>JACCDW010725492.1_pt1 | contig 10895 bp, 10 predicted proteins | sample 7449781 | NCBI WGS metagenome assembly JACCDW01 (sample SAMN15323449, study PRJNA562643) | freshwater metagenome | isolation source: river surface water | place: USA:Blue River Watershed | collected 2017-08-18
CACGTAACTGAACAAACGCATGTGCCCCCAACGGGTAATATCAAGGTTACGGATGCTGCCGGAAATATAAAAATGCAATCGGATTATATGGTTCCGCCTGCAGCCTATACACTGTTCAATGCAGAAGCGGCCACTGCAGTCGATGTCCGCAAACGCAGGATGGAACTGGTGTTGAGCGCGACCAATCTTTTTAATGTGTCCTACCGCGATTACATGAATGCCTTTCGGTATTTTTCATTGGATCGCGGAAGAAATATTGCCATAAAAATTAAGTTACCCATTTAAAAAAACAGAAATGAGAAAGAAGAACCTGTATTTCACGCTTGCTTTTTTGCTGATGCTTTCCATCTCAGGATGTAAAAAAGATCCAGCAGTTGATCCCAACGAAAGTGAATTGATTACAACCGTAAAGGTAGTGTTGACAGAGAGAGTATCGGGTACTCAAACCATATTTGAATTCAAGGACCTTGACGGTGTTGGCGGTGCCGCTCCATCCAAGTTTGATGAAATTGTTTTGGCTAAAGGAAAAGTATACGGTTGTAATCTGCAGTTCCTGAATGAAAGCAAGACACCGGCTGATGACATTACCCTGGAAGTGATCAATGAAGGCATTGATCACCAGATTTATCTTTCTGCTTCTGATGCATTGGTCAATGTATCGAACCTGAGTACTGACGCAAAGGGCCTGCCATTGGGCATTACTTCTATCTGGACCGCAGCTGCTGCCGCAGGTACCGGCACGTTTAATGTTACACTCAAGCACAAGCCTGGCGTCAAGGCTGCAGGAGACCTGGTGTCTAAAGGTGATACAGATCTTGCGATTGATTTTAAATTGTCAGTGAAATAAACGTATAATGGAAATCTCCATCACCACTCCAGCCTTGTTGTTCCCAGCCATCAGTCTGTTGTTGCTGGCCTATACCAATCGTTTCCTTGCCATTGCAAGCCTGGTGCGCAAACTCTTTGATGATTATATTCACCTGAAGAACAAGAAAAACCTGCTGGAGCAGATCAAGAGCCTCCGAAAAAGATTGAACTACATCAGGTACATGCAGGCAGCAGGGGTCTTCAGTTTCCTGCTCTGCGTGGCCTGTATGTATTGCATTTACAGGTCCTGGGCATCAATGGCCAGTGTGCTTTTTGCTACCAGCTTGATCACGTTGTTGGTATCCCTGTTTTTCTCTTTGATTGAAATATTCCAGAGCACCACCGCATTGGAAGTATTGCTCAGTGAAGTCGAGGATTTGACGAATTAGATTTTTTAAAAAGTAAAGGGGCTGAAGATTTTCTCTCCAGCCCCTTCATCATTTAAAAACACTCAACGACTTTAAGCCCTCTCTCCAATCTGTTGCCTCCACATGGCATAATACAATCCTTTCTCTGCCAGCAGTTCTTCATGTGAGCCGGTTTCAACAATGACCCCTTTCTCCAACACATAGATCCTGTCTGAATGCATGATGGTGGAAAGCCTGTGGGCAATCAACAAGGTGATTTGCTCTTTTCTGGCAGAGATTTCTCGGATGGTGGCGGTGATATCCTCTTCAGTAATAGAATCCAATGCAGAAGTGGCTTCGTCAAACAACAAGAGCCTTGGGTTGCGCAACAAGGCGCGGGCAATGGATATCCTTTGTTTTTCTCCACCAGACAATTTCAGTCCACCTTCCCCAATCACAGAATTGATGCCATTGTCTGTGCGCTTGAGCAGTGATTCGCATGAAGCCTTGTCCAGTGCTGATTGTAGCTCCTCTTCAGTTGCATCCGGATTGACAAATAGCAGGTTCTCCTTGATGGTTCCTGAGAACAACTGGGTGTCTTGTGTGACGAATCCAATTTGTTTTCTGAGGTCCTCAAAATCAATTTCGTTTTCATCCAATCCATTGTAAAGAACCTTTCCTTCCTGTGGGCGATAGAGGCCAACAAGGAGTTTCATCAAAGTGGTTTTGCCTGAACCGGAAGGACCGACAAAGGCAACGGTTTCTCCCTGCTTTACGTCAAAGCTGATGCCGTCTATGGCCTTTTGTTTTGCGGTGACATGCTTGAAGCCAACCTTCTCAAAACTCAGGGTCTCAACATTTCCAAGGTGAACCGGATTTTCGGGTTTCATTTCCGGTTGCTTTTCCATCAGCTTGTGGTAATTGTTGATGGAGGCCTCAGCTTCTCTGTAAGAAAGGATGATGTTTCCAATTTCCTGCAATGGGCCAAAAATGAAGAAAGAGAAGAACTGCATGGTCACCATCTCGTGTGGCTGCATCTTGTCCTTGAACACCAGCCACATCAGGAGAAACAGGATCACCTGCCGCAAAGTGTTGACCAGCGTGCCTTGCAGGAAACTGATGCTCCTGATCCTTTTTACTTTGGTGAGTTCTAGGCCAAGGATTTTGTAGGTATCTGCATTCAAACGCTTGACTTCCTGTTGTGTTAGCCCTAGGCTTTTTACCAGCTCAATGTTTCTCAGGCTCTCAGTAGTGGTTCCAGCCAGAGAAGTGGTGCTGCTGACAATTTTTTTCTGGATTTGTTTTACTTTTTTGCTGAGGGCATTGGTTCCCCAGGAGAGCAGGGAGATACCTATCATGTAGGCAATGGGCACTGACCAGTGCACATAGACCGAGGCATAAATAAAGACAAAGATGACACCTACGATTATGGCAAAAAGTGCATTGACAAAATAGTTGATGAATTTTTCTGTGTCGGTCCGCACCTTGGTGAGGATGCTCAGGGTCTCTCCGCTGCGCTGGTCTTCAAACTCCTGGTAGGGGAGTTTCATGGCATGTTGAAGCCCATCGGTGAAGATTCTTGCCCCAAATTTTTGGATTACAACATTGGCAAAATAATCCTGCATGTTCTTGGCAATCCGGCTCATCATGGCCGTTCCCATCGACATGAGCAAAAGGGTTAGTGTTGCAGAGAAAAAATCATCCCAGCTGAAATTGCTCCCGTTTTCCTGCTTGATGTTGATGTCTTGGGAGAGTTTGATGATCTTTCCAAAGATGATCGGGTCAATCAGTGAGAACACTGTATTGATGGTTGCAAGGAGCATGGTGAGCCCGATAAGCCATTTATAAGGCTTGAGGTAGCCGTAAAGTAGTTTCATACGGCAAGGATACACCAAAAATGATGCCAATGTTTAAACGTCGAACAGAAGTTTTAGCTTTTCCTGAAACTCCATTTGATCATTTCCTTCCAGCTGGCCTTTTTGCCGTACATCAGGATGCCCGTTCTGTAGATTTTACCTGCAAACCAGGTGGTCAGGATGAATCCGCCCACAAGGCTCAACATGGACGCGGCCAACTGCCAATAAGGCACGGTGCCAGGTACGCCAAACGGAATCCTTCCCATCATGATGATGGGTGAGGTGAAGGGGATGATGCTGGTCCATACGGCCAGTGGGCTGCCAGGATTGCTGAGCACTGATTCCAGGATGACGAAGGAAAATAAGATGGGCATTGTGATGGGGAGCATCAGTTGCTGTGCTTCCTGTGGATCTTCATTGATCACAGAGCCGATGGCGGCAAACAGGGAGGCATAAAACAGGTATCCGCCCAGGAAATAGAACAGGAAGCAGCTAATGATAACCATCCAGTTCACACTTTCGATCAGCGCTGATTTGGCTTCCAGGATTTTGAGCGCTGTGGGATTGACTGCTGCTGCACTGCCCACCATTTGCTGGCCCTGCTGCATCGATTGAAACTGCTGATAGGTTTCAGCAGGAATGAAGGCTGAGAGTGAGCTGGAAAGGGCAACCATCAAAGCAATCCACAACAGCAACTGTGTAAGGCCAACGCCTGCAATGCCAATGATTTTGCCCAGCATGAGTTCGAAGGGTTTGCAGGAGGAAACAATCACCTCTGCGATGCGATTGGTTTTTTCTTCTGCCACGCCACGCATCACCATGGCGCCAAAAATGAACATGGTCATGTAAATCAGTAGGCCGCTTGCGAAACCAACACCATGGGCAATGCCTGCATTGGATTCGGTTGATTTGCCTTCCTCGTCTGCGACCATGTTCTTCAGGACAACATTTTCTTCGGATGCATCAGCAATGGAATCGAGGGTTGATTTTTCGATGCCTTTGTCCAACAAAAGTTTGTTCTCTAATGCCTTGTTCAGCTGGCGCTCCACATAGCGGGTGGTTTCAAAACCCAATTGCTTGGAAGAGTGGAGTTCCGCTACCAGCTTGCCTTCTGAGAGCTCGGGGTAAAGGATGCCGTCAAATTTTTTGTCTTTGTAGTTGATGCTGTCTGCCCCTTCAGGAAAGACAAACACTACATTTCCCGAATCATTGTTGAGGTTTTCTTTGAGGAAACCAGGATCGTTGACAATGGCGATTGTTGTTTCCTCCTTTCCGCTGGCTGCAAAATAAACCGATCCTGCAATGAAGCCGATGAAGATGATGGGCATGAGGAAAGTAACCAGCAGGAAACGCTTGTTCCTGACCCTGGTGATGTACTCCCTTTTTATGATGAGTGAAACCTTGTTCATGAGATGAAATTAGAGTGATCAGTTTTGGAATTGTCTTGCTTCTGGGGTGCCCTGGATGAGGCGGATGAAAATATCGTTCAGTGAAGGAAGCACTTCATTGAAGGAACGGATGTTCAAACCTTTGTTGATGAAGAACTGGATCACGTCATTGTTGCTGAAACCATCGTTGATCCTGATGCGAAGCTTGTTCTGTTGGCTGTCTTTTACATCAAACAAATGGATGGCCGTATGCTCTGCCAGCAAGGGTTGGTCAAAGCCAAGTTCAAAAATATTTTCCTTGAAGTCTTGCTTGATTTTGGAGACTGTTCCATCCAGGATTTTACCCCCTTTGTTCACCAATACGATATGGTCGCAGATCTCTTCAACCTGTTCCATCCTGTGGGTACTGAAGATGATGGTGGCGCCTTCTTTTGCGAGCCTGAAAATTTCGTCCTTGATCAGGTTGGCATTCACAGGATCCAGCCCGCTGAAGGGTTCATCCAGGATGATCAGTTTTGGATTGTGCACCACCGTGGTCACAAACTGTAGTTTTTGGCTCATGCCCTTGCTGAGGTCCTCCACTTTCTTGTTCCACCAGGATTCCATCTGGAATTTGACGAACCAGGTCTTGATGTTTTCCATGGCCTCTTTTTTAGATAGGCCCTTGAGCTGTGCCAGATAAAGCACCTGCTCACCGATTTTCATTTTTTTATAAAGCCCACGCTCCTCGGGCATGTAGCCAATCAGTGCATTGTCACGCAGGGGCTCAAAATGCTGGCCATTCAGGGTGATGTTCCCTTCGTCTGGAAAGAAGATGCCGGTGATCATCCTTAGCAGGGTGGTCTTTCCTGCGCCATTGGGTCCGAGGAGTCCGAAAACGGAGCCTTTTTCGATGGAGAAACTGATGTCGTCCACTGCTTTCTGACCTGAGAAATATTTCTTCAGGCCATTTACTTCAAGAATTGTGTCCATATGAATTGATAGGATGGAAAATTACATTCAAAAGTTGTCAGCTGCAGAGAAAATTGATAAGTGGTTGGCCACTTTTTGTCCGTCCATGGCGGCGCTCACGATTCCGCCTGCATACCCGGCACCTTCTGCGCAGGGATACAAGTTGCTGATTTGCGGATGCTGAAGGGTTTCAGGATCTCGTGGAATCCTTACGGGAGAGGAGGTCCTGCTTTCAGGTGCGATGATGGTGGCTTCTTCGGTATAATATCCCTTCATTTTTTTACCGAATGCCTTGAAGGCATTTTGCAATGAATTGAAAACAAAATCAGGCAAAACATCTTTCATGTTGACCGGCACAACGCCACGGAGATAAGAGTTCTCTGGAAGTGTGGAAGAGGTCCTTCCTTGCACAAAATCTGTCATTCTTTGGGCAGGCGCCACAAATTTTCCACCACCAGCTGTGTAAGCCCTGCGTTCAACATTCTCCTGGAAGTGATGGAGCAACAAGGGGTTCTCTTCAAGCATGATTCCTTTGATCACATCTTCCAATCCAATCTGCACCACCATTCCTGAATTGGCAAAAGGATTGTTCCTTTTTGAAGGACTCCAGCCGTTGACCACCAATTCTTTTTGAACGGTAGAGGCGGTGGCGATGATGCCGCCTGGGCACATGCAAAAAGAAAATACCCCGCGGCCCTTGACCTGCTCCACCAATTGGTAGGCAGCAGGAGGCAGGAACTCATCCCTGCCAAGAGAACTGGGGCAATGGTATTGGATCGAATCAATCAATGATTGAGGATGTTCGATCCGAACGCCGAGGGCAAAAGGTTTTGCCTCGATCAAGATGTTTTTGTTGTGTAGCAACAGGTAGATGTCTTTGGCAGAATGCCCTGTTGCAAGGATAAGGTTGTTTCCTTCAAAACAATTGCCTGAAGCGCAACGAACGGATTTCACCCTTTGGTTTTCAATGGTAAAATCAATGACCCGCTCGTTGAAATGCACTTCACCCCCGGCCTCAATGATTTGTTGTCTGATGTTCTGGATGATCCCGGGCAATTTGTTGGTGCCAATGTGCGGATGGGCGGTGTAGAGGATGGCAGGGTCTGCACCAAAATGAACAAGCAATTGCAGCACTTTTTCAACGTTGCCGCGTTTGGTGCTTCTGGTATAGAGTTTTCCATCACTATAAGTGCCTGCACCGCCTTCGCCAAAACAATAATTGCTGTCTTCGTTCAGTAAGCCTTCCTTGTTCAGGGCAGCGAGGTCACGTCTTCTTTCCCTCACGTCTTTTCCGCGCTCAAGGATAATGGGCTTGATCCCCTGTTGAATGAGTTCAAGGGCGGCAAAAAGGCCTGCTGGTCCTGAACCAATGATCAGGGTTCGCTTTGCTGATTTGCGGACATCTGGAAAAACAAAATCAGGAATGGTCGCATCAAAAAAAGGCTCATCCACAAAAGCAAGGAGCTTGAGGTTGATCAATACATTCCGCTTCCTTGCGTCAATGGATTTTTTGATGAAATGGAAACCCGTGACCCTCTTGGGGTCTAGCCCTAATTCATTGGCAATATTTTCCGAGATGACAGCAGATTGCGCTGCATCTTTCGGAGAAAGTTGCAAAAGGACCTCATGCTGCATTATAGAGGTAGATTAGAATGGCAAGTCGTCTGCTATTCCGTGCTGGCTCTCAGGATCAGGAGAGAAGGCAGGAGGCGTTTCGATGGAACCACCTGAACCCATGCTGATTTGTTCAATCCTCCAGGCATCAAGGTTGGTAATATAATTGACCTGTCCGTTCTTTTCCCAGCGAGAACCCTTGAGGTTAAAATGAACTTTTACCGTGTCTCCTATATTGAAGCGATCAATAATGCTCGTCCTGTCTTGTACGGATTGGAACTTCACAAAATTGGTGATGGTGCGGCCATTGATGTCTTCGTTTGTTTCAACAACAAATTCCCTTGTTTTGAAGGTGGCGCTGCGTTGAATGGTCTCAAATTTGGCCACAAGTTTACCGGTAAGATCGAATCCCATAAAAATAACTGTTTCGGCGAAGTTATCATTTATCTGAAACAGTGAAAAAGATTTGTCCAAAAATCATTACCTTCCGACATACCCCATTCTGATGAAACGTTTTACCCCATTTTTGTTGTTTTTTGTACTGCTCTCTGCCTGCCATTCCTCCCAGCCCTTGACGGGAATTGGGTACAAGGGCTATCCGGTTGGTAAATTGAAGCAGGTAGATACTTCCTCCCTGAGCATGCTGAAACCTTACAGGGACAGTGTAGACAAGACCATGAATGAAGTGCTTGCTGAAAATGCAGCAGATCTCCTGAAAGAGATGCCCAACAGCCCACTGGGCAATTTCTTGGCAGATGCCTACCTCTGGGCAGCCAGGGAGAAATTTGACAAGCGGGCGGATGTTGCCTTCATGAACCATGGTGGTGTGCGCATCAACCGCATTGCAGCAGGCAAGATAGACCGGAGGATGATTTACGAAGTGATGCCTTTTGACAATACCCTGGTCATTGTGGAAGTGAAAGGAAGCATTCTGCAGCAATCGCTGGACAGGCTGGCTGAAGATGGTGGTGGCGGAGGTGTTGCGGGCCTGAGCATGAGGATCAAGGACAAGAAGGCCGTGGATGTGATGATTGGTGGAAGCCCGATCGACCTGAACCGTAGTTATTTTATGGTCAACTCAGATTATGCCGTTGATGGGGGAGGAGGATTCAATTTGTTTAAAAAACTGCCCCAGCAGCGAACAGGATATTTTCAGCGCGATGCCATCATTGAGTATTGCAAGGCCAGTGGAAAAGCTGGAATGAAAACTTTTGGAGAGCCCAAAAACAGGATTACACAATGAACAGGAGAAAATTCATCATACAGAGTGGAATGACGGCAGGAGCCATGTTGCTCCATGGCAGTTCATTTGCATCTTCATCTTCAACCAAACTGACCATACTCCACACCAACGATGTGCACAGCCGGCTGGATCCTTTCCCTATGGATGGCACCAGAAATGCGGGAATGGGCGGTATCGCAGCAAGGGCTGAAATCATCCGCAACATCAGGGCCCAGGAAGCCAATGTTTTGTTGCTAGATGCAGGTGATATTTTTCAGGGAACGCCCTACTTCAATATCTTCAAAGGAGAGCCAGAAATGAGGGCCATGCGGATAATGGGATACGATGCTGGCGTAATGGGTAACCATGATTTTGATGCGGGCATGGACAACTTTGTAAAACAGCTCTCAGACCATGGAAAATTTCCTGTCTTGATGTGCAACTATGGTTTCGGTCAAACGCCAATGGAAAATCATTTTGCACCCTACAAAGTGTTCAAAAAAGGAGACCTGAAAATTGGTGTAACCGGTGTGGGTATTGAGCTCGCCGGTCTTGTTCCTGAGAGTCTTTATGGCAATACGGTATACTTGGATCCTATCAGCAATGCCAGTCGTACTGCGGCTTTGCTGAAGAAAGAAAAGAAATGCGATATGGTGATCTGCATATCACACCTGGGTGACAAGTACAGTGACAACAAGGTGAGTGATGAAGTATTGGCAAAAGAATCTGAGCACATTGATCTGATCCTGGGCGGTCATACCCACCGGTTCTTTGAGAAGCCCAGGGAATATGTCAACAAAGCAGGGAAAAAAGTGTTGGTGAACCAGGTGGGATGGGGTGGCCTCCAGCTGGGTCGTTTGGATTACGATTTTTCACGTGCAGATGGGCAAAAATTAGATAAAAATCAATCCATTTTGGTACTGGAAAATATTGTGGATTAAAAAATTTTTTTATTTGAAAACAGAATCTATATTCGCCGTCTGACTTGCTTTTATCGATGAGATTGAAATGTGGAGAAAACCCTATTTAAACGCAAAATTCAGATATCTAAAAACCACTACTTAAACTGCTTACTTCATAATGGAAAAACCGTTCGATAAGATTTGGAGCAATTGTTTGGCGATCATCAAGGATATTGTTGAATGGCAGCATTTCAAAACATGGTTTGAGCCCATCAAGCCTGTTGCCATCAAGGACAATGTTTTGACGATCCAGGTTCCAAGTCAATTCTTTTATGAGTATATCGAAGAACATTATATCAACCTCCTTGCAAAGACTTTGAAGCGTGAATTGGGAAAGGAAGCAAGGTTGGAATACAGGATCATGGTAGACAGCGGAAATGGCAAGGCGAAACCCCTGACCATGGATGTAAGTGGCCAATCCTTCAAGAGCTACTCCAACAATGAAATGGATTTTCCATTGGTGATCAACAACCATGTGAAGAATCCATTTGTGATTCCCGGTCTGAAGAAAATGCAGATCGACTCACAGCTCAACCCCATTTATACTTTCGATGCATTTGTTGAAGGTGACTGCAACAGGGTAGCCCGCAGGGCCGGTAAAACAGTTGCTGAAAAGCCTGGTGCAACATCTTTCAATCCTTTGGTTGTTTATGGTGGCGTTGGTCTTGGAAAGACCCACCTTACCCAGGCCATCGGTAATGAAGTAAAACGCTTGCATCCCAACAAGGTTGTCTTGTATGTGAGTTCAGAGAAATTCATCAACCAGTTCCAGGATCATAGCAGGAACAATGCCATCAATGATTTCATCCACTTCTACCAAATGGTAGACGTGCTCATCATCGATGATGTTCAGTTCTTCAACCGTGCAGAGAAAACACAGGATGCTTTCTTTGCCATCTTCAATCACCTTCACCAGTCTGGCAAGCAGCTCATTCTGAGCTCTGATAAGCCGCCAAAAGACCTTGAAGGCATGCAGGAAAGGCTGTTGAGCAGGTTCAGGTGGGGTTTGAGTGCCGACCTTCAGGTGCCGGACTATGAAACAAGGATTGAAATCCTTGAGAAAAAAATGAAGAACAATGGTCTTGACCTTCCCAAAGATGTTGTCAAGTACATTGCCTACAATATCCAGAACAATGTGAGGGAGCTCGAGGGAGCCCTGATCTCACTCCTGGCTCAGTCTTCTCTTAATAAGCGTGAGATCGATCTTGATCTTGCCAAGAAAGTGCTGAGGAACTTCATCAAGACATCTTCCAAAGAAATCACCATCGACACCATCCAGAAAATGGTCTGTGAGTTCTTTGACCTGCCTTATGACAGGTTGTTGCAAAAGACCAGGAAGAGAGAAATTGTACAAGCCCGTCAAATCACCATGTATTTGGCAAAGATCTTTACCAAGAATTCTCTCAAGACCATCGGGGAACATTTTGGAGGAAGGGACCACACCACTGTGATACATTCCTGCCAGACCGTAAAAGACCTGATGGATACAGACAACATGTTCAGGGAAAGCGTCATGGAGCTTCAGCAGAAGGTCCAGCTGGCCGCTATGTAATATTTGTTTGAATACAAATGCACAAATCTTTTGGGGTTTGGATAGTCTTTCGTAAATTTGCCCTCCCTGAAACATTTGATTTCGGAAGGTGAGGTGGATGAGTGGCTGAAATCAGTAGTTTGCTAAACTGCCGTAC
>JACCDW011937609.1_pt1 | contig 10895 bp, 9 predicted proteins | sample 7449781 | NCBI WGS metagenome assembly JACCDW01 (sample SAMN15323449, study PRJNA562643) | freshwater metagenome | isolation source: river surface water | place: USA:Blue River Watershed | collected 2017-08-18
ACCCCAGAACCATCAAACCATCCTCATTGGGGCTTCAATATTTGAATGATTTACAGATGCTATTCCTAAAATAAAAAACCTCCCAAGCATCGCTGCTGGGAGGTTTTTGGTATTGGCGGAAGCTGTGGCTTAGTCTAGCCATGTATGACTTTAGATACATTTGGCCTAATTTAGACCCCCCTGGATTGTTTAACTAATTGAGCAATATGAATAAATATTCACAACTTAAGTTATGAATAGGTGAAAAACGTCTGAAGTCATACATTCAAGTCTAAAGCGATCCACCCCATTCTAAGGGTCGATTTTGGTAACAAACTTTGGTAACTAATGGTGACAACATGACAATTAAACTCGACTATCAAACAGTTAAAAACATCAAGACCCCAGGACGGTATACAGATGCATTGATAAAAGGCCTGCACATCTGGGTGAAATCAAACGGTAAAAAATACTGGATCTTTAGATATAGCTTTAACAATAAGCAGCACAATCTGAGCTTGGGCTCATTCCCCAGCTTGTCGATTTCAGAAGCTAGAATTAAGGCTCAACAACATCGCGAACAAATTGCCAACGGAGTTAACCCTATAGCAATTAAGAACGAAACTAAAATACAACTAAAGAAATCGCTAACCAAAAAACCTTCATTTCGAGAGTTTGCTGCGGAGTGCATTAGAACTAAGCGCGCAGAATGGACAAATCAAAAACATGGTGACCAGTGGGAATACAGCTTAGGTGAGTTTGCTTACCCCATTATTGGAGACAAGCAGCTGGACGACATAGATACAGAAGATATTCTTAAAATTCTCACACCTATTTGGACAAACAAAACTGAAACAGCATCTAGATTAAGGGGTCGAATTGAGTGGATACTAGCCTCAGCCACAACAAGAAAACTACGTACAGGCAATAATCCCGCTCTATGGCGTGGACACCTTCAAACAATTCTGCCGGCACCCAATAAAGTCAAAAGAGTCGTTCATCACAAAGCACTTCCATATCGTCAGGTACCCGCCTTACTAGCTACTCTTCGAGATGCCGCCACCATGAGTGCACTTGCCCTTGAATTCACTATCCTAAATGCCTCAAGAACGGGCGAAGTTATTAACGGGCTAAGAAGTGAGCTCCAAGGCGATCTTTGGGTGATTCCAGCTGTAAGAATGAAAGCAAAAAAAGAGCATCGCGTGCCGCTTTGCCAAAGATCCCAAGAAATACTGGCAATAGCAAAAGCCATGGACAAGGAAAGTGAATACTTATTTTCGGTAAATGGTAAAAAGCTAAGCAATATGGCAATGTCCATGATGCTAAGGCGCGCCAAAGTGGAGGCAACAGTTCACGGATTTCGGTCTTCATTTAGAGACTGGGTGTCTGAAGAGACAAACCACCCTTCGGAAGTTGCTGAAATGTCGCTAGCCCACACCATTGGTAATAAAGTAGAGGCAGCATATCGCCGCAAAGATTTGCTTGAAAAAAGACGTGCTCTGCTTTTAGACTGGGAATCATATTGCTCCACCCCAGCCAAAAATAACATTCATAAATTACGTGCAGCATAGGAAAAATATGTCAAAAATATTACACCCACTTCCACCCGTATACGCCACACTTGCTGAAGCAACAGCCTCGCTTGACTATCAGTATTCAACTATTGATGCAATCGACACAAACAAAAATCCTGACCTTAAGAAATCAAAAGAAGATACATTGAAACTTCTCGACCACGGATTTGAGGCAATCAACTCTGAAATCGAATTCATTAACCAACAAATAACAAAAACACTTAGATTCAAACCTGGTGGTGAAGTATTAGCACACGCATCTTATGTAATGGCGCTGGAAAAATCCATAGAGTTACTAATTCACCTGGAACAGTGGGCTATCTGGCACAAATTAAAAATGGCTGCGCGAAGAGCTGCAAATTTGAATATCAAGTACTCGGCAAATGAACTTGTTTGCAAGAATGAAATTGCCAAATTGGAAGCAACTCTTGGCAGAAAACTAATCGGAACTGACTATCCAATCTGGACTAAACAACTTCGTAAGGCACACCCAAACCCACCAGCCCCAAAAGCACCACGCAACCAAAATCACAACGGCACACCGAAAAAACCTATAGCTGGGGCGCCAGTCTTAAACTGCTCCAGTGGCTGGAGTGACTCCACTCTAAGAAAAATATATGAAAAATTAACTGGATGCAAACCAACAACTAAAAAATAATTACTACTTAAGTTATGAGTCGACCCTCAATTGATTGACTGAAAAAATCCATTTGTGTTTAAACGTTATGAAAGGAACACAGATGGAAAAATTTGTACAACTACTTCGCATAGCTGAGGTATCAAAAAAGACAACCCTTGCCAAAAGCACAATATGGCTAAAAATTGCTAGAAACGAGTTCGTCGCTCCAGCACGTATTGGTGGCATTTGTGTATGGAAGGAGTCAGATATAGATGATTGGATTGAAAGCCACTTCCAATCAGATAAAGGGGCTGCAGCATGAGAACTCTTTATAAATCAGACATAACCATACCCGTGGAACCTCTTGAGTTAGTAGTAATAGAGTATTGCCAAGACAAAGAGCATGATTCCAACTTGTGTAAAACCATTCAGCTAATTCCCGTGATGGCTGTAAAGATAAACACATACGAGCAAAGGTACCGTGACTCGATTAGCGTGGATCTAATAACTGAAACCAAATACATATCACCTAAAGGTGAAATTGATCTTGGCGAATTTACAATGATTCAAAGCATTAAACATGACAACACCCTTGCCTGCGTATCCATGATTGCACTTCGCACAAAGGGATCTACTCAAGTTTGCTTACTGGAACCGCCAAGCGGGAAAAATTGGCTTAACCTCATCCCACTAACATTAAATCCAAATTTGTACACCACCTACTCATCTGGTGAATCCCATCCTGTTTTGATCGAATTAGAGCAGCTGCTAAAAGACATTGAGACCACGTTTCCAATAATCACAAATTTTAATAACGGTTATGAGGCATTCAAGTCATGAATATTTTTACTGAAAAATCTACCTTATCAATGCAAATTGCTGAACTCATTCCGATGGGCCAATTAACCACCGCATCAATAGACCCCTTAGATAAACAAAGCTCTGTGTCATGCAAGACTTTCACTATGCCCCAGCATGCAGATCAAATAGAAGCATGGGTTGCACAAGCCAACTCTCAAAGTCGAAACTGTTACTTCCACGCTAATGTCAGCGATACTACAAATAGACGCTTATCAAAACTTGACGTGAAATCAGCACGCTTTGTGTGGGCTGACATTGACCCGGATATCAATCAATTTGGTTCCTACGAGAAATCCAAGGACCACCTTAGCTCACTAATACCGAACTTAATCGAACATGCATCGATCATCATTGACTCCGGCAATGGATTACAGGTCCTCTACCGCTTAGCTCCCTCGCTGGATATCAGCGATCAAGAAGCCAAGCAGGAATATGAGATTGTGAACCGCGCAGTTGCTAAGCGTTGGCACGCAGACTCTACTCAAGACTGCAGCCGCATTCTTAGGCTTCCCGGGACACTTAACTACCCGAGCCAGGCAAAAATTGATAAAGGATATCCAAATTCACCTTCGATAGCAAAGATCATTTATTGCTCAACAAAAGAATATACCTTGGGATCCATTAAAACTGCCTTAGCAATATCGCCAGCATTAATCGAGCAAACTAGAGCTGAATACCTGGCCAAATTCAAAAGCGCTAAAGCACCCACAGCAATTGCAAAAATTGAAATTAGCGAGCAACTAAGGTCTCGGTTTAAGCAATTTATGGAGTCAAATCCAAGCGCTAAAGCTCGCTATTTAGGAAGTACTCAAGGTTTAACTGATAAGTCGGGCTCCGCAATGGATATGAGCATGGCAACCTCAATGATCCGAGGCGGCTTTAATATCGATCAAATCAGAGCCCTGTTGCTAGATTGGCAATTTGGCTCAAAGAATAATGACCGTACCCAAGACCGTTACTGGACAAACATTCGCCAAAACTCGTATGCAAGAGATGAAGAGATAACCCAAGAAAAAATTGATGCTTTTTGGGTGCAAGTCACAGGATCACCATCTAACAAAATAAAAACAGACCTAACTGAAACTTCTTCTGATGAGTTCATAGAACCACCGGATGCAATTGATCTCATAAACCGGGAGTACGCCTGGGATAACCTCACAAGAGAAATTTATGACATCAAGAATGGTTTATATGTTCCTGCCCCTAAATTTTGCATGCACTATGACAACGTTCCTTATAAGCAAAGCGAAGATGCAAAAGCCACAACTCTAGGTAGAGGATGGCTTAAAAGTCCAAGGCGACGCAGCGTTAAGCAGTTGGTTCTAGCCCCAGGCAAACCAACCACACTGAAAGACGGATCGCTTAATACTTGGCGCGGCTTTACAGCAGAACCAACATCTGGTGACGTAACACCGTTTATTGACTTGATTAACTTTGTGCTACCCAATAAAGCTGAGAGGGAATACTGTTTAAAGTGGCTCGCAAAAATGATCCAAGAACCTGGAGCTAAGTTTTTAGTTTCATTAGTGGTTTGGTCTATTGAGGAAGGCGTTGGCAAAGGATTACTGTTTGAGACTGTTGGCAGCCTGCTTCATCAACGACACTTCAAGGTAGTTGGCAATGAGGTGTTTAACGACCAATTTACTGAATGGCAGTCTCAAAAAATATTTGTGATCGCTGACGAGGTTTCAAGCGCTGATAAGCGCAGTACTGCTGACCGCATTAAAGGCTGGATTACTGCAACTGAGAACAATATAAACGTCAAAAATACCGCGAAATACTCGGAGCCTAACCTCATTAAGTATGTTTTCTTGAGCAATCATCCAGATGCGGTATATCTAAACGACAAAGATAGGCGCTTCTTTGTTGCGGAGGCACCAGATAAGAAATTACCTGACGAAATTCGCAAGAACTTCATTAACTGGATCAAATCTGGAGGTAAAGCTGCACTCATGGACTACCTCCTTAGACACGACACGGCAGAATTTGATCCCACTGCCCCAGCCCCGATGAGTCAATCAAAGCTGAGCATGCTCGATAGCAATAAATCAGATCTTGAGCAATGGGTAGAGAACGCCATCCTTAAAGCGCAAGCAAAAAACAACGATCTAATCAGCACAGAAGACTTAGCGGCCCAATATAACCTTGGCTCAAGACCAACAAAGTGCTCAGGAAAGACAGTTGCTACGATTCTCAAAAGAATGGGATACAGAAAACTAGCTAAAAAAGCTAAGTTTGACAACGGTACTCGTAAGGGGCTCTTTTCAACAGCTGGAAAATTTAATACGTATAGCTTTATGAGTGAAACTGAAATTGCAAAACACTATAAAGAAACCATCTTTTGGGAATGTGTGTGATGAATATCCTATTGAAACCAGTACCCTACAAAACTTCACACTGTTCGCACACACAGAATGCAAATCTTACGGTAATTATTCTGGCGCCAATACACCTATGCTTATTTTTTTATTGTTTATATATAAATAAAGTGTGTGATGTGTGCAGTTACCGCCAGAGCCCAAGCAATAGGGGTCTAACAGCTCACAGATTTACTTTCATTATGTGCAAAACCCGTGCGTCTGGGTGAAATAATTAATTCGTTTGCAAGAGGTTAAGAGTTTTATTCAGAAGAGGTCTTCCTTGAGGGGGCTATCACAGTGTAGAAAAATGTAAAGTTAAATATGCCCTTACCCTCATTTCAATATTCAAAACGCCCGCTATGTGGAGCCAAATGCAAAAGGTCTGGTCTCCCCTGCTTAAACATGCCAGTCAGCACCAGCAAGGCTGGTCGATGCAGACTACATGGTGGGGTGATTGGGAAGCGTAAAGTGTTACGAGGTGCTGACCATCCACAGTATAGAAATGCAGGTCAAACGAGACAGGAAAGGCATGAGCGTAGTGAGAAAAGCTTGCAATTTGCGTTACTGGAGCAGCTCGGTTGGCACTTGAATATGTTTACTGGCACTAAGACGCGAGGCCGAAAACCTTCAGGGTATAGAGCGATGGACTTGAATGATCCAGATGAGTTAAGTGAAATTGTTTTAAAAACTTTACCCAAAGCAAAGTCAACAATTTGACATCGTTTTAAAAAATCACTCATTGCTTGTGCAGAATAGTATGCATAGTAGAAACGGGGGACCCTTTTAAAAAATGGGGGGTACCCGGTGGGTGGGGTCGCCATTTCCCAAAAAAGAGAAGCCCTACCCCCTCATATTTTCAAGACAACACAGCACCAAACTAGCTGGGGCATGTTGAACACAGATGGTTGGCGTTTGGTAACAAACTTTGGTAACACAGCGACGACAGCTCGGAAACCCCTGACAAACCGATAGGTGTGGCGGACGGTATCTCCGCGATAACCGCTGTCGACCCAAAGCGGACCTTGGCGGAACATATCCTCTGCCATTCAATATCGAGCCGTTTCTAAGCTAACTCAAGCATCGATTTGAATATAGTCATCCGCTTTAAGGGCCAGGAATCCCATGCTTTAGAGTCATAATTAAGCTTTGGCGCTATAAAAATCCAATAAATCAAGGAATAGATGATGAGTGATTGCAGTAATAATGGATGTGGCTGTTCGGCAACGCCAACTACAAATCAACCCTCCCCTTCTATTGACCACAATAGAGTTCAATACCGCATTGAAAATATGGACTGCCCTACCGAGGAAGCGCTCATTCGCAACAAACTTGGCGCTCTTGAGGGTGTAACAGGGTTGCAATTCAACCTAATGCAGCGAACGCTAACTGTAAACCACAACCTCAATAGCCTTGCTCCAATAGAGGCGGTCTTAAAAAGCATAGGCATGCAAGCAATGCAAATCAAGCCAACTGATACGTCAGCAGAAAAACCAGCACCCAAGACTAAATGGTGGCCACTAGCAGTATCGGGTGTAACAGCGATATTAGCTGAAGGGGTTTACTGGATTCAAATTGGTAATCACTGGGCCGTAATAGGTCTATCTATTGCTGCAATTTTGCTAGGCGGTCTGCCAACATACAAAAAAGGTTGGATTGCACTGAAAAATGGCAATCTCAACATGAATGCGCTCATGTCGATTGCTGTTACTGGTGCGATGTTTATTGGTCATTGGCCAGAAGCTGCAATGGTGATGTTCCTCTTTGCGGTAGCCGAGTTGATTGAGGCTAAATCACTAGATCGGGCACGCAACGCCATTCGCGGGCTAATGGATTTGGCACCTGATACAGCGACTGTGCGACAGCAAGATGGCAGTTGGGTAGATGCATCCGCTAATACTGTGCCACTTGGTGCTATCGTGCGCCTACGCCCCGGTCAGCGTATTGCACTTGATGGCGTAGTCACTAGCGGCCACTCATCAGTAAATCAAGCCCCTATTACTGGAGAGAGTTTACCAATTGAAAAAGCTGAGGGTGATCTGGTTTTTGCTGGCACGATCAATGAGACTGGATCATTTGAATACCGCGTAACCGCAGAAGCTAGCAACTCCACTTTAGCTCGCATCATTCATACTGTTGAGTCAGCGCAAGGTAGCCGTGCACCAACGCAGCGTTTTGTTGACCAATTTGCCAAGATTTACACGCCAACCGTTTTTGTCATCGCCCTTCTGGCGGCCTGCATTCCACCATTGGCTTTTGGCTATCCATGGTTCGACTCAGTCTATAAAGCTTTGGTGCTCCTGGTTATTGCTTGCCCCTGTGCGCTAGTGATCTCAACTCCTGTCACTATCGTGAGCGCTCTTGCTGCGGCAGCTCGTAAAGGAATTTTGATTAAAGGCGGTGTTTATCTTGAAAAAGGTCGCAAGCTAGCAGTCATAGCAATGGATAAGACAGGAACGATTACACACGGCAAACCCGCACAAACAGACTTCATTGATTTAAGTGGTGATGGGTCAGGCGTAAGAATCCTTGCTGCAAGCCTCGCTGCTCGCTCTGACCATCCAGTCTCACTGGCCATTGCCCGTGCCGCTACTGAGGCAGGCTTAACACTTCGCGAAGTTACTGAATTTTCGGCAATACCCGGTCGTGGGGTACGTGCCAACATCGACGGACATACCTATCAATTGGGAAACCATCGACTAATTGAAGAGTTGAAGCTGTGCTCTTTAGAGCTTGAGGCAAAACTGAACATTTTGGAACGCCAAGGCAAAACGGTAGTGTTGCTGGCTAACCAAACTGGAGTGATTGCTATCTGCGCCGTAGCAGATACTGTGCGAGAAACAAGCAGGCAAGCTATCGCCGAACTGCATACACTTGGCATCAAGACACTCATGCTCACTGGTGACAATATCCATACCGCCCAAGCGATTGCACGGGAAGTTGGGATCGACGAAGCAAAAGGCAACCTTCTCCCAGAAGACAAGCTTAAGATAATTGAGGGTCTCATAAAAGGCGCAAATGGCAATAAGGTAGGCATGGTTGGAGATGGAATTAACGATGCACCAGCTTTAGCTCGCTCTGATATTGGCTTTGCTATGGGGGCTGCTGGTACTGATACAGCCATTGAAACGGCAGATGTCGCATTAATGGATGACGATTTACGAAAAATTCCTGCCTTTGTTCGCCTGTCCCGCGCCACCGCGAATGTGCTCATCCAAAACATCGTTCTTGCGCTTGGAATCAAGGCTGTGTTTTTAATTCTCACATTTACAGGGCAGGCAACGATGTGGATGGCTGTATTTGCCGATATGGGAGCAAGCCTATTGGTGGTATTTAATGGGTTAAGGCTATTGCGTCATTGACATCTTGTTCTATAAGAGTAGGATGAATTTGCATACATCTACATTTGTAGTGGCACTACCCTTTTCCGGGGTTTTTCATCTAGGATGATGGGTTGTTGCAATAACGGCTCCATGATGAGCGGTGCTGGCATGATGGGATGGCACGGAATGGGCGGCCACTATTCCAAACTCACGCCAGAGCAACTCAAACAGCGCCAATATATGACTGATCAGTACATCAACATGCAACAGCAGATGATGCGGAAACAACACTACATGTAAGGGCGCTGAAGTTGCTGCTGGACAAAAATGCAACTGTTCTTACATGTTGAATCTAGCTGTAACAACCTTTGATTTCAGTTTAATCACCGCAATCGCTTTTGATCCTTTTGGTACGGAAAAAGCACCTTTGAGTTCAAACCTATCTCCCACAGACAGTAGATCGTAATCTTTTTTATCAGATCCATTAAGAATAGTTAGCTTGGCATTACCGCCTTCAGAAGATAGAGGCTTGCCATGATCAGACAAATATATAGTCAAAATGTCTGACTTAGCCACTAATTCAACATCAACATCCTTAGCCTCTACCATCACCCCACCGTGAAGTGGCTTTAACTCATGACCAGCGCCAGCATAGACAAATCCAAAAAAACTTAAAAGTAAACTAGTTATCAATATTTTGATCTTCATTTTTTATCTCCTTTAATTAAAAAGCTTCGTTTGATTTAATACTACCCAATACTTTTTCGGATGCTTTTCTGCCATAAAGCCAAAAAATTGCTGGAGTTAAAAATGTATCAAGCAATGTAGAGCTAATAAGGCCTGAAAAAATAACGACCGCCACTGGGTGAAGAATTTCCGTGCCAGGTCGCTCTGCTTCAAATAACAAAGGCGCTAAAGCAAAAGCCGTCACTAAAGCCGTCATTAAGACTGGGCTTAGACGCTCGATAGAACCCCGAATAATCATTGATAAGTCAAATACCTCTCCCTCCGATTGCATCAAATTGAGGTAATGACTGATCTTCAGAATTCCATTGCGTACCGATATTCCCGCCAGAGTAATAAAGCCTATTAATGCTGCAATTGAAAGTGGCTGCCCTGAGATCCATAGCCCAATAACAGCACCCACCATAGCTAGCGGGATATTGAGCATGATCATCAGAGATAGTTGCGCTGACCGATAGCGGTTATTCAAAACAACAAATATCAATAAAAGTGAGCCCACAGAGAGCAGGCCAATTAATTTGGAGGCTTCTTCTTGCGCCTTAAATTGACCATCTAAGGTAATAAAGTAGCCCTCTGGCAAACTTTGGTTTGCAATCACACCCCTAATATCAGCAACTACATCAGATAGAGCACGTTTAGAGGTGTTGGCCGATAAGACAATTCTTCTTTTGCCGCCGTCTCTACTAATTTGATTTGGTCCATCACCATCTTCAATCGTTGCAATTTTTGAAAGTGGGATTTTTCCATTAGGGGTATCAATCAAAATATCCGCAAGGCCCTCAAAATTTCTAGCAGACTCTGGCAGCTTGATCACTAGAGCGAAGCGTCGATTTCCTTCAATAATCTGTGAAATCCGCTCCCCTTCAACCATGCCTTGCAAGGAGGACATAACCTGTGATGCCGAGATCCCATATTGCGCAGTCCGGTCATAGTCAATGCGAACTTTGATCTGCGGAGCCAGCACTTGCTTTTCAATCTCTAAATCAACCAGGCCTTCAATCCCTGCTAGCTTTGATCTTAATAAGTCTGCCTGACTTCGCAGCTGATCTAGGTCATCACCGAAAATCTTGATCGCAATTTGCGACCGAACCCCTGAAAGCATGTGATCTATACGATGCGAGATTGGTTGACCGATCGCAATTGCAGCGGGTAAATTGACTAGTCTTGACCGAATATCAGCTTGGATTTCAGCCATTGAGCGATCTAGTTCACCTGCCGGTTTAATGCCAACATCAAGCTCACTGACATGCACCCCTTCGGCGTGCTCATCTAGCTCTGCCCTACCGCTTCTTCGCCCAACATAGGTCACCTCGGGAACTTGTCTGACAAGCTTTTCGGCTTGACTTGCTACGCTAGCAGACTCCGAAAGAGAAACACCAGGATTTAGACGAAGGCCGATGAGTAATGTTCCCTCATTAAATGGCGGTAAAAATGAGCT
>JACCDW011583773.1_pt1 | contig 10894 bp, 18 predicted proteins | sample 7449781 | NCBI WGS metagenome assembly JACCDW01 (sample SAMN15323449, study PRJNA562643) | freshwater metagenome | isolation source: river surface water | place: USA:Blue River Watershed | collected 2017-08-18
GGGTTTAGGTGTGAGATCTCACGCAAGATCCAGTCAGCAAGTTCTCGGGCGTCTTTCATTACTAATCTCTAGCAGCGGGGCCTACACAGGGATCATACGAGTAGAATCCAGATGCCGCCTAGTGCTAGCCCAAACGCCCAGCTGACTGCGCAAGTATATACTAGTAGTAAGCAGTAGTAGAAATCGTTGTCACATATAGTGTATAGTGAGTCAAGCATATAACAAGAGCCTCCTCTCTACTGTATATATAATCTCACGCAGCGGGGCCACTGTATACGCAGGGTTTTACAGTCTAGAACGCTGGCGCTAGAGTGGTTCTATGGTGAGAAATGGTGTCTAACGGCTCATTTGAGCACGGTGATTACTAGAATTTCATACAGTAGAGAACGGTCAGGTCGGTGGTAGGAGAGGCTTAGCGCAAATGGTCACACAATTCCACACTTTATCACACTTTATCACACTTTTCTGCACCCTTTTTAGTCCCTCGGCCTGCGTAGCGGCCTCTATACGCATTCAGGGGGTCAGTAAATCACACTTACTGAGCATTTATGCACACACTACAATCCATTGCAGCGGGGCCTACATGTGTTAGTGTATTAGATCAGCCCAGTCTACGGTATCTTCCACTATACAGTAAGTGGCAGCTACTATAGTTCCATCTTCCAAACGGCACTGTTCTACTTCCCAATTGTCCCCGTCGCAGATACGCTCTACACGATCTCTAAAGCCCAATCTTAGATTACGTGCTCTCTGCGCTATACGTGCTCCACTCTGAGTCTTATAGTAGCGTGTGCGTTCACCAGTTTCTCTATGCACTAGATAGTATACAGTAGTTTGCATATCAGTATATATTCCTCTCGGGTCTTTAGACCCTAATTACTGTAAATATTAACATGTTACACACATTGGACTACACCATTGATCAGCTGGATCGTTTACATGATCGTATACGTTCGGGCTCAGCCATGCGTATAGTGCATATACTTTCTGACTACTCAGACGGGTTTTCTAGCCATTGGGAAGATCGCTACATAGTGATCATAGACTGTGATCCCAAGACCTATACCATGTTACTGATGCTATGACTGTGTCAACTGCCAGAACACTCTATTGCTATCGTTATCACTGTTGGTGTGAAGTCGACTATGATGAAGAGGTCATTTGGCGTGATGTGCAGGCATGGGGCGGATCAATCAGCATAAGAGGTGACTGCATAGACTTTTTTGTGCCCGAAGAGTATATAACGTTTTTTGTTCTAAAGTATCCGGAATTGGTGCGGCAACCTAGTCTGGAATATGTGTAAAAATCTCTACAAAATCTGCTGCGCTGCGCTTCGCGCTAGAAAAATTGCGCTGCCCCTTCGGGCTTGAACAATTACCACCAATTCAGGGATCTACCAAATCCAAACACATGTATGTGCATAAAGTAGATGGTCATTACCAAGGGCCAACCTGCTCCTCTGCGTAGGAATGATAGTGTAGAGAATATGGCGCCCACGAAGTTTATGGGGTATATCACATACATCAAGGGTTGGTCTGCTGTGATGGCCAAATAGGTAGTGGATGAAAACAGGCACACTGCTGATATGGTTTCATAGTAGAAAGCCCTACGATCTGATTGATAAGATCGCACCCAAAAGTCACGTGTCATGGTCCATAGTCGCATACTATGATTTATCTGACTTTGCGCAGGCTAGGGCTAGATCTGAGTAAATACCCCATGCGATATTCTCAAGTGCTGGCCTTTGGATGCAGTCACGTTGCGGGCTGTGAACTGGCTGCATATAGGCGTCAATCATGGCCCGACTATGACTCTGAGTGTAAGCCCCAGAGCTTTAGTAATCTCTTAGCTGATCGTATGGGCTTGCCCTGCCATAATTGGGCTATGAGTGGGGGCTCCAACGATCGCAGTCTTAGGATTCTGTGTCGCGAACTAGCCCTAAATCCCAAGCCTAGCCTGATCGTATTTGGCTATACCTACACAGATCGTCGTGAGTGTTGGTGGCCAGACCCGGGCACGTGGCCAGCTAGAGACAGTGATCTGTTCCTACAATTGGGTTCACAGTGGCTAGACATGCCCGAGGCTAACTCAGAGGCCAACAGAGCCTACATTCAGCACATATGGCGGCCCAGACCCTGCTTAGATCAACTGCATCAAATAGTGCATGGTCTAGCTGCTCAGGGCGGGCACACAGTGATAGATCTAGTCTGCACTGATGAACCCGATCTAGTCTGTGAGTGGGCATGGCCCATACAAGGTCATAGCAATTATCTATCGTGGCTTGAGCATGGGGGCTATGAACGAGGCACTTGGGGACATGCTTTGCACTCTGCACATCAAGATCTTGCAGAAATCTTATGGCAGAGTATCACCAGTGCCGATAAATAATTACATGAAAAGACTACTGATTATTGCCATCGCTGGCTTGTTATTATCGGGCTGTGCAGCCATTACCACAGTTCGCGGTTGGATTCCTAGTTTCTGGGACGACAATCAAAGTGCTAAGATTGTGGATGTTAGACTGACCATAGATCGCATCAACTGTGATCAACCACAGCTGGCTCAGGCTCAACAGCTACGTGATCAACTGAGATGGTTTGAGCTGTATAGTCAAAGCAAGGGCAGTCGTCAACAGGATGTCCTAAGATTGATTGAGCCCATACAGGCCACCACAGAAGATTGGTATAAGCGTAGCCTGGACTCACAGGGTTCTAAGGGCTACTGTGAAATCAAAAAGAAGATTCTGCAATCACAGAGTGAACGAGCTGCTCAAGCAGTTCTAGGGAGATTTTAATGCGTGAACAATTAGAACAATTAGTGCATACCGACAAGCCATGGTGCCAACAGCGAGCAGTCATGGCCCTGGAAATGCTCTCTCAATATGAGCAGGGTCAGCTCACACAGAGTGAGTTTGCAGAACTCATGCAGGATCTAGTAAGATCAGATCGACTAGATCAAGAAGCCGATGACCTAGAACTAAAAACACATCTGGTCATGGCAGTTTATGGAGCAGCGCAACTAGTATGAGAGCCCGAGAATTTATCACTGAAAACATCTTTACCTGTGACTATCACAAGGTCATGGACGCTGTGGCCCGGCTGTATCAGGAACACTACGACGTCAACATTTGGGAACGAGCAGAAGCACACGATGATGCTGCCAAGGTTCTAATGAAAGAGCATCCCACAGAAGAAGAACTAGATTTTATCATAGACACTGCTGAACTACCAGAACGTTTTATGGAATTGGATTTTCCCTTAAACGATGAACTGATGTTTGGCGCTACACCCACAGACTCAAGCCTAGATGAAGAGCCAGCTAGCCGTGAACTATGTCAGAGCGGCAAGCCTGATTCAGCACTGGGCGCCAGCCAACTTGCTTCTTGCAAAAGCCAGGGCTATAGATCCAGAGACGGTGGTAAAAGTCACAAGGTAGGATCTGAGCGTGTCAAAGTCCGCGGCAAAAAGATCAAAGGTAAGAAGTATGGAGGCCCACTACCTGATTGGAGCTAAATGTCTACTCCCCACCCTTCAACCCTGCTCATAGCGCCTCCGGGCATACCCGATCGTAGATTCCGCAATTCAGTGATCATGCTCACACACAGCAATGAGCGCGGTGACTTTGGCCTATGTGTGAATAGGCTAACTGCACACAGTCTACAAGAAATAACAGAACCCTTGAACCTAGGCCCTGTGCCTGATCTCAGCTTATACTGGGGTGGGCCTGTGAATGCTGGCACTATTTGGATGCTGCATGACACAGGATGGTCGGTGGATCAAAGCATAGAGATAGACAGCCTATGGGCCATGACCAGCCATGCTGACATGTTCACAGCCATAGCAGATGGCTATGAGCCTCTACACTATCGTATGTTTATGGGATTCTGTGCTTGGGCACCTGGCCAGCTGGCACGTGAACTTGTGGGTGAGCCACCCTGGTCACACAAGCACAGTTGGCTCACTGCTGAAAACATGGGTCCTGAATGGCTGTTGGCGCAGGACCCTGACACCATATGGGAATCAGCAACTACTCTGAGTGCCCACCAGGCTGTCGATAGTTGGCTTTGAACTTTTCCAGTTTGGTCTGGCAATAGATACAGAGCTGCACACCCGGAACTAGATCTCTACGGGCCTGAGGAATATCTTCCCCACAGTCTTCACAGAACTCTGCAGAGGGTTGGGCTCGCTGTTTGGCCAACTGTTGTTGCACCGCGGCCACAGCATTTTGATTAGTCAGTAGACTCTGGATCTGTGCTACTTCAGCTTCTTCTTCGTTGTTATACTCAAATTTATCTAGATCGTTCATTTGTCAGAGTCCTTGATAGTTGTTAATAGTTCATTGCGATGCTGTCTATACTTAGCCCAAGAGCTACGAAAAGCGTCCCACACAGCCCATTTGGTCAGATAAAATCCAAAGATCAGGGCAGGGATAGCCATTATGTAGGGTTGGATGTTGTGGCTGGCACTGAGTCCTGCACCCAACCAGAACATGGCAAACAGCCACCACTTCTGCCAAGTCTCCTGCCTAGACCATACCCAACGTATCCACCCAAAAAATTCACCTAGCATCTTAGTCTCTCTTCTTTAGTTGATCAATGACCTGTTGTTTGGCACGATTATTCAAATCGTGATCTTCAGCTTCTTTCATCTTGAAAGCAATCATGTTCATAAACTCTACCACAGCTTCTTTGCCTTCTTCTGTGAGATGACTGTAGGCACTACCCACTGAGCTGTGATAGTAGTAGCTGCGGTTGTTGAGTAGTTCTAGCATACCGCCATAGCATAGATCTTTGATTGCTGACTTCTTCATCTTAGATTTTTTCACCTCTCGTAAAGCCGCGGAATCGGAGGAAACGAGGGAAACGTAGCGACCACACGTCTTCGCTATCCTGGCTCCGAGTAGCTGCATCTGCACGGACTTCCACGACCTGCCCAATGAGCGAATCCTTAGCTTCCCAAAATTCTGCTCTCTGTTCGTCTGTAAAACCCGAACCACAATTGACCACAATCCTTTTGCCATCATCTACACCTTCACAAACAACTGCACCCAACTTGCCCACATTACGTCCTGTGCCCTCTTCAACACTGGTCACAGCAAGGCTAACTTCAATAAAGGGCTTTTGTTTGAGCCAAGCCACTGATCGTTTGCCTTCCCATTTGCCGTTGGGATCTTTGATCATGATGCCCTCAAAGCCCTGTTCAACCATAGCCTTGTTGTAGTCTTTGAATTCAATTTCGTCTGTGAACACATCAAGATCAAATTCTTTCTGCGGGATAAGTTCAATACAGCCCGAATCGTCAAAGATCTTTTTAAAGTTTTCACGAAGGAAAGCTGAACGTCGACGTTGACCCATGATCGATTGACCAGCTTTGAATTCTACCAACGGCACGATATCAAACAGGCACAGTCTAGCATCGCTGGCTTCTACTTCGCTTTTACGATGAACCTGAGTCATTAGGTCTTGAAAGCTCTTGGAAACCACTTCACCGTCAAATACATAACTGCGAGCAAAGTTATCCAAATTATCTTCAAATGCTTTGACAATGTGTGGAAAGTTAACCAATTCTTTGCCATTGCGAGTATACATGGTCACTGTGCGGCTTTCGTAGTCTACTACTGTGAGCACACGCACACCATCTAGTTTGGGTTCTACCAGCTTCTTGCCAGTGATCTTTGATTCATGATTGGCACCATCATGCGCCAGCATACATTCAAACACAGGAATTGCATACTGCGTCTTTTTTTGCTTTTTAGCCACAGTGTTTACAGACTTTTCACCAAAGCCTGCTCGCATGTCTTTGATAAGAATTCTACGATAGAATCCATTCCATTGTGCCTGTGTGGCCACGCCCATGGCCAATTGAATAGCATCACGAGCAGCATGGCCGGTAAGCTCTCTACGATGTAGAGCTTCTGCCAACTCTTTAAAGTTAGTCCAACTCAGTCCCTGTCCGCCTGCTTCGGCTTTTTCAGGAACCTGTTTGACACCAAAGGTGTAGAGCTTGTCTAGAGCCATTTTGAGTCCTTCAAAGAACTCGTCAAGACCTTCGTTCATTGCTTCTGCAAGAATAGCTTCTTTAGCCAGTCGACTGTTGTCTGCTTCAAGTCGACCAATAATAATTTCAGGTTGTGTTCGCATTTTAGTCCTTAAACAATAGCGGGTTTGTAATTAGCCTTGTAGTCACTGTAGATCTGAGCATAGTGATTCTTGCGAATCCAATCAACTAGACTCTGCGGATCGGCAATCATCCAATCCTCTACAGCTCGAAATTCTAGATCATCTTCTGTGGTAAACACATAGATTTCATAACAGCGTTGTGAGTTAAAACGAGCACGAAGCGTCATGTGTGCAATCTGTTGAGACAACGGATTCTTCTGTGGAGTATGACCTTTGAGAGCTTCAAACAGTTGTCCTTTGTCCCAGGCATCCGGATGCTTGTCTGTGATATCTTGCAAACACTCGAATCCGGTCATATCCCATGCTGCCAAAATGTAACGCACAACGACTCCTAATTTCTAAGTTGCTAATATTATAGCATCAAATGATCTGTTTGTCAATGGTTTCCAGTGTTTCCAAAATGCGCCTGTATCTATGGATATCTTCTGGAGTTGAGTTGTTTTTCAAAAGATTACAACGATTACAGATTATCCACAAATTGGATATATCATTGGTGCCGCCTATGCTCCGCGGAACTCTATGATCAGTGCTAGGCGTATGAATATCTGCTTTGTCAGTGTTATTCTTGCCCAAACCGTAGTCTAGAGGGCTACCACAACAAGAACAATTAGTTTCACATTTGGCTAGAAACTGATCATAGTCCACTGACCATTTTTGGCTGTTCTTCCATGCCCAAACTGGCCGTAGGTCCTGCGTTTCGCAAACGACCCGGAACAGGTCGCGAGTTAGATATGTTCCGGGATCGTATTTAGGATACAGTTTCTTCTTCATCAACTGACACCATGTAAGGCATAGAGATTTGGAAAGGTTTATCAACTAACGGTTTGCCTGCAAGTTGTTCATAGGCATCAATGATTCCCGAAGCAATTTTTTCACGCTCACCCATACCACGATGGTTTGTAGGATATGTTACCTCAAATTGTTCTTTAATATCAAGATGCAGTCTTGCAGAGGTTTCAAAGAATTCCGATGCAAAATAGAACACATCTTCAAACAGTGCATCTGTATAAACATTTGCAGATTCCATATCTTCACGAACTTTTAGGAACCCTAACATAGTAGCAGTGTTAAGTTTTTCTGTGGGCCAATATTGCATCATCTTGGTTAGAACCTGCCCAAGAGCATCGAGCCCGTAATGATCACGAGCAAGCCAAAGATGAGTAATGTGAGTAATCACTCCTGCTTTACTCTTCTTATACCCAGTTGAACAGCCTGCATTAATAACACAGTTCTCAAGAGCAACAGCTTCCTTGATACCCATGATAACTTCTTGCTGGTGAATAAAGTATTTGGCCATTGGCTCATTGTCTGTGTTCAGCGCCAGCAATTGGATAGACTCAATGTTTTCGTCCTCGCTTTCAACAAAGAATACAGGAACTTCTGAGTCCTCTCCGTATTGCAGTATCCAATCAATGCCGTGTTGTTGCCCGTCTGCGATGTAGTAACGATTCTCCTTGCGGCTATAACGAGCCTGAAGCGGAGTTACACACATGACGTTCCACTTGTTGTGTAGTTTTTGAATATGTTTGGGTTCTGGATACCGCTGCCGAGCATAGTTAACATAACACAGCTCAATGGGCACCCATGCAAATTTAAGCACAGATTTGTAATTAAACTTAGCGGGCTTGCCAGCGCCAATGCGCTTGCCAACTTGTCTAGCAACCTGTGTCATTGCAACACGTTTGTCTTTGCGGCCTTGACTGGGGTCAAAAGGCTGCATCTTCAGTTCTTCTGCTTTACTCATATGTTTTCCTTTATCTTAGAAAATATAAGGCGTTTACTTGCCTTATTGCACATATTATAACAGGACCCTAAGGTCCTGTCAATCACTCAATGCCCAAATATTGAGCCCAGCTAGGATGCTGTAGATGATAGCCTTTGCGTTTTCGTTTGTCAGCTAGATCCCAAAAGTGAGGCTTGTAAGGAGTCTGCTTGGGTTTGAACTTGCCCACATGAGCAGCCTTTCTATAGTTACAAGGCTTGCAGGCAGTGGTAGAGTTTTCCCAAGTGGTCTTACCACCTTGGCTCACAGGGTGAACGTGATCTAATGTAGCAGTCTGATCTGTTACTTCTGTGCCACAGTATTGGCAATGATATTCATCACGCAAGAACACATTGCGCTTGGATAGGCGCATGGTGTTTTTTGGCTTTTGATAATCTCTGAGCAACAGAACAGCAGGCACACGAGTTTCCCAACGGGCGGATCTCACAATCCAATCTTCGTGCCATTCTAAAACTTCAGCCTTGTCCAAAACCATATAGCGTATGGCTTCCTGCCAATCTACAGTAGATAGCGGAAGTAAGCTGATCGGTTGCATGTCTGCATTTAATAATAGGGTGCTCATTTTGAATTTAATCCAGAAATCGCTTTCACGATAGAGTATTTAATCTACAGAACAATTATATACTCACTTAATGCCGAAAAGCAAGAGATTTGTGATACATACTTGACCTAAGTTAAGATTTTTATTATACTGTAACTTTATTACAACAAAGGAATGTTATGACCCTAGTCCCAATGGTAATCGAAACTACATCTAAAGGCGAAAGAGCTTTTGATATCTATAGTAGATTGCTCAAAGAAAGAATCATTATGCTAAATGGCCCAGTTGAAGATCACATGGCCAATTTAATTGTGGCACAGATGCTGTTCTTAGAATCAGAAGATCCAAACAAGGATATAAACTTATTCATTAACAGCCCAGGCGGAGTAGTCACCGCAGGTCTTTCAATCTATGACACCATGCAGTTTATCAAATGTGATGTGGCCACCTATGTTATGGGTCAAGCCTGTTCAATGGGATCGTTCCTTGCCAATGCAGGTGCAAAGGGCAAACGTTTTATGTTGCCCAATGCTCGCCATATGATTCATCAGCCTAGTGGCGGGGCTCGTGGTATGGCCTCTGACATTGAGATTTCTTACAAAGAAATCATGCACATCAAACAGCGATTAACTGAGCTGTATGTCAAGCACAATACCAAAGGCAAGACCTACGAAGAATTTGAACGTGACATGGATAGAGATAAATTCATGAGTGCAGAAGAAGCACTAGAATACGGATTAATTGATAAAATTATTGAGAAAAGACCATGAACCAACAACCAACTGGAAAATTAGACAAGGGCTGGGGCTTTGAACTAGTCTGGGCTAACAATGACAAATACTGTGGGAAAATACTAGTATTTGAGCGTGTAGGTGCGAAAACCAGCCTAGTGTTTCATAGAGAAAAACGCAAGAGCTGGTTTGTCAACGAAGGTAAGGTTCGAGTAACCTGGACTGATGTAGCGTCTGGAGAAATGAAACAGGCCGTGCTAGAGGCTGGTAAGACTGCGGACTTTGCTGAAATGAGTCCGCATCAAGTTGAAGCTCTAGAACCTAATACTGTGATCTTTGAAGTAGGGACCACAGATATCATTGAAGATCGTTTTAGACTCCAACCTGGTGATACGCAAACGAAGCCTTCAGAGCAGCAATAAGATCTTCGATCATACCATCATCGTGAAACGGAGTAGGTGCGAAACGTAACCGCTCCGTTCCCACATCCACAGTAGGATAGTTAATTGGTTGAACATAGATATTATACTCGTTCAACAGCATATCTGAAACAGCTTTACACTTTACCGCATCACCAACAAGCACAGGAACTATGTGAGTAGTAGAACACTCCATGACTGTAATACCGTTGGCATTTAATCTATGTTTTAATTTACGAGCACGTTCTTGATGTTTAACACGAACTTCGTCGTGATCTTTAAGCCATTTAACTGCGGCTAATGCACCTGCACAAGCCACTGGACTCATAGAAGTGGTGAATATAAATCCCGCAGCCACAGAACGAATAGCATCAACAACATCAGCATCAGCAGCGATATATCCGCCTTGAACACCAAATGCCTTGCCCAGTGTTCCGTTGATGATATCAATTCTATTTTCTAATCCTAGCTCTTCAACCTTCCCCCCACCGTGTGTTCCATATAGACCCACAGCATGAACTTCGTCGATATAGGTTATGGCCTGATACTTGTCTGCCAAGTCACAGATCTCTCGAATAGGAGATACATCTCCGTCCATAGAATAAACTGATTCAAACACTATGCAAGGAGTGAATCCTGCTAGTTTACTGTTAGCCAATTTGTTTTCTAGATCTTCAAGATTGTTATGTTCAAAGACCTGTTTAGGTGCTTTAGAATGCTGTATGCCCACAATCAAACTATTATGATTTTTACTGTCTGAAATAAACTGTATATTTGGCACTATTTTAGAAAGGCTAATCAAAGTCCATTCGTTGGCTACATAAGCTGAGCTAAACAACAGAGCACGGCTTTTATTGTGTAGCATGGCTAACTCGTGTTCTAGGGCCACATGATAGTGACTGTGCCCCCCAATGTTGCGTGTGCCCCCCGAGCCTGCACCTGTTTGATCTAGAGCAGTGTGCATGGCGTCTAGAACTACTTTTTGCTGGCCCATGCCTAGATAATCGTTTGAACACCAATTAACTATAGTTTTAATGTTATACGGACCATACCAAATGGCTTTGGGAAATTCTCCACGCTCACGAACAATGTCATTGAATACACGATATTTGCCGGAGTCTTTGAGATCTTTGATTAAGTGTTTGAAAGGTTCTTTGTTGATCATAGTAAACATATTTAACCGATAAATATTAGACCGGAGATTACAAATGGATATAGTTCAATTAGATGTTCCCTTGTTTA
>JACCDW012069101.1_pt1 | contig 10894 bp, 16 predicted proteins | sample 7449781 | NCBI WGS metagenome assembly JACCDW01 (sample SAMN15323449, study PRJNA562643) | freshwater metagenome | isolation source: river surface water | place: USA:Blue River Watershed | collected 2017-08-18
CATTTCAATTGCCGCAACACCGGTGCCGGTATTTAGCAGGGAAACATAGTTGGTTTGGTCGTTGGTGGTGGCCTCAACCAGCACAGCGGCGCTGGCACTGGTCGTCAAATCCAGGGTATATGTGCGCCCGCTTGGACGAATTGCAGACATATTGACCATTTTTGCCCCTTTCGTGAATAAGCAAAATTTTACACTTCGAATAGAAAAAAGCCACCCTGTTAGGGGCGGCTTTTCTCAGGACTTCATTCCGAATTAGGGAAGGAAAGTCAGGTCGTAGCCGTAGACGAAAACGTCCATCGTTGCGGCGGCGCCTTGTGCGGTGCTGACGTTTACGTACAGGTTGCTGCCAGTTTGCGCCGCGGTCGAAGCCACGGTGCGCTGGGAAACAACGCTGGCCGAAGACATGGCCGACAGCGCGGCGTCAGCAACAATGGCGGTGCCGCCAGCCGAAGGGGCGGTGAAAACACCGGCTTCAGCGGTAGTCAGGTCAACGCTGGCGTTAGTGAACACCACGTTGGACACCGACCAACGGCCACTGTTCTGGATAGGCAGAACGGTGTCGCCCGTCGAATTGACGTTGACGCTCTGGTACGAAGCCAACAGACGAATTGCCTGGTTGGTCGCAAGGCCCGAAGGGTGGTTGCTTTGGGTAGATGCTGGCCCGGGATTGCTCATGTGAATTCTCCAAAAATGTTAATTGGTTGGGGGGGGATTTCTCCCCCCGTTTCCGTTTTAGGATGCCACGCGGCAAGCCAGTTCGGGGTACAGCGGTGCCCAGCCGTACAGGACGTCAAGACGGGTCGGGATGCTGTCGTTGTTGATGGTGTATTGACGCACCACACGAATCGACAGGCCCAGGTCTTTGTCGCTTGCGCGGCCCGCGAAGTGAACGCCATCAGGCAGTTCCAGGTCGGCGGTTGCCAACGTGAAAGCATTGCGGTGCATGATGATGTTCTGCGGGGATACGGTGCCAGTGTTGTTGAACGGGGTCACAGCTGCGGTGGACGAAGTGGACGACACAACCACGTTCTGGAACTGACCGCCGGTGATGATAGCCGGACTGACGGTCACAGCGGTGCCGCCAGTGCCGACTGCGGTGGTTGCAGTCACAACGAAGTTGCGAAGTTTGTTCGAACCGTAAGCCTGGCGGTTCTGCGGGTTGACGGCATAAACGCCAGCGATCTGGATGACATCGCCTTGGTTGATGGTCAGGGCCGCGGAAGCGGTCAGGGTGATGGTCGAAGTCTGCGCCCAGCCAGTGGTCAGCGAACCGGTGAAGGTCGCGGTGTTCGTGGTCAGGGTCTTGCCGCTGTACGAACCAAAGGTCTGGGGCACAACGTTCTGATCCATCTTCCAGTTCATGCCAGCAGAATCGCGGCCCATCAGGCCTTTGCTGTACTGCTTACCGATGGTGTCGGAAGGCACAAACAGACCTTTCAGGCTGTCCACGATGGTGGCGCTGGTGAACGGTTCGATGATGCAAGAACGGCGACCGTCGCGGGGTGCGCCTTCGCTGTCCAGATACGCACCTGCGGTCAGGTAGGTAATCAGGCCAGTGGGCGGGGTGCCAGCGGTGCCGACGATGTTGGCGGTGTTGTTCTTCGCCATCGTCAGGCCGTCATAGTCAATCTTGTTGGCAATGGCGGCAATGGCGGGCTTCAGAACGCGGTCGCTGAACATGTCCAGGGACAGGGCCAGGTCTTGAGTAGTGAACTGGGTGTCAACGTGGAACTGGGTCGACAGGGTGACAGGCACGCTGGTTTCGTTGAAATCTTCAACGTTCAGCGCGGGGCCGGTCGTGCCGATGAAACGGCCAGGGCGACGCACGTTCAGGGTGTTGCCGATTTTGGCACCAACCACGGCGAACTGGTCGTCATAGTTGCGGTCAACTTCGGAAGTGAAGGTCAGTTCGTTTTCCAAGACCATCAACGCTTCGTTGGTGATCTTGCTAATGGTAAGCAAAGTGTTGGACATGATTTTTCCTATGAAAAAGGTTATTTGTCAGCGTATCTTGCCCGCAAGTCGTGCAGCTTTCCATGCCTGGAACGAACCGTGGAATTCCCCATTGGAATCCACACCCGTTTCCTTGCCGGTAGCCCCACCACGAATAGGCGTGATTGGCGCTGGCGCTCTTGATTTTCCAACAACAGTCGTGCCGGTCGGGGCGCGTTCCGTGCCGGATGCTGGCTTTTCCAGCCTGGCTTCCAGCTTCCCAATTTCTCGCAAGGCAGAAATGACGGACATGCCATTCAATTTGCTGGCAAATTCGGGGTTTTCTGCCAAGTGATACAGGATTTTCGGCCCCACATCACTTTCCATGATTGCATCGCGCACCGGGTCGGAAACCGACACTTCGCTGCTCTGCACCATTTCATCGAAATCCGGCAATTCGGCCTTCGCTTTGCTGATTCGCTCTGACCAGGCTTTGAATTTCAATTCCTGTTCAGCCGCCGCTTTGCGTTGGGCCTCTTGCTGCTCCCGTTCCATCAATTTCTTGTCAGCGGTGTATTCGGCCAACGCTTTCGCGTATTCGAACATGTCGCTGAACTGTTCAGGCTGGGGTTCCGGGCCTAGTTCATTCGCTGGGGCTTGCGCCGGTTGCGGATTCGCTTTGGCTTCCAGTTCCTTCAGCCTGGCTTCCAGGGCCAACCGCGCTTCGCGTTCTTGCTGGGCTTCCGCTTTCGCCGCCTCGCGCTGCTTGGTTATCTCTGAAAAGCGCCTTTCGATCTTCGGGTTGGGCTTGCGCTCTTTCCCTTGCTCGTCTGCCGCTGTCGCATCATCACCTTCCCCATCTTGTCCACTCTGACCGGCTGCGGTGTCCGGCTCGTCGGGGGCTTGTTCCTCCGACGCCGCGGGTTCCGTTTGCTGCGGTTCAGCTAATCCAAGTTTCTGGGCCGTGAATTCAGCTAAATTTTCGCTGGTGACCACATTTGCGGCCAACCGTTCTTCCAATGACATAGGTTTCCCTAAGAATTTGCCCCGTGTACCCCACGGGTAGGGTTTATTGATTTTCAGCCAAGTTTAGCTGGCTGTCAAACTATTGCGTCATTCCCATTCCCATTTCCGGTGCTGGTGCGGGCGGCATATTCTCCGGCGTCACCATTTGCGGCTGGGGCTGGGGCTGCATCATTGGCCCGCCATCCATGAATGGGTTGGCATTCCTATGAATTTCTTGTTCGGCCAGGGCGGTGTAATCGGTTTGCTCACGATTGCGCCGTTCGATTTCCTGCAATAGCCGGTTGGTATCCATGTTGTGCAGCATCAGCTGCACGATGGCGTCCAGTTCGGCCTTGTTTTGGTCGGTGACCGCTTTGACGTTGGTCTGGTTGACCTTGGCTTCGTTGATGGTTTCGGTGTTGAAAGCCCGGGCAGTGACGTCCATCAGTTTGCGCTTGTTGGCGCCGTCTTCCCGGATCATTGCAACCTGGCCGCGGTTGTTGATTTCTAGCTGCATGGCGACTAGCTGCTGCTGGGCATCTTGCAGCGCCTTTTCCTGCTGCTTCAGCTTCATTTGCACCTGGGGCGGGATGTCCGATTTATCGTCAATCTGCGCCAGCGGGTTCATTGCGGCCAGGCGGTCGGCAATCACATCGGCGCCAGGGAAATCCATGTTGCGGAACATCAGATCGCCCGCGGCCTGGAAAATCTCCGGCTGGGCCATCAGCGGGGCCATCGCCTCGACCGCTTGCAGTCGCTTGCTGTTGTAGCCCGGGCCGGTGTCCATCACAACGTCATATTCGCCCACGGTCACATCGTTCAGCACTTCGCCGATGGCGCTTTTCTCGTTGATGGTCACCATGTCGGCGCGGCCATCCACGCCAATGATTCGCATCACCCGCTGGGTGTCGTAAATCTTAGGGATCAAGTCCAGCAGGATTTTGCCCGTGTGCTTGATCGAACGGGTCATGTTGTCGTAAAAGTGGAAATTCGACAGGTCGACCTGTTGCTGCTGGCCGTTCAGGGCTTTGCCGGAAATGTTGCCAGGAATCTTTTGCGCCGGGTCAAAAATGCCCAGCACGGTTTGCAGGTCGTCCGAAATGGCGCCCGCGGCGACCATGATTCCTTCGGGCGGCGGCTCCGGCTGCAAACGCTGCGGCACCGGGGCGGGCTGGCCCTCAATGTCCTTTTGCTTGTAGCGCAGCACCGGCGTGGATTTGATGTTCGCCTGCGCCCATTCGTTTTCGTGGCCCTCGTCCTGGCCTTCGGCCAACAGCCATTTGGCCTTGGGCGCCAACGCAATGCTCTCGGTCATGCTGGTGCGCCAGAAGTTGTACATGCGCTGCGGGTCTTTGGCGAACCGCACCAGGCCGTATTTCTTGCGTTTGCCCTCGACAATGACCTGGGCGCCGTAGCACGGGACAACCGGAATCCACTTACCCGGCCATTCCTTTTCTTCCAGCACTTCCATCGCGGTCAGCTTGCACCATTTGACAACCTTGCGCCAGCTGGGCCGCTTGTCAATGATGGCAATGCCGCTTTCGTCCATGACTTCTTTGGCGGGCAGTTCGTCTTCAAACGCCTTCGTGCCGTCCGACAGCATCACCAGGTTAACTTTTTTGCGCTCAATGTAGAAGAACTCGGCAACGCGAACATCTTCCTTCGTTACCCATTCGGCGCTGTCATCGCCCACGCCGCGGGGCATGAACCCGCTGCCGTCGTCGGCGCCTGGATACATTTGCCGGAACACGCTTTTGGGCATGACCTTGGTAATCAGACACTTTTCGGCGTCCGAACCGTCGGGGGCAATCGAATTGGGATCGAAATACACGCTGAACGGGTCGTCGATCTGCTCGATGTAGATTTCCTGGTCGAACGAATCTTCCCGGGTGTAATCGGTGATAACGCGCCAAAAGCCCCAGCCCATACGAACGGCGTAATCGAACGCGGTGTCATAAGCCGTGTCGGCGCTGGAATTGACCTCAATGTGACGGGTGATGCCCTCAATCACCTGGGCAATCTTCAGGTCGCCTTCGTTGTTGACGGGATGCACCTTGATGCGCGGGCGCTGCTGGCGCTGCTGGTTTGTGACCTGGCGCACATACGCGTCAATTTTGTTGATGGTCAGGCAGGGCCGCGCTTCAAGGTTTCTGCTGTTCTGGATTTCCACCGGCCACTGGTCGCCCGCGGCAAACTTAATGTCTTGCAGGGCTTCGGTGCGGTTATTCGATTCGGCTTCAGCCGACAGGCGCATAAACTGAATCGCATCAGTGATGCGTGAATCACCGTTGTCGTTTTGATAGTCGCTCATATTGGCCCCTTTTCTTTCGGAATTATCCCATCCAACTACCAGCTGCGGCAATCACGGCTTGCTTTTTGCGCTTGGGCGGCTCCTTCACCATCAGGGCAATATAGCGGAAGGCGTCAGCGCCGTGGCTGTATTGGTCATGCAATGGTGTGCGCCCGAACTGGCCCGTCTCAGGGTCAACCTCGTAACGGTAATGCCGAAGGCAGGTCAGGCCGTCGGCGCAATTCTCGCGGTCAAACCAGCAGTTCGGGAAAACCGTCCTGGCCGCGTTGATGGAATCAATGACAGGCACCCGCGGCATGATCTGGGTTTTGTAGCCCGCGGCCCGCACGATGTCTTCAATGGATTTGCCAGCCGCCGCCAGTGTTTTGTTTTCGGCGTCATGCGGCAACCATAGGGTGTCGTATACATAACCCAGGCTTTGCATTTGCGCCAGGTAATGGCTCATGGTCATTTGACTGCCCGCCATGTAGCGAATCAGCCTGGTTTCCATCCCGATGAATTGCAGGAACCAAATGGCCGTCTGGTCTGACCAGCCCAGGTCGAAGACAGCGTGAACCGGCTTGGTGGCGTCATACGGCACCCGCGTGATGCGCCCGTCCATTTCGGCTTGCTGCATTTCCCTGGCGAAAATGGCGCCGTCCACGGTCTGGCGGCACAGCCCTTCCCAGACCTGGTTATAGGCTTCGGCGTCCCTGGCCTTCAGCGCGTCCTTTTCCAGGCGCAGGGTTTCCGGGAACCAGGGGTTGTCGTACCAATTGATCTTGATCTGAATGCAATCCGCGGGCGGGTTAATGACAAACCGCTGATAGGTTTCGTCGGTTTCCAGTTCCGGGTTGAACGACACCCAGATTTCCGACCCTTCCTTACGGATAGTCGGGATCAAAATGTTCCAGCTTAACCGGCTTACGGTTTGGGCTTCCTCCACCCAGCAAATGTCCACGCCTTCGAACGATTTGATATTGGTCGGGTTGTTCTTTAGGCCGATGAACGCGAATTCAGTACCGTTGCTGCCCCGGATGCTGTTCTGCGTGATTTCATAGAACCCCAGCAAGCCCAGGGCTTCGATCTGGTCGCACAGCAGCTTGTGGACGGAATCTTTGATGCTGGTCTGGTATTCACGGGCGCACAGAATGCGGATGGGGCTTTTGGCGCCCTTAATCAGCAGCGCCCTGGCAATCCCCCAGGACTTGGCCCCGCCGCGGCCACCCCAGCAGACCTTGTAGCGGGCTTTCTTGAACAGGCCTTGCAGCTTGACCGGGAATTCGGCCTTGGCAATCGCCTGGTCAATTGTCTGCTGCTGTTCCATTCGGCGCCACAAAAGAGACTTGGATGCCAGTCAGCGGTGCCCCGTCTTTGCCCGACACCTCCTGCTTGACGGTTTCCGACCACTTCATCTGCGTCTTAGTCCACCAAATCAGGCTGGTCGTGTCGCCGGAAGTGGCCTTGTTGAACAAGGTTTGGGCGATCTTCAGGTGCGCCTTGGCCTTCCCCTTGTCCAGTTCAGCCCTGTAATGCTTGCGAAGGGTTTTGTCGTCCACCTCAAGCAGCAACGCAATGTGCTCATGCGGCAAGCCGATGCCGCTGCTGGTTTCTACCAAGCGGCGGGTTTCGTCGGTCGGCTTGTGAGGGTTTCTGCTCATTTTGTTTTATATGGGGGAAATTGCGCTGGTTTCAGTCAAAAGTTCAGCCTTTTTGCCCGTGAAATCCTCCCAACGCTTGACGATCACATCACAATACTTTGGGTCTAGTTCCATCAAACGGGCCACGCGGCCATTCTTTTCTGCGGCTATTAGGGTTGTCCCTGATCCGCCGAAGCTGTCCAGAACAATATCGCCGCCCTTGGTGTTGTTGAGCATCTGGTACTCAAACAACGCCACCGGCTTCATGGTGGGATGCTCACCGTTGCGGCTGGGCTTGTCAAACTCCAGGATGGTGGTTTGTTTGCGGTCAGCGGCCCATAGGTGGCCGGCGCCTTCCTTCCAACCATACAGGCAAGGCTCATGCCTCCAATGGTAGTCCTGGCGCCCCATCACCAGGCTGGATTTTTTCCAAATCAAACATTGACGAACGATCCAACCAGCATCTTGTGCAGCGCCTCGGAAGTTATATCCCTCCGAATCAGCATGCCAGATGTAAAAGACAGCGCCCGGCTTCATCACGACATCAGCGGCCACATAACAGTCGCGCAGGAATTGCCGAAACTGTTCATCACCCATGTTGTCGTTTTTGATTGTCAACTTTTCTTTAGTTCCACCCTCATAAGCCACGTTATACGGGGGGTCAGTCAACCACATATCCACCAGCTGCCCATCGCACAAGCGTTCCAGCGCGTCGATGCTTGTGCTGTCCCCACACATCAGCCGATGCTTGCCCAATTGGTATATGTCGCCAGGCTTTGTTTTCGGCTCTTGGGGGACGGGCGGGGCGTCATCCTCATCGGTCAGCCCCTGAACCTGCTCGGACTCTAGCAGCAGGCCCAGTTCTTTTTCATCAAACCCAAGCAGGTCAATATCAAAGCCCAACTCTTTCAGGGCTTCGATTTCGACCTTGAGGATTTCATTGTCCCAACCGGCGTTCAGCGCCAGCTTGTTGTCGGCAATGACATAGGCCTTCTTCTGGGCCTCTGTCATGTCCTTCAGTTCGATTGTCGGAACCTCGGTATGCCCAAGTTTCCGCGCAGCCATCAAACGGCCATGACCGGCAATGATGCCGTTTTCGCCATCAATCAGGATCGGGTTAGTCCAGCCAAATTCCTTAATGCTTGCCGCAATCTGCGCCACCTGCTCATCGCTGTGGGTTCGGCTGTTGCTGGCGTAAGGTATTAGTTCTGCGACCTTTTTCGATACAATTTTCACTTCTTTTTCATTAGGGCTGCGGTTTTCTTTACCCCAGCTGCCGCATCGCGCTTTACGTCATACGCAATGGCGACCGCTTGTTTCGGGGGCTTTCCGGCCTTGATTTCGGCCTTCACGTTCTTTTCAAACGCCTTGGGCGTCATTGACCGGATCAGCGGCATCGCTTTTCTCCTTGGCAAGTTCGGCAATCCAATATTGAGTGTCTTGAATAGCCCCGCTGATTTGCATCAGCTGGGCTTCCACTTGTTTCGCCATGTTTTGCAGTTCAACAAGGCGCTTTTGCAGTGCTTCAGGCGTCATGTCAGGCGCAATGGATGACTACAAAATTCAACACAACAGCTTCAGACAAAGAACCGCCGGAAATGTTACGCAGAACAATGGTTGCGGAACCAGCCGTCAGGGTGGATGTAAAAACGTTGTAGGTGCCAGCAGTAGCGTTGCCTCCAGCCACATTGACAACCAGAACGTCATTCGCGGAAATTAGCGAATTGTTAAGAGTAAATGCCACGTTGGTGGTTCCAGCCAAAGCAGCGTTGTTCATTGTGATCTGGCCCGCAGACTTGTTCAGGGTCACCGCAGTGGACTTGCTGGTCAGCTGGGTCACTTGACCCTGGGCAGAACTGGTGTAGCCCAGCTGCTCACTGACGAACATGGTGGTGAATTCGGGGTCTTGGTAGGCGACGCCGGTTGCGACGGAATTGGACATGATGATTTCCTTTCAAAAAATGGTTTAACAGTTCCAGTTTTTTAGGCTGGCTTTAGCCCGCTCCGCTGGGCCTTTCGCGTTTTTCACCACCCCTTCCATCCTGGCGCAAAACGATGCCTTTCTCCCGGCATCGGTTTTCGTCTTTGGGTTTGGTGCTGGCGGTTTCAAATTGGCGTTGTTCTTTGCGTTGTATTCTGCACGGCCCTTGGCTGTCATTCCAGCACCTTTGTCGGTCGGGTTGAAGTTCTTTCCCTTGCCGGTGGTCGTTCGGGGAATCGGTTTGCTGTGTTCTTTCGCCATAACGGGTTCCCCTGTCAATCACTTTTCGACAACGCAAGCAATGTCGGCTTCCTGGATGATCTGGTAATCCTGGCCGTCAACGTGATGCACGGGCCATTTCAAATAATCCCCGTTGCCGTATTTGATGAAGTCGCCAGGCTTGACATCATGCACCTTCGGCCCGACGGCAACGATCGTGCCTTCGTTGAAAGGCTCGGTGTTGTTTACCACGATGATGTCCGACAGCTGGCGCACCAGCGGCTTGACCACCACGCGGTCACGCAGGGGTTGCAGCATTCTTGGGCTTCCTTCCAGGTTTACCTTTGACCGGCACTTCGGCCATCGTGGTTTCGTCGGTCATGATGTCGTAGACCGGCAGGGTCAGCATGATGGGCTGATGCTCACCACACCAATCGTTCTGATGCTTGTTTTGCTGGGCCGGATAGCGTCGGCAGCTGCCCATCACCTGGCCGTTGGCAAAGAAACGGCAATCGCCGCACTTGATTTCAGACATTCAGCGTCTTCCTGTAATTTTTCCAATTGCATTTTCATGCTGTTTAGGTGGCTTGTCAAGAGAACTTAACATCAGCCCACCATAACTTTGGATCAAAGTGCAAAACAGAAAACACCGACGGCCAGCCGTGTTTGTTCAGGGCTGGCCGATGGGCCTGGGGCAACAGGTCTTTGTCCCGCCGCCGCCATTTGCGACAGAGGGATCACGGCTTACTTTTGGTAAGACTTGCGGTCGTGCGTGTAGCAGGTGCCGCTAGAACGGCCACCGTCGAATTTCTTGTCGGCGCCCACGGCGTCCATCTTGCCCATGCCGACGCCGTTTCGCACTTTGCCCATGCGCTCGCCGGATGCGTCGGACGCTTTCACGCCGCTGGGTTCTTTGGCGTTGGAACCAAAACCGTAGCCTTTTGCTTCTTTCATGGTCTGCCCTTTCATTTCAGGAATCGAAGTTTGTACAAGGTGCTGTTCACCAAATCCGCGATTTCATCAACGATGTTTTGCAGTTCAGTGTCTTGCGGCAAGTCTTCCCGGCATTCTTTCACAAAATCCTTCAACCCCGTGAAGTATTTGACCGGGGCTTTGGCACTGTGAAATTCTGACGGGAATTCTTTGATTTGCTCATATCTGCCCATGTAGGCTTCAGCAAATTTGTCCGTTAAATCAATTATTTCATTGTAATAACGGCGCAGTGCTTTATGTTCAGAAAAAGACGAAGTAGACAGGTGCATGAAATGTGCAACCGTCGCGCTGTGCAGCAATGCCGCAATAAATTCTGCTGTTTCGTCTTCCATGTCACCCATGATAACGAAAAAAGCGGGGGCACGATACCCCCGCTGGAACTGGCAACTGCCTTAGAGAAGGCGCTCCAATTGTGCTTCGGTTGGAATGGGGACGTCAATAGGCCAGGTGCCCGCATCGGTCAGCGCCTGGACGGTCTTCATGTGTGCCACCAGCCAGGCTTGCTGCCGTTCGCGCTTTGACCACTTGGCGCCCTGGTCGATGTCGTAATGGCAGGACATGCACAGGGCGGCCACCAGGTTGTCGTCGGCCTTGATGCCGCGGCCCTTGCCCCCGCCCCAATTGGTGTGCGCGGCCTGAACCATGTGCGGGTTGCCGCAAAACTGGCACGGCAGTTCAGCCACCAGGCGCAGCAGCTTTTTGCTTCGCACGTAGCTGTGTTTTGGAATCATCAATTTTTTCGATGGTTGAAAACCGGTGCAAATTGGCACATTCGTAACGGCGGTGTTTTTGGTTGTTTGGCTTTTTGCGGGTTTCTTTGACTAGCGTCCAGGC
>JACCDW010496243.1_pt1 | contig 10893 bp, 8 predicted proteins | sample 7449781 | NCBI WGS metagenome assembly JACCDW01 (sample SAMN15323449, study PRJNA562643) | freshwater metagenome | isolation source: river surface water | place: USA:Blue River Watershed | collected 2017-08-18
TAAATCGATCCGCAGCGGGTCCTTACAATTTCTAGAGCGAGGTTTTCAAGTGATTAATGTTGGAATTAATGGTTTTGGACGTATCGGTCGTAACTTCTTCCGCGCAGCGCTAACCAACCCAGATATCAATATCGTAGGTATTAACGACCTAACCGATAACGCTACTTTGGCTCACCTCCTAAAGTACGACTCAATCTTGGGTCGCCTAGGGCTTGAAGTAAGCCACACTGAAGACACACTTACTGTTGGTGGCAAGACAATTAAAGTTTTCGCAGATCGCGATCCAGCAAATCTTCCATGGGCATCAGTTAAGGCAGATATCGTTATCGAATCTACCGGCCACTTCACAAAGGCTGCCGATGCTAAGAAGCACATCACAGCAGGCGCTAAGAAGGTAATCATTTCTGCGCCAGCCACAGATGAAGACATCACAATCGTTATGGGCGTAAACCACGACAAGTACGACCCAGCGAGCCACAACGTCATTTCAAATGCTTCATGTACAACTAACTGCCTTGCTCCAATGGCCAAGGTTCTTCAAGATAACTGGGGCATTGTTAAGGGCTTGATGACAACTATTCACGCCTACACAAACGATCAGGTAATTCTTGACTTCCCACACAAGGATCTACGCCGCTCACGTGCAGCAGCTACAAATATGATCCCAACATCAACAGGCGCTGCAAAGGCGATCTCGTTGGTAATGCCAGAGCTCAAGGGCAAGCTTGATGGTTACGCAATGCGTGTTCCAGTCCCAACAGGTTCTGCAACAGATTTGACTGTCGAACTTGCGAAGGAAGCAACTGCCGCAGAGATCAATGCAGCGATGAAGGCAGCGGCAAATGGTGCGCTCAAGGGATACCTTTCTTACACATCAGATCCGATCGTCTCTTCAGATATCGTCACCGATCCATCATCTTGTATCTTCGATTCTGGTCTAACCAAGGTAATCGGAAATCAAGTTAAGGTCGTTGGTTGGTATGACAATGAATGGGGTTACTCAAACCGCCTCGTTGATCTTGTCGGCCTCGTCGGCAAATCTCTCTAGTTAACAAGATTAACTAATGTCGCTTCAAAACTTTGATGTAGCCGGCAAGCGAGTATTCCTTCGCTGCGATCTCAATGTGCCGTTGAAAAACGGCGAGATCACAGATGATGGACGCATCCGCGCCTCGCTGCCGACTATCAAAACTCTTCTTGCCAACGGTGCCAGCATCGTTATCGCAGCGCACCTCGGTCGACCAAAAGGTGAAGCCAAACCAGAACTTTCCCTTGCTCCAGTAGCAAAGCGTTTATCTGAACTACTCGGTGCGCCGGTGCAATTTGCTGGAGCGGTAACCGGAAGCGATGTGACCGCAAAGGCAGAAGCTCTCAAAGCGGGCGAGATTTTATTACTCGAAAATATTCGCTTCTCAGCGGCTGAAACTTCCAAAGATGAAGCAGAACGCCAAGTTCTTGCCAAAGAGTTGGCAGCCCTAGCCGATGCTTATGTCGGAGATGGTTTCGGCGCAGTTCACCGTAAGCATGCTTCGGTCTTCGATCTTCCTAAACTTCTTCCACATGTTGCCGGAACACTAGTTGCCGCAGAAGTTGAAGTTCTTAAGAAGTTAACTCAGAACCCAGAACGCCCTTATGGAGTGGTTCTTGGGGGAGCAAAAGTTTCAGACAAGATCGGCGTTATCTCTAACTTGCTCGGCAAGGTTGATGTGATGGCGATCGGTGGCGGAATGGTATTTACATTCTTAGCGGCACAAGGCAAAGAGATCGGAACATCTCTTGTTGAAACCGATTTAATCGAAACCGTTAAAGGTTTAATAAAGCAAGCAGCTGACTCTGGGGTAAAGCTAGTTCTGCCTACAGATATCTTGGTTGCGCCAGCTTTCGCATCAGATGCTCCTGCCACACTGGTTAGCGCAGATGCGATTCCAGCTGATCAGATGGGTCTAGATATCGGTCCAGATTCAGCACAAAGTTTTGCTGCAGCGATTCGTTCATGCAAAACCGTTTTCTGGAACGGTCCAATGGGCGTCTTTGAATTTCCAGCATTTGCCAACGGCACAAAGGTTGTAGCGCAAGCGTTAACTGAAGTTTCTGGCATTTCAGTTGTTGGCGGTGGCGATTCTGCAGCTGCAGTTCGCGCCCTTGGATTCGCAGATTCAGCTTTTGGGTATATCTCAACTGGTGGCGGCGCATCTCTGGAATATCTAGAAGGTAAAGAACTTCCTGGCTTAACAGCTCTAGATCTCTAAATTATTAACTCGTTAAATCTAAGTTAGAAGGAGTAAATCATGCGTAAGCCACTTATGGCAGGTAACTGGAAGATGAACCTCAATCACCTTGAGGCTATTGCAGTTGCACAAAAGCTTGTCTACTCACTTGAGGATAAGGATTACGACGCAGTCGATGTAGCGATCATTCCGCCGTTTACCGATATCCGTTCGATTCAAACGATGGTTGATGGAGATCGCCTGCGTCTGCAGTACGGCGCGCAAGATCTCTCACCTGAAGCCAGCGGTGCATTCACTGGTGACATCTCGGGTTCAATGTTGGCCAAGCTCGGTTGCACCTTTGTCGTTATTGGCCACTCTGAACGTCGCGCTATCCATAACGAAGATGATGCGTTAATCAACCGCAAAATTAAAGCGGCGTTGGCAAATGAATTGACACCAATTTTCTGCGTGGGTGAAGAACTTTCAATCCGTGAATCTGGAACCCATGTCTCTCATGTAATTCGTCAGGTGCGCGCAGGGCTAGAAGGATTTACCAAGCCTGAGCTCAAGAAGATCGTTATCGCTTATGAACCTGTTTGGGCGATCGGCACCGGAAAGACCGCAACCCCAGAAGATGCCCAAGAAGTTTGCGCTGCTATTCGCGAAGAGATCGAAACCATCGGCTCTGCAGAGATCGCATCAAATATGCGAATTCTCTACGGCGGATCGGTTAAATCATCCAATGTCGTGGAAATCATGAAGCAAGTAGATGTCGATGGCGCCCTAATCGGGGGAGCGAGCCTAGATCCTGAAGAACTGGCCAAGATTGCCAAGTTCTACGCAGTCGAAAGCGCCTAAGGCGCGAGGCTGATCTAGTATCCTTACGCTCTATCTCCAACCAAAGTTCTCCAAATACAGTTTTAAGGGGTTTCAATCGTGGCTCTAGCGCTATCAATCTTGCTCGTCATCACAAGTATCTTGATGATCCTGCTCGTTCTTCTCCATAAAGGAAAAGGTTCAGGCCTCTCAGATCTATTTGGTGGCGGAGTCTCATCAAACTACGGTGGTTCATCTGTCGTAGAACGTAACCTCGATCGCATCACAATTGTTGTAGGTGGAATCTGGTTCGGCGGCGTTGTCGCACTTAGTCTTGTTTTGAAGGGTTAACCAATGGCAAGTGCTATTCGCGGAAGCCGTGTCGGCGCCGGCCCAATGGGCGAGGCTGAACGCGGAGATCAAATTGAGCGCGCAACGGTTTCATACTGGTGCGCTAACAACCACGAAGTTCGTCCATCTTTTGCCGTTGAAGAGACTGTAGTAATTCCTGCTGAATGGGATTGCCCCAAGTGCGGCCTTCCAGCTGGACGCGATCGCAACAATCCACCTAAGGCTGTTGTAAATATTCCTTACAAGACCCACTTGGCCTATGTAAAGGAACGTCGCACCGATGTTGAAGGCGCGAAGATTCTCGAAGAAGCTCTACGTAAACTTCGTGGAGATGACGAGTAAATAATTTTTAGAGAGCTCTCGCAGCTTTCAAAATCTGGTCGATACCCGCGCTACGTTCTGTGCAATGCAGACGAAGCAGCGGGTATTTTCTTGTAGCAAGAGCGCGATTATCACCGAGCGCTTGCGCCATTAGCAGAGTACGAAAATCAAAGCCACGGCCCGGGACGGCAAAGTTATTTACACACTCACCAGTAATCTGAAGGAAAGAACCATTTTGCTGCCCACCTTTATGGAACTGACCAGTTGAGTGCAGGAAGCGCGGACCCCAACCAAAGCTGACTGGACGGCCAGATGCTTTAGAAAGTATCGCGCGGAGTTCGGCGAGTTTGCTATCTCCGATGCGATCCAAATATGCAGTAATTGCGATGTAGCCATCCGAATCTGTATTTGCAATTAGATTCTTAAGCGCGGCAACTAAAGTGTTTCCATCACCAAAGATCTCAATATTGTCATCGCTATTTGCCGTAGCAATCTCAGGTAACGAGTTATTCCATTCTGCCAATACCGCCGAGGTCGCTTCCTTCGCCTCGGTTACATTGGGTTGATTGAATGGATCGATTTCTAGCGCTGCGCCAAGTAGCGCGGTAACCCATTCCCAGAATAAGAAGTGCTCGCCAAGTTCTGCTTCAACTGTTAACTCTGCACCAGGTGCAAATGAAACCGAGAACGCTCCGCCCATTGCAGCTTCTATAAATCCTTCAGTTGCGATCGGTAAACGGCCGACTTGATCTTTTCCGGTGGATTCGGCAATCAGCTGTTCGATCCAATCGGATAGGCCTGGAAAATTTGAACCGCTATCTGTGAAACCAATAAATTGCTCAGATTGAGTGAGAAGAAGATAGGCAACATCTAGCGCTACCTCTGGGTTTGCCAATAGCTGCTCTTTGCAATCGCTGGCTTGATCAAGAAGAACCGATGCATCTACGCCCATTAACGCTGCAGGAGTTAAACCAAAGGCAGTTAGCGCGCTGAAACGTCCGCCCACATTTGGATCTGCATTGATAACGGTAAACCGTGCGCTACGAACATCTTTATCAAGCGGAGATCCGGGATCGGTCACAAAGACCATATGCTCGACCGGCTTTAGCCCAGCATCGTTTAAATACTTTTCAAAGAAGGCGCGTTGCGAGGATGTCTCAATCGTGGAGCCAGACTTAGACGCCACCAGGACGAGCAAATTGCTCGGATCACCTTGCAGTGCTCGTTGGAGATAATCCGGATCGGTTGAATCCAAGATAAAGACTTTCTTTTTGTAAGTCTGTGCAATTACTTCTGGGGCAAGTGAAGATCCACCCATTCCGCAGAGAACTAGATCTGTCTTGTCACGGAACTTTGCAGCAAGCGCATCGAGCAAGGGGAGTAGATCACGTGAACTTTGATCTAGATCTACCCAATTTAAACGTATGGCAGCTTCGGCACTTGCTGCTTGGCCCCAAGTTGTCGCATCTTTAGCGGCGATTCGGGGATGAGCCTGAGCTAGTACTTGGTATTTCGCATTGCCGCGATCTACTTTGCTAAGGGAAAGTCCGCTTAATTTGATCATCGTTACTTCAACGCGCTCTGGATCTTTGCAACAATCGCATCTGGTGCAAAACCAAATTCACTAAATAGTTTTCCAGCCGATGCTGATGCGCCATAGTGTTCTAGAGAAATCGCAATGCCCGTATCGCCAATGTAATCGCGCCATCCTTGGGCAATTCCAGCTTCTATGCTGACGCGCAACTTGGCGCTCTTTGGAATCACTTGGCCTTGATAAGCAGCATCTGTTTCTTTGAACCACTCCAAGCAAGGTGCGCTAACAACGCGAGTTGAGTGGCCGCTTGCTTCAAGCAGCTCGCGCGTGGCTAGAGCTACGCCAACTTCAGAGCCGGTTGCAATCAATACAATATCTGGGTTACTTGATGCCTCTTTAAGAATATAGGCGCCTTTACCAACGAGATTAGAAGCGCCATGTGTAGTTCGATCCACAACCGGCAAGTTCTGGCGAGAGAGAAGTAGACCAGCTGGCTTGCGACGTTGCAGGATGGCTTTCCATGCTTCACGAACTTCATTGGCATCGCCTGGACGCACAACATCAAAGTTAGGTATTGCACGTAGCGCTGCCAGATGTTCAACCGGTTGGTGGGTTGGTCCATCTTCACCGAGACCGATTGAATCGTGGCTCCAAATAAAAATTGTCGGTAGATCCATGATCGCAGCTAAACGAACTGCTGGGCGCATGTAATCGCTAAAGACAGCGAATGTTCCGCCAAATGAACGCGATAAACCATGGAGCGATATTCCATTGAGAATCGAACCCATAGCGTGTTCGCGGATACCGAAGTGGATCATGCGGCCGTAAGGGTTAGCGTTCTCCATCGCGCTATTTTTTGGTAGGAATGAACCAGCCGATGTGATCGCTGTGTTGTTGCTACCAGCAAGATCTGCAGAGCCGCCCCAGAACTCAGGCAAAACCTTGGCTATCGCAGCAATGACATCACCGGATGCCTTACGCGTTGCAACATCTTTGCCGGCAGGAAATTCGGGCAAGTCCTTATCCCAGCCTGCTGGAAGCTCACGAGAAATTAAACGCTGTAGTAACGCTGCATTTTCAGAGTTCTTTGATTTCCAAGTTTCAAAGTTGGCATCCCATTGGGCACGAAGAACTGCGCCGCGATCTTTTACTTTACGTACATGTGCCATCACATCGCTTGGGGCTGCAAAATCCTCTGCCGGGTTTAATCCAAGAATTGTTTTGGTAGCGGCGATTTCTTCGGCGCCAAGTGCTGAACCATGAGATTCGGCGGTGTTCTTTGCGTGAGGGGCTGGCCAAGCGATAACAGATTTCATGCGAATAAGAGTTGGCTTATTCGTCTCGCTCTTTGCGCTAGCCATAGCCGCATCTAACGCGCTTAGATCGACATTGCCATCAGACTTCGCAGCAACTTCAATTACATTCCAACCGTATGCGCGATAGCGAGCAGATACATCTTCGGTAAATGCAACATGGGTATCGCCTTCGATGGAAATGCGATTGTCGTCATAGATCATCTTGAGGTTGCCAAGTTGTTGCGTACCAGCCAGCGATGAAGCTTCGCCGCTTACGCCTTCTTGCAGATCGCCATCTGAACAGATAACCCAAATATTGTGATCGAAAAGTGAAGTACCGGATGCTGCATCAGGATCAAGTAGTCCTCGTTCATAGCGCGCCGCCATTGCCATACCAACTGCTGTTGCAACGCCTGCACCTAATGGACCGGTTGTCATTTCAACGCCCGCAGTGTGACCGTATTCTGGGTGGCCAGGCGTTAGTGAATTCCATGTGCGGAACGCCTTTAGATCATCTAGCTCAAGTCCATAACCGCTAAAGAAGAGTTGAATATAGAGCGTAAGCGAAGAGTGCCCGCAAGAAAGTACAAAGCGATCGCGCCCGAGCCAATTTGGATCAGATGGATCATGTACTAGGTGGTTTTGAAAAAGGTTGTAGGCAACCGGAGCAAGGGACATCGCAGTACCAGGATGGCCGTGGCCTGCCTTTTGAACTGCATCCATGGCGAGGGCGCGGGCAATTGCTACGGCGCGATCATCTAACTCAGTCCAGTTCTTCATAGCCATCCTTTATTTGTCTTCCCTAGTTGTCTTCTCTATTTGTCTTATCTATGTAACTTTTTCAAATCATTATTTGATCAAAATTTTTGTAACGGTAATTCGGATTCGCCACGCCGCGATCCATACGAGAGTTGCTCCAAGAAGATGAGCAGCCACAAGTATTTCAGGAATTCCAGTGAAGTATTGGATATATCCAATCGCGCCTTGAGCGAGGGCAATCACCGTGAAAACTGTGACGCGACGCAATAACTCCTTATCGTTTCGGACCAAGATATAGAAGGCAGCAGTTAATCCAAGGAGAGCGATAACCACGTCGGCATGTAGCCAAGCAACGGTGCGAATATCGAAGCCAAATCTCTGCGCTTTCTCGTCACCGGCATGTGGACCAGATCCTGTGACCACTGTGCCCAGAACGATCACCACAAAGGTGAGCGCAATATGAAGTTGCGAGATTCGTTTGGTAAGAGGCTCCAGATCAATGCGCGCCGCAGCAATAAATTCTCGACGCGAATAAAGTGAAGCAGCTCCGGCGATAAGAATGATCGAAAGTAAGAGGTGGCCAGCTACTGGAAGCGGATGAAGATCGGTAAGCACTGTGATGCCGCCGAGTACGCCTTGTCCGAGAATTCCAAGAAGTTGTCCTAAAGCCAAGGTGCGAAGGTCGCGACGTCCTTTATAAAGAACGTGGATTAGCACTGCGATAGATACGGCAACGAGAGCAAAGGTGAGTAAGCGATTTCCAAATTCGATCCAAGCGTGAAGCTGACCTTCTGCTTGATGTGGCACGGGGGTATAGGAACCGGGAGTGCATTCGGGCCAAGTTGGGCAACCCAGACCTGAACCAGTAATGCGAACTGCGCCACCTGTAAGGACCAAGCCCGCCTGCAAGGTAAGCAAGGCGCCGTATAGGAATCTGCGCAACTTCATGTCCGTAGCCTATGACTGCCGCGGCTAGGTCGCGCTCCATATCACCTGCGTACAACTGGCAAGATGCCATGAATTAAGACACAATAGTGTTGTGAAAATAAAAGAGCGTACAGATGTGGTGTTGGGGGATGACCTTCCGACCCGCGATGCTGTTGCGCGCTCAATCCTAGAGAACGGACCCTCTTCAGCGGTCGCCCTCGGTGAGCGCTTAGGGCTAACTCCGGCGGGCATTCGCCGCCACCTCGACCTGTTAGTCGCAGATGGCATTCTCGAAGCGCGCGATCCACGTATTGCGCCATCGCGAGGACGTGGCCGCCCCTCTAAAGTTTTCGTGATGACCGATAGCGGTCGTGAAAAGTTCGAACATTCTTACGACGACCTCGCAGTGGCTGCGCTCAAGTTCATGTCAGCGCAATCGGGGGAGCATTTAGTTTCTGCCTTCGCACAATCTCGCGCAGATGATATTTCTCGTAAAGCAGCAGGTTCAGTCTCGAAGAGCGGAAATAAAGTTCAAGCGCTCGCAGATTTCTTAACCGAACAAGGCTATGCCGCAAGCGTTGGTCCGCGCGGAACTGGTGAAGAACTTTGCCAACACCATTGTCCGATCGCTCACGTCGCCGCAGAATTTCCCCAACTATGTGAAGCCGAGACGGAAGCGCTCTCAAATTTACTCGGAACACATGTACAACGTTTAGCAACCATCGCACATGGCGATGGTGTCTGCACCACTTACATACCTGCAATGAAAGCCGGAAAGGCAAATAAATGACAACAGCACATCCAGAGCTCGATGGTCTAGGCAACTACGAATACGGTTGGTCAGATGGCAACGATGCTGGCGCAAACTCAAAACGTGGAATTAACGAAGATGTAGTTCGTGACATTTCCGCAAAGAAGGATGAGCCACAGTGGATGTTGGATCTGCGCCTTAAAGGTCTCTCGCTCTTCGAGAAGAAGCCGATGCCTTCTTGGGGCTCAGATCTCTCCGGAATCTTCTTCGACACAATTAAGTATTTCGTACGTTCAACTGAGAAGCAGGCAGCTACTTGGGATGATCTACCTGAAGAAATCAAGAACACTTACGATCGTCTCGGAATTCCGGAAGCTGAAAAACAGCGTTTAGTTTCAGGTGTTGCTGCGCAGTACGAATCTGAAGTTGTTTACCACTCAATTCGCGAAGATCTTGAAGCGCAGGGCGTTATCTTCCTCGATACCGATAGCGGCTTAAAGCAGCACCCAGAACTCTTCAAAGAGTACTTCGGTTCAGTAATTCCAGTTGGCGACAACAAATTTGCCGCGCTAAATACATCCGTGTGGTCAGGTGGATCATTCATCTACGTTCCTAAGGGCGTACATGTTGATATTCCATTGCAGGCTTACTTCCGCATCAACACCGAGAATATGGGCCAGTTTGAACGTACCTTGATCATCGCTGATGAAGATTCATACATCCACTATGTAGAAGGTTGCACAGCGCCAATTTACAAATCAGATTCACTCCACTCAGCGGTTGTTGAAATCATTGTTAAGAAGGGCGCACGCGTTCGCTATACAACTATTCAGAACTGGTCTAACAACGTCTATAACTTGGTAACCAAGCGCGCAACTTGTGCTGAAGGCGCAACCATGGAATGGGTCGATGGAAATATCGGTTCCAAGGTCACCATGAAATACCCAGCAGTTATGTTGATGGGTCCTCATGCCAAGGGTGAAACGCTTTCTCTTGCATTCGCTGGCGCCGGACAACATCAAGACTCTGGAGCAAAGATGGTTCACGCCGCTCCTTACACATCTTCATCAGTTATCTCTAAATCTGTAGCACGTGGTGGCGGACGCACTTCTTACCGTGGACTTGTACAGGTTCAAGAAGGTGCACATCATTCAAAGAGCACCGTTAAATGCGATGCCCTTTTGGTCGACACAATTTCGCGTTCTGATACATATCCGTATGTAGATATCCGTGAAGATGATGTCTCAATGGGCCACGAAGCTACCGTTTCAAAGGTCAGCGATGATCAACTCTTCTACTTAATGTCACGTGGCTTAACTGAAGACGAAGCGATGGCGATGATCGTTCGCGGATTTATCGAACCAATCGCACGTGAGCTTCCGATGGAGTACGCACTTGAGCTAAACCGCCTCATCGAACTTCAGATGGAAGGTGCTGTCGGTTAATGTCAACGCTTACCACTAACTACTTAACGCCCACCGGGCGCGAAGAAGCCTGGCGCTTTACACCATTAAAGCGTTTAGGTGGACTCCATGATGGAACTGCTGTTATTGCTGATCGCCAATCACTGAACTTAAAAGGTGCACCTGCAGCTGGCGTAACTTTCGAACGCATCTCTCGCGAGCTTGCAGCCCCCTTAAGTGAAAGCGATGATGCAATCGTTGGGCGCATTCGTGAAAACGCTAACGATGTCGCAGTTCTTACGGTTAAAGCCAACACTGAAGTACCTGCACCGATCTTTCTTAATCGAATATCAGGCGCAGTTGATTCGGCAGAACTTTCGAGAGTCCAGATTCGCATCGAGAACCATGCCAAGGCAACAGTCATCATCGAAAACTCTGGTGATACACATTTGGCCGAGGATTTAGAAATCTCAGTAGCACCTGGAGCGAACCTAACCCTCGTTTCGCTACAAGAATGGGATAGCAA
>JACCDW011006029.1_pt1 | contig 10892 bp, 7 predicted proteins | sample 7449781 | NCBI WGS metagenome assembly JACCDW01 (sample SAMN15323449, study PRJNA562643) | freshwater metagenome | isolation source: river surface water | place: USA:Blue River Watershed | collected 2017-08-18
ATTCAAGCACTTGTAAAGGATCTCTCAGTTGTTGGCCCACAAGCTGGATTTGAGCCTAGCTATGAATGGATTGCTGCAAAAGCAAAAGCAACAACTACAATTAAAGAAGCAGCGAAGCAGGCAAAAGATATTTGGATTTGTTCAGATAATGATGTGGAAGGCCACTTTATTGCATATTCTTTAATGAAACTTTTGAAATTGGATATTAAAACTGCGAAACGGGCTGTCTTCACCGAAATCACAGAAAAGGCCATCAAAAACGCCATTGCGAACCCCACTATCCTGGATATGAATAAGGTCCAGGCGCAACAGGCACGCTCCCTCCTGGACCTCACTATTGGCTTCACCATCAGCCCCCTCCTCTGGAAGAGCGTCGGTCCTGCGTTGTCGGCCGGTCGGTGTCAAATCCCCTGTCTACGCCTTGTTGCCGACAAGGAACGAGCGATTGCCGACTTCACAAGTACCCTGTCCTGGGTAATTAGCGGGACTTTCATCAAGAAAGAAAAGACAAAGGGTAAATCCAAACCCATCTCCTTTAGTGCTACCCTGGAGGACGAACTAGAGGATGAAGACTCGGCACAGAACTACTTGGAAAACCATTCAGATGAGACGGATGCCAAAGTCTTGAGCAATACCACCAAAAAGACTACAAGCCCTCCGCCGAAACCGCTTATTACATCTACTCTTCAACAACAGGCATCCAACCTCTATCGTTCCGCTCCAGCCCAGACCATGCGCGCCGCCCAGAAATTGTATGAATCAGGCCACATTACATACATGCGAACGGACCATGCAGTTCTCTCTGAGGAGGCCGTGGCGGAGACCCATGGTTACATTATAGGTGTGTGGGGTGAGGAGTACTGCGGGTCTGCACAGGCGCAGGCTCCTACTGCCGAGGCAGAGACCAAGCCCAAGAAGAAACAGACAAAGAAAAAGGAAGAAGCCGACGCATCAGGCCCCAAGGCCCAGGAGGCACATGAGGCCATTCGTCCCACCCACATTGAACTCACGACCCTTCCCCCAGGCGAGGACTCCTGGTCCACCCTGGAGCGCAACCTCTATAAACTTATCTGGCTCCGCACTGTCCAGTCATGTATGGCCGCCGCCCAGGGAGAACAGCGCACTGTCCGTTTCGCATTCACGGGTGAAGAGACCGACCTGCCCTGGCGTGCATCCTTCAGTCATACTACTTTCCCAGGCTGGAAGGCCACTGTCACTAAGGAAACAACCGAGGAGGTAGACGGAGAAAATACTGAAGCCGGCGCTAGCGGAGACGAAGCCCAGTGGACCTTCAGTCAGACCCTCGCGCCAGGTACGCCCCTCACATACACCCAGCTCCAAGCCAAGGCCCACATCACAAAGCCCACCAGCCGTTATTCAGAGGCCTCCCTCATTCAGGACCTGGAGTCCAAGGGCATTGGCCGTCCGTCCACCTATGCCTCCCTCCTAGAAACTATTCAGGAAAAGTCTTATGTGGAAAAGCGGGACACACCCGCGAAAACCGTGGAATACAATACCTATAGTGTAAGTCCCAACAAGACAGTGGAGAAAGCCGTGGAACAACGCAAAGTGGGAGGTGAAAAGGACCGCCTCTACCCCACCGCCCTCGGCCAATCCGTCCTGGAGTACTGTGTCAACCACTTCGGTGACCTCTTTGATTACGGATTCACGGCTGGCATGGAAGCACGACTGGACGCCATTGCCGCCGGCTCCGAGCCATGGAAACAGGTACTCAAGGACACCTGGAACTCGTACAAGGACCGCTACGAGGAACTGCAATCCGATAAGGGCGATGAGAAACGCCGTGAGTTCGCCAACGGCATTGTGGCCGTCAATACCGCCAAGGGACCATTGCTCTTAAAAGAGGAGAAGGAGGAGCCCGCCGAACAACCCACTGAACCAGAAGTGAAGCCCAAGGGAAAAGGCAAGAAGACCGCCCCTCAGAAAGAGACCAAGGCCACCTTCTATGGCTGGCCAGTTGGCTACACACTTCAAACAATCACCCAGGAGGCCATTGACGCCTTCCTCTCCCAGAAAACAGCGGAGTCCACCGAGACCCAAATTGGTACATGGAATGATACTCCTATAGTGCGAAAAAAGGGACCCTATGGTCTCTACGTCCAGTGCGGCGACCTCAAGGTACCCTGGAAAGAAGATGACACCGAGGAATCCATTATTGAACGGCTGGGTGCGAAAGAGGGCTCTACCTTGCGTGTTGCCGGCGATTACACTATAAAGAATGGCCCGTATGGGATTTACATGTATTGTACCGCGAAGCCGAAAGGTGCGAAAGCTGGTAAATACTCCAAGCCGACCTTCGTCTCAGTGCCCAAGGAGGCGGACTGGAAGAATGCTACGGAGCCAGAACTCGCTGCAATGTACAGCGCCGGTGTGGATGCCAAGAAGGAGGCATGGAAGGCAAAGAAAGGCGGTGGGTTCGCGAAAGGTGGTGCCAAGGCTGATGCCAAGGCTGGCGCTAAAGCGGATAAAAAGAAGACATAAGCGTCATTCACAAAGCTCATTCCTATAGTGCAACACTTTAGGAATTAGTTATTTACAACTATTTTTTAGGCAGAGGCCTTCTTCCCCTTCTTCTTATCAGAGACGGCGGCAACTGGCGCAGCGACAGCAACTGGTGCAGCAGCCTTCTTGGAAGCCTTCTTATCGGTAGCGCTACCGCTGGTAACAACAGGCGCAGCGGCCGCAGCGGCGACAGGCACCCCACGACGAGAATGGGCCTCGGCAACAGCGCGCTTGTAAGGAGTCTTAGGGTCCGCAGCCTTCAGCTCTTCCCACACACGACGGACTTCATCGTGCCATGGCTTAAGCTGGGAAGGAGTTTCACCCTTCTCCTTCTTGCCACCTTCCTTCTTGGAACCACGACGGCGACGACGGGCCTTGAGCTCATGACGAGCCGCACGCTTGAGTTCCTTCAGCTCCGCCTCAATGCGGTGAATCCGGTCAAGAAGAGTGATTTCACTGGTAGTTTCAATGACGGATTCCATTTCTTTCTGCTTCTATATACATTCATATCTACCGGCTTTAAACGCATTTCCGTTGTGGTGCGGGGTGGGTAGATAAGAGAACGGTCCATTGAACCCGCGCAAAATGAGCGCCCTTAAGATCGGGTTCTACACTGCACCCTTCAGATGTTTATGCGTTTCCGAATTAAACCCTATAGTGCTTTCCTTTTTTCAAAAAATAATACTTCATTATAGGAATAAGATATTATAATGAGTCGTAATCATTTGAATGTTAGTGACCTTATGGAAGAGTTGGAGGAGATTGAACGGACAACTCGTTTTGATCTGTCCAAATTAATGGGTGCTCTTGAATATATTGAAAACAATCCGACTATATCGAAGGAAGAGGCAGAGAAGATTAAACAGGAGGTTGAAACCGAGGTCAAGGAACTTCGTCGCAGTGTACGGATTGCGGCAGCTGCTGCGAGAAAGGCTTCAGCAATAAAACAGAGTCATAATAAAGATGCCTCTACACGGTTCTCTACCCGTACTGCCGTGACAGCCTTTAGACGCCCAAGAACAACAGTTCGTCGTGTAAAACAGAATCTTAGAAAACGGAGTCGTCGATGGATGGTCAGAAAACAAGGTCCTGTTCGACTTACCCGTTATAAGAAGAACCCTATTAGAAATGGTCAAACCCGCCGTGTAAGGGCAATTATGCCAAAATCAAGAAGACAGAAAATTCCAGAATCTGAGAAAAGAAAATCTACTAGACATAAATCAATTCTAGAAAAAGCACAATATATTATACATAAACAAAATGAACCTCTAACAAATAATGAGTCAAAGAAAGGCTACCAAATTACAGGTTATATGGATAAACTCGATCTCTTACGGAAGTTTCGCTATGAATATCCTGAAAATGATAATATTGAACTGATTAATGAGGCAATTGAAATTCTACAGCGAAAACTTGGTCTTTCTGGTCCTGTGGCTTCTGCAGCCGCAATGGCAAATAATTCCGTTCCTGCAACGGCTACAGCTAGTATGGCGCGAATGACATCTCAATTATCAGGAAAACCACTATCAGAAATCCTAACAGGAAAAGCAAAAGGAAAATCTCTACACGCTCAAGCATTAACCATATTAAAAACCCCTGACGAAATCAGAAAGAGTAGATTTATTCCTTATCTCAAAGACCAACATGATACATTTGACGAATTTATTAGAACTCATCCTGAAAACCATCATATTCATGATTTGATACGTGCAAAAAATATATTATTAACAAATCCACAGGTTAATCGCTTAGTAAATCCACAGGATAATGCCTTAGTAAATCCAGGAGCAGCAACGGGTTCAATGAAGAATAACAACAATCTCTAAATAATCGCCTTCGGGTTACCAACAGCCTTCACCGAACCCCCAAGCCTAAAGCACTATAAGAATGATAACATCAGAATCATTCCTACAGTGCATCTCCCAAAATGGAACACATAGACGCCATTCTCTACATCAATCTAGATCATCGCACGGACCGTCGTGAACATCTGGAGGCCGAGTTTAAGCGTATGGCCATTCCCGCGGAAAAAATCCACCGTATTGACGCCATTAAGAATGCTAATGGCGCCCTCGGCTGTACCATGAGCCACATCAAATGTCTGAAGCTCGTGGAACAACATCCAGAATGGAAAACGGTCATGATTATGGAAGACGACTATACATTCAGAGGGAAACGACCTGTGGATTTCACTCGCCCTTTGGCATCCTTCTTCCAGACATATCCAGTTGGCTCCGATACTTGGGACGTCTTCCTTCCCTCTTACAACCACTGGAACGCCCGCATTGAAGACACCACCGACGAACGCTTCAAACGTGTCCGCTATAGTCAGACCACCAGCTCCTACATCTTCCAGCGCCGCTACCTGGAACGTCTCAAGACCAATTTCCGTGAATCAGCCACGAACCTCCTGCGCCACGGCAAACAACCCGCCCACTGCCTGGACATTAATTGGACCAAACTCCAGCAAGAGGACCGTTGGTTTCTTATTATCCCCTCCCTTGGCTATCAATATGACAATCATTCAGATATTGAAGGACGTGTTGTGCGGTATGGCTGCTAGCGCAGCCCTAGGCTCAAACAGAGTTTGAGCGTACGGTTGCTAAAAGCAACCCTAGTAGTGCAGCATAGCTGCACAAGTACGGGTGTTGAAAACACCCCTAAGAGGATGGCGAAGCCATCCGAATACGGTTGCTAAGTGCAACAACCTAAACATTTCCTATAGAGCAGCACTATAGGAAATGTCATTTATTACTACTAAATTAATGGGCGGGCTGGGCAACCAGCTCTTCCAAATCGCCGCCGCTGCCGCCCAGGCCCTGGAACATGACATGAACTTCTTCCTTATTGAAGATGACCCAGATTTCCATGCCGTCACCGGCTCCAACCCATCCAAATATTATGGCAACATCTACTCCAAAATCCCGCGGAAATCCCTGCCCACCGACCAACGAATCATGCCATATGTTGAACGCGGATTCCCTTATATAGATTTCACAAATTACGGCGCCGCATGCAAGAAAAACGGTGTCGGTCTCCTTCTCAAAGGCTATTTCCAAAGCGAACGCTATTTCCAGAAACACGCCGCGCTTATTAAACTCCTCTTTACTCCTGCCGAGGGCCTAGACACATACATTCGCACCCAGACCAATCTCTATAGTGCCTACCCTGAGTTGGACCCAACTGCGCCCCAAGATCAGAAACGCCGTGCCTTCCTTGGCGTCCGCCGTGGAGATTATTGTAAGGACGCGCACATGATTTCCGTCCATAATCCTGCATCTATGAACTACTACAATAAAGCAATGGCACAAGTGAAGGCGGATGTCTACTATGTCATGTCTGATGATATTGCCTGGTGCAAGACCCAGTTCCATAATACAGAAACAACCCAGTTCATCTTCTTTGAGGAACCTGACGACCTCCGCTCCTTTTTCTTTGCCCGCCTCTTCCAGACCTACATCTGCGCTAACAGCACATTCCATTGGTGGGCATCATACCTCTCCATATACCCCAATCCTATAGTGTATACCCCCAAGGAACACTTTGGCCCCGCCGGCCCACCTAACTACGAGGACTACTTTCGCGCGGACATGATTCGCATTTCTAATCATGATGAGAATCCCCAGATTACGATTAATATTCCACTCTATAATGGGATTGAATTCTTGCCTGAGACTCTTGACTCAATTAAGGCCCAGACGTACTCCAATTGGAGTTGCATTATAGGTGTGAATGGTCATGGTCCTGATGGAGGGGATGTGTACCGACAGGTATCCGCTCTTGTGGTCGGCGACGCGCGATTCCGTGTGGTGAATTATCCTGATGCACGTTGTGTGGCCGATGTGGATCGTGCAATGGCGGCGGATTCGCCGGCGGACTGGATTGCCCATGTAGACGCGGATGATATTTGGTTGCCGACGAAACTGGAGGCACAAGTGGCGGCTCTTCAGGGACCGGCGGCTGGCGCGGATGTTGTCGGCACAGAATGTACTTATTTTGGGGAACGTGCAGGGAAGCCGGCGATTAAAACTGGATTTATTTCAGTGGATGACCTTCTCCATGGAAATCAAATAATTAATAGTTCCGTTTTAATGAAAAAGACGAATGTGCGCTATTCGGATCGTTTTGTATGTGAAGATTACGACCTGTGGCTCAATCTGGCACTTCAAGGAAAGAAACTATATACTCTTCCCAAAGAACTCGTCCGTCATCGTATTTACTCGCAGTCTAATTTCAATGCATCCAAGAAACAAGACCCAGATGCCGTCATCCGCTATTATGCCGACCATGAGCCGTACACTCTTGTAACCGCATTCTATGAAATGAAATCAAAGTTTCCATCGGCCCAGTATCTTCAGTGGATTCAGAATTTCTTTAGTACATATCCTGGCTATTTGGTAATCTACACGGATGATAAATATAAGCCGATTTTTGAAGCGATGCGCGCGGCATTTCAGGATAAGACGAAAGTCATTTCCCTACCGCGCAGCTCCTGGGGTGCGCGCCAGGATTTTTCTGCCGACTTTTGGGACGCACAATATGAACTTGACCACGAAAAAGGCCATAGCCCTGAACTATACATGATTTGGTACCAGAAGAATGATTTTGTCCAACGAACAATCACGGCGAATCCATTTGGTCATAAAAAATTCATGTGGTGTGATGCCGGCGCGGTACGTGACCAGTTTACACAGAAATGTATCCGCACAATGACCCACGGCCAGCGCATCCTTGCCGACAAGATGACCGTCCTCCAGATTGACCCCTTCACCGCAGATGAACGCGCGGTATATCATACAAAGAGTCTCGCCAACTTCCAATACAACAAAAATCGGATTGGAGGTGGTATATTGGCCGGCGGTGTAGAGGCATGGCGTACTTGGGATAAACACTATAGGGAAATGATTGCCGAAATGGTGAAAAATGGTCTATTTGTCGGCAAAGATCAGAATGTTTTTGCCAATATGGCCCTGCGCTGGCCGCGCGATGTCCATGTGGTCGTACCAAGCGCAGACGCACCGCGGTTTGATTGGTGGTTTTATATGCTATACTATTTTAGTTGTCCTCTGGGCGACTTCGCGAAGATAGTATAATCCGTCCATCACGGCATTTCCTATAGTGCTGCCCCTCGTCATCCACCCAGGAGTCAGCGTCAGCGTCAGCACCTTTATCTGCACACTCATAGAGTATGAGTGTACTGATTTTATCAAGAGTAATTACTATTGGGTCGTCCTCTAATTCTGCGTAGGGTACCGGTCCCTTCGGAATATACATTGGAAGACCGGTGGTTGATCCTCGCCCTGATGCGGATACGGATGATACAGATGTAAGTGAAGACAAGGCCGATGATGAAGAGGATTTGGAGGAAAGAGTACTGGACCCATCCGCCTGGACGCACTTTTTACGCCCACCTTTTGACTGCTTTGCTTTCACTTTTTTGCTTTCCGTTGGCTCTGCGGCGGTGGTCGTGTCTGGGGTTTTCATATAATCCGTAATCTTCATCTGCATCGCCAACGCAAGGTCCTGGACGGCCTTCTGCATAGCAACGGCTTTTTCTAAATCGCTCTTTTTCGGCACTCCCCATCCCTTCTTTAGGCCCGCCTCATAATACGGCGACCCATACATTTGTGTATGCGGACCATATGCTTCCCCAATAAGACCATGGTGAAACACGTAGTTCCATTGGCATAAGAGCCGCGGGTCCTTCGTCTTATACTCACCCTCATGACGCTGTGCATGTTTCGCACAGAGCGCCCCTGGCTCGCCCACTCGCTCAATACAACAGCGCTCATAGAAGAGCTTATGTTTCCCATCGCCGAACCAATATACATCGGTTTTCTGGGTGTGGCGCGCTGGACATCGGTACGACATGGCGTCAGCTTCAGGATGAGCAACGGATAAACTACATGCCATGTAGACTCCTACATCGGATTTTCAATTTTTGGGGAGGGGTGCCCCCGCGGAAACAACATAAACAATCCCTATAATGCTACACTATAGGGAATATCTTCTAATATCTAACATGTCTTCTTCGGCCCCAATTGTTGAACTCGTCGCCGCGGTCTCCAAAAACGGCGTCATTGGCGTCGGCGGTACACTCCCATGGAACATTCCTGAGGACTTGCGCCACTTTCGCGACCTGACCTACGGCCACTGCGTCATTATGGGCTACAACACTTGGATGTCCCTGCCTGACGGAATGCGACCCCTTCCTGGTCGCATCAACATTGTCCTTTCCCGTGAACCACCAACAGAAACACTTCCTGAAAATGTCCACTGGGTCATTCATCACAACTCAGGCAACAAGTTAATCGCCGGTCTGGCGCCAAAATCTCGTGAACATCTACGCAAAATCTGTAGCGCATATCCAGACAAGAAGGTTTTTATTATTGGTGGTGAACAAACATACCGCTTATTTTTTAGTTTTTCTGCTGCAGAATTTACGCCGACAAAACTTCACATTACGCACGTGGATAAAATGATTCCTGAACAACATGGGATGTTGACATATTTTCGTGTTTCAACCGATTACCAAATCACATCCTATAGTGCGAAACATAAGTCTACCACGGAGGGATGTACTTTCCAATTCATTACATATGAACTAAAGGAGAATTATATCCGCAACCATTTCCCACATCGTCCTATAGTTGGAGAACCCGTACCACCTCACACCCCCTCTGCCGACCAAACATACACGACCCTCTTAAAAGACATCCTGCAATACGGAAGTAAGCGCAGCGACCGAACCGGCACCGGTACAACATCGGTCTTCGGCCGGCAACTCCGTTTTGACATTAGCGGCAGCATTCCCCTCCTTACCACCAAGTACGTCCCCTGGAAAGCCGTCGTCAAGGAGCTCCTCTGGTTCTTGAGAGGCGATACCGACGCTAGTAAACTTGCCGCCGATGGTGTCCGCATCTGGGACGGCAATACCAGTCGCGAGTTTTTAGATAATAGAGGCCTCACACACCTTCCTGAAGGAGACATTGGTGCTGGCTACGGATTCCAATGGCGACACTTTGGCGGTGCCTACCAGACCTGTAAAGAGACTTACGATAACACTATAGGATACGACCAGGTTGCGGCCGTCCTGGACCAGCTCCGCCACGATCCATTCAGTCGCCGCATCTTCATGAGCGCCTGGAACCCTGCGGCCTTGAAGGACATGGCCCTCCCCCCATGCCACGTGTCGGCACAGTTCTATGTGGACGAGGACCAGGACACAGGCCGGCGCTTCCTCTCCTGCCATATGTACCAGCGTTCCGTGGATACATTCCTCGGCCTCCCTTTCAATATTATGAGCTATGCAACCCTCACTCACATTCTCGCCACACTCACGGACATGGTACCCAAGGAACTCATCATTAGTACCGGCGATACCCACATTTACAACGACCACATTGAACAAATCAAGACCCAGATTGAACGCTATCCGTATAGTGCTCCCCTCTTGGTAATTGATCCTGCCATTAAGGACAAACGCCTTGAGGAAATCACCGTGGACGACTTTGATGTGATTGGCTACTTTCATCACGGAGTCTTGAAGGGAAAGATGGCTGTATAAATACTTGCCTGTCAGACAATAATAATATACACTATAAGAATCATTCCTATAGTGTAAATCTACAAGCTCCCCCTACATACTCAACCGCCGCAGCATCTTAATGTCACTCGTGCTATAATCCGCCGCCTCGCCATAGAACTCCGCCGCTAGCAAATACGCGTTCCAGGTCCACATCCAGCCGCCGGCATACAAAAGAATCGCCCGCTGAATGTCCGCACGATCAAAAGCATCCAGCTGACCCGCTGCCTGTTCACGATACAGGTGTTCAAACAGGATACGCTTCTCACGCGTATCAAAAAACATATTTAGGTTCAACGCCATGTTTCCGCAAAAGGAGGCCATTTCTAACACAATTCCTATAATGTATCTATAAGGGACTGATTTAGGCTCTATTAATCTTTCTTAGCCATTAAATATCCAATAAAAACTAACGCCGCAGCACCGAGCGTTGCCACGTGCTCTCGGACTCTAGAATACGGCATGTAGACTCCATCTAGCCGGTCTGGAATTTCACATAGAGGACATGTATCTTCAGATAAAAATGTATCACTATCATTCTCTTTCGCCACCTCGCTCATGTACTGGACACGCAAGTCTTTGTGTCTTAAAAGCAAACACCCATGTTCGGCTGCGGTCATATATATGTAGAACTCCACATGCATCTCAATCGGAAAAAAGTTCTTGATGAGTAGCTCGGCAAAGGGGCGACTTACATAATAGGCATGCGCACCGTTGAACTCCAGGACACGCTCATAGGAACCTTGATACGGCACCTCCTTATGGCTCCACGCATGAGTACCAA
>JACCDW010759604.1_pt1 | contig 10890 bp, 3 predicted proteins | sample 7449781 | NCBI WGS metagenome assembly JACCDW01 (sample SAMN15323449, study PRJNA562643) | freshwater metagenome | isolation source: river surface water | place: USA:Blue River Watershed | collected 2017-08-18
AACAATTCAGCTACACGATCTGGGCGAATCACATCGCGGTAGACCTTGCGGTAAATTTCAAAGCCACTGACACTGCGCAAGATGGCACTCCAGTGATAAAAATCGAACTCTTGCGAGCCATCTAAAGAAACATCAGATGTCATGACTTGGGCTTGAAAAGGCGATGCCACAGGTAAAGCACCGAACCGATCGTTTTGCCCGGCATGAAACTTCACATCCACCAAGCGCGCGGTGTTGTCTGCACGCTCCAAGAAGGTACCTAAACGCATGAAATGCAAAGACTCGTCCATCAGCATGGTGCCCACCGTGACGCCTCGAGACAGGTGTGACCTGAACTTCACCCATTCAAAAAATTTGCCTGGATCAGCATCAAACTCGCCCGAGCGAATCATGCGGTTCACTTCCAGCCAGGTTTGGTTTTGCGTCTCCCACACTTCGGTGGTGAGTGCACCACGCACAGCCCTTGCATTTTCTCGGGCTGCGCGCAAACAAGAAATGATAGAAGAAGGATTGTTGGGGTCTATCACCATGAACTGCATCACATGGTGCGGTGTCACCTCGCCATGCAACTGGGTGTATGCAGGCAGCAATTCACTGATCGACAGCAAACCTTCCCAGCCCGCTTGCACGGTGGCACTGGACTGCGGCAACAGTGATGTTTCATAACTCACATTCAACATGCGCGCGGTGTTTTCTGCACGCTCTGTATAGCGCGACATCCAAAACAAGTGATCAGCGGTTCGGCTTAGCATGATGCGTCTTTCAAAATCTTAGAGGCTGTGCATGGGCAGGGCATGTCAAAGATTACGCCTGCAAAATCCAAGTGTCTTTGGTGCCACCGCCCTGCGACGAATTGACCACCAAGGAGCCCTCTTTCAAAGCCACTCGGGTTAAGCCACCGGGCACCATTTGCACGGTGCGGCCACTGAGTACAAAGGGGCGTAAATCGATGTGACGCGGTGCAACGCCGCTTTCAACGTAAGTTGGGCAACTGGACAAGCTCAATGTAGGTTGTGCGATGTAGCCCGAAGGATTGGCCAGCAAGGCTGCACGAAAATCTTCAATTTCGGCTTTGGTCGCAGCAGGCCCCACCAACATGCCATAACCGCCAGCACCGTGTACCTCCTTCACGACCAAGTCTTTTAAATTGGCCAAGGTGTAGGCCAAGTCGTCGGGCTTGCGGCACATGAAGGTGGGCACATTGTTCAAAATGGGTTTTTCACCCAGATAGAACTCGATCATTTTGGGCACATAGGGGTAAATCGATTTGTCATCGGCCACGCCAGTGCCAACAGCGTTGCAAATGGCCACATTGCCAGCGCGGTAGGCTTCCATCAAACCGGCACAGCCCAAGGTAGAGGTGGGCCTGAACACTTTAGGGTCTAGAAAGTCGTCGTCTACACGGCGATAGATGACATCGACACGTTTGGGGCCGCGTGTGGTGCGCATGTAAACAAACTGGTCTTTGACAAACAGGTCTTGGCCTTCAACCAATTCCACGCCCATTTGCTGAGCCAAGAAAGCATGCTCAAAATAGGCACTGTTGTACATGCCTGGCGTCAGGACCACGACGGTGGGCTCAGCAGAAGATGCCGGACTGGACGCCCGCAAAGTTTCGAGCAGCAAGTCGGGGTAATGCGCAACGGGTGCTACACGATGTCGACTGAACAATTCGGGGAACAAACGCATCATCATCTTGCGGTCTTCTAACATGTAGCTGACCCCACTGGGAACGCGCAAGTTGTCCTCTAGGACGTAATACTCGCCCTCTCCTTGTGCATTGGGTGCACGAACAATGTCAATGCCGCTAATGTGTGAGTAGATTTGGTGGGGCACGTCCACACCCATCATCTCAGGACGAAACTGCGCATTGTTCAGAATTTGATCGGCTGGAATGATGCCCGCTTTGATGATTTCTTGATCGTGGTAGACGTCATGAATGAAGCGATTGAGGGCGGTGACACGCTGCACCAAGCCCCGCTCCATGCTTTGCCACTCGTGTGCAGGAATGATGCGCGGAATCAAGTCAAAGGGAATGAGTCGCTCTGTGCCAGAGCCGCTTTCATCTTTGTCGCCATAAACAGCAAAGGTAATGCCCACCCGCCGAAAAATCATTTCGGCTTCTTCACGCCTTGCCAACATCGAATTGTCACTTTGGCCAGCTAACCACTCGGCATAGGCTTGGTAATGGGCTCTAACTGGACTGCCTGGCTGGGTGGCCGACGCCTGTCTGTACATCTCATCAAATTGCTGCATCTGACTTCACTCCTGTTTTTTGAAAAGCAAGATACATACCCACACAAGCCATCTGCTTAAGGCGCTGATGGCGGTTTGAAATGCCAATATCGGCGATTCTTGTCACGCTCACAGTCTAGCTGTTGTGGCTGGGTACTTTGCCAATGTGCTGCACCACACACGGGTGAAATGGCCATGGGCACCCCCAGTTGTTGGTAGCGCAAGACCACTTGCTGCGCTGGGTGACCATACCGATTTCGGTAACCCGACTGAACCATGGCCCACTTTGGACTCAAGGTTTGCACAAACGCGAGGGTTGACGATGTTTGACTGCCATGGTGTGGCACCAACAAGAAGTCAACGGGCTGGAGCATCCGCTTGTTGAGCAACTCAAGCTCCTGCAATGCCTCGATATCACCTGGCAGTAGGGCACTTGCCACGGGGACATCATGCCCCGTTTGAACAGTTTGACCTTGACCTGTGTCAATTCTTAAAACACAACTCACAGCATTCGTCGAAGTGTGAGAAGCTTGATCTGCCAAGGCAGGATGCAAGACTTCAAATTGAACACCGTCCCACACCCAGCGCTGCCCTGCCCTGCAAGACTCTACTTGTCGAACTTGCGCCAATGGATGATCGGGCTCCAACGAAGCCCACAGATCTGCTTGAGGGTGCGCCGCCAGAACCGATGCAGCGCCACCTGTATGGTCGGCATCGCGATGGCTCAACATGAGGCGATTCAACTTGACACCTTCACGCGCCATGAACGGCACCAATACACGTTGTCCCGCGTCGGACGACTCACCCCAAGCGGGTCCTGCGTCGTATAGCAATGCATGATTTTGGGTTCGTAAAAGCACAGCATTGCCCTGCCCGATATCAAGCGCCCAAAGCTCGAACTGGCCCCAATCAGGTCGCGGAGATTGCCACAATAAAACGGGAAGCATGCAGAGTGCGCCCCAACACCGAATGGCCCAAGACCATTGTTGAAAACACACCAATGCCCCCAACAAAGCCAAGAGGGTCAAAACCCATGGCGCTTGTGCAAAACTCAGCAGCCCCCAAGACCAAGACGACAAGTACGTGAGGAATGTGAACAAGGGCTGTAAAGCCCACGCTGCCAATTGCCACATTGGCGACCACAACAAGCCCATCATTGCCAAGGGTGTGACGCACAAGGTGACCCATGGAATGGCCAGCAAATTTGCCAGCAAACCAGACACCGACAATTGTCCAAAAAACAAAATTGTTAAAGGCGCCAAAGTTACTGTGACAAGCCACTGCTCTCGCGCCAAAGAATGAGCGGCTTGCACTAGACCGGTGATCATGGCAATGCAATAAGCCAAGCGCGACTCTTTTTGCACCATTTTGGCACCTTCATCTACCAACTTGGTGCGTCCGATGTGTTCGCGTTGATCCGACAGCATCAAAGCACCTACCGCTGCAAAGCTCAGCCAAAAACTGGCCTGAAGCAGCGCCCAGGGGTCCCAAAGGGTCACCACCCACAAGACCAGACCCCATGTTCGATGCCATGGCCAGCGCAGCCCGCGCCATCTCAAAACAGAAACGACCAAGAGCATGAGAATGGTGCGCTGCGCTGGCAAGCCCCACCCACAAAACAGGGCATACACAGCCGCTAGCATCAGGCCCCCCAAGGAGGCCGCAAAAGTTGCAGGAACACGCAAGCACAGCGCACGCCCTGCGCGTGCAGATGCGCACCAAAGTCGGTAAATCAAGGTCGATGCAAGCCATGCAAACATGGTGATGTGCAGACCCGAAATGCTCATCAGGTGCGCCACACCCGTGGCCCTGAACACTTCCCAATTTTGCGTCTCAATGGATGCCTGGTCACCCACCACCAAAGCCGATATCACACCTGCTGCCTGAGGGTCTATGGTCCTCAATGCCAGTTGAATGCGGGTGCGAACATGCTGACGCATTTGATCGACCGGGTACTGCCAAGAACTGTTTAACTTGAAAGGTGGCGCTTGTGTTTTGCCGCTTCGAACTGTGCCCGTGGCCATGATGCCAAGCTCCCACCAACGCAGTTCTGCATCAAAACCGCCAGGATTCATGCTGCCATGCGGGCGTTTAAGCCGGACTTGAAATTGCCACCGATCACCCGGCTGCAAGCTACGCCAAAGCGGCAGATCCATGCTGTGAGGAGATTCCCAGTCCAGCCAAGACAAGTCGATCAAGGGCGGCACTTTGACAACTTTGTGTGTGCTCAACTCAAACGCATGAACGACTTTTGCATGAAACCTCAAGCCTTGAGGCAATGCATGAGGCAAGGAAGCAACGTCAACCACCAGTTGCAAATCTTGACCTTCTAAAAGAGGATCGAGTGCATCTTGCATTTGCACCCAACACCGCACGTTGAGCGTGGCCCATGACAGCAACACAATTGCACTTCCAATGGCCATGTGCAGGCACAAATTGGGTACCCAGGCAAAGGCAGATTGAGAAACCCTATAGGCCCAGCGCAAAGCCAAAACCAGCCATACCACACTGCATGCGGCAACACCAAGGCTGATCAAAAGGGGCCACACTTGGGCTTGCTGCAACTGCAAGGCGACGCCCAACAGCCAAAAAATACCCCACCCGGGCAACGCCAGCCGCATGTTTGCCCCTTTCCGCTGCAGCCAACATGGCGCGGCTTTTGCTAGTTTAGACAGCCCGAGTTGCTCTTTCGATGCAGCCGCTGTTGCGCTTACTTGCATTTATGTCCATTCACGTCGCACTGCACCACGTTACGCACTACCGTTACGACCGTCCCGTTCAATTGGGCCCGCAAGTGATTCGTTTGAGGCCAGCACCACACAGCCGCAGTCGCATCCTGTCTTACAGCCTGCGCATCGAGCCCGCAGCGCATTTCATCAACTGGCAACAAGATCCGTTTTCCAATTACCAAGCGCGCTTGGTATTTCCCCAAAAAACCTCAGAATTCAAGGTCACCGTCGACCTGGTCACCGAAATGGCGGTATTCAACCCTTTCGATTTTTTCTTAGAACCCAGCGCAGAGCACGTCCCACTTTCTTACTCGCCCGATCTCAAAGAAGAGCTGAACAGTTACTTGGAGAAATTGCCGCGCACACCTTTGTTTAAAAAATACCTCGCGTCTTTAGACCGCCGCCGTCAACGAACGATTGATTTCTTGGTTCAAATCAACCAGCGCATCTACCAAGACATCAACTACCTGATTCGAATGGAACCGGGCGTACAAACGCCCGAAGAAACACTTCAACTGAAAAGTGGCTCTTGCCGCGATTCGGCTTGGTTACTGGTTCAACTGATGCGGCACATGGGTCTGGCCGCACGATTTGTATCGGGTTATTTGATTCAGCTCACGCCCGATGTGAAATCGCTCGATGGCCCTAGCGGTACCGATATTGACTTCACCGATTTGCACGCATGGTGCGAGGTGTATTTGCCGGGCGCGGGTTGGGTCGGACTCGATCCCACATCAGGTTTGCTGGCAGGTGAAGGACACATTCCCTTGGCCTGCACGCCGCAACCCTCAGGCGCAGCACCCATTGAGGGCTTGATGGATAAGGCTGAAGTGACGTTCAGCCATGAAATGAGCATCACCCGCATACATGAATCCCCACGCGTCACCAAACCCTACAGCGACTCACAATGGGCTGAGATCTTGACCTTGGGCGAGCAAGTGGATGCCCAGTTGTTGGCTGGCGATGTGCGACTCACCATGGGCGGTGAACCCACATTTGTTGCCACTGAAAATCGAGATGCACCCGAGTGGAATACGGATGCCCTCGGCCCCACCAAACGCGGCTTGGCCACTGAGCTTGTGCACAAGTTGCGTCAGCAATATGGCCAAGGTGGTTTTCTGCATTTTGGCCAAGGCAAATGGTATCCAGGCGAGCAATTGCCACGCTGGGCCTTGAGCATTTATTGGCGTGCCGATGGGCAGGTCTGCTGGCACGATCCTTCGCTTTTTGCAGATGAGCGCGTTGCACATCATTACAAACCACAAGATGCCCAATTGTTTTTAAGCACCCTGGCCACACGCTTAGGGGTATTGCCCAGCAACATCATTCCGGGCTACGAAGACACTTGGTATTACTTGTGGCGTGAACGACGACTTCCTGTCAATGTGGACCCCTTCGATGCACGCCTAGACGACGAACTCGAGCGCGCAAGGTTGCACCGCGTATTTTCACAAGGCTTAGATCAAGCAGTGGGCTATCTCTTGCCTTTGCAAGCAATCGAAAACGACTTGTCAGGTCCATCGGCTTGGCACAGTGGCCCGTGGTTTGTGCGTGACGAGCGCCTCTACCTCATGCCTGGCGATTCCGCCATGGGCTGGCGCTTGCCTCTTGATTCTTTGCCATGGTCGGCCCCCACTGACCGACATGTGCTGATCGACCAAGATCCTTTTTCGCCAAGACAGGCCCTTCATAGCGGCACGCCATACAACAAGGCCTCTGTTGCTCCAACGCTTCAAACGCATTCTGCGGTGTCAAACTCACCAGCCATCGCACCACCAACACGCTTTAAGTCAGACAAGTCCACCGTGCGAACCGCATTGTGCGTAGAGATCCGAGATCCTCGCCGCGCCAACGGACCCGTTCCACTCAAAGAGGCAAGTACCGACCATCAAGTTGAGGGCGTGATGTATGTGTTCATGCCGCCCTTGGCGCGACTAGAAGATTATTTGCATTTGCTACAAGCCGTTGAGGCGACCGCTGCACAACTGAGCCTCCAAATCGTCCTGGAGGGCTACCCACCTCCCCGCGATCCGCGCTTGAAACTGCTCCAAGTAACCCCTGATCCCGGTGTGATCGAAGTCAACATCCATCCGGCCAGCAGTTGGCAAGAGGTGGTGTCTCACACCGAGTTTTTGTACCAAGCCGCATTTGAAACGCGCTTGAGTGCTGAGAAATTCATGACCGACGGCAGACACACGGGCACGGGCGGTGGCAATCACGTGGTCATGGGCGGTGCCACACCCGAAGACAGTCCCTTCTTGCGCAAACCAGAAGTTTTGGCCAGCCTGCTGTTGTATTGGCATAACCACCCAAGCCTTAGCTACTTGTTCAGCGGCATGTTCATTGGCCCCACCAGCCAAGCGCCGCGAGTCGATGAAGCGCGCAACGATCAAGTTTACGAACTTGAAATTGCGTTGCGCGAGATTGCACGCAATCGACAAACACATGGTGAAAGCATGCCGCCATGGCTGGTCGATCGGAGCTTGCGCAACATCTTGGTCGACATGACGGGCAACACGCACCGCAGCGAATTTTGCATTGACAAAATGTATTCGCCAGACTCGTCCACGGGGCGTTTGGGTTTGCTCGAATTGCGTGCATTTGAGATGCCCCCGCATGCCCGCATGAGCGTCGTTCAGCAATTGTTATTGCGTGCATTGGTAGCCCGCTTTTGGCATGAAAGCTATTGCGCGCCCGTGACACGCTGGGGCACCATGCTGCACGATCGCTTCATGTTGCCTACATTTGTCAAAATGGATTTTGACGATGTCCTCACCGAGTTAGGCGATGCGGGATTTCACTTTGATCCCGCATGGTTTGCACCCCACTTCGAATTCAGGTTTCCGCGAGTCGGCGAGTTTTGCGTCGATGCGATTCAAGTGACATTGCGCAATGCACTTGAGCCCTGGCATGTAATGGGAGAAGAGAGCACCTCCAGCGGAACAGCCCGTTATGTTGACTCATCGCTTGAGCGATTGGAAGTGCATGTCACCGGCATGAACGCCAGCCGCTATACGATCACCGTCAATGGCCATGCACTGCCCTTGCAAGCAACTGGCACTGCGGGTGAGTATGTGGCCAGTGTCCGCTACAAAGCTTGGAATCCACCCTCATCCTTGCACCCCAGCATTGGCGTCCACGCGCCCCTGACTGTAGACGTTTTAGACACTTGGATGAAACGATCGATCGGTGGTGCGCAATACCATGTTGCGCACCCAGGCGGACGCAATTACGACACCTTGCCAGTCAATGCCTACGAGGCTGAAAGTCGTCGCTTGGCTCGGTTTTTCAGAATGGGGCATACACCTGGCAATATGGCCATGCCATCGGCCAACATTGAATTGGCTGCCAGTCCAGAATTTCCATTCACATTGGACCTGCGCAGGGCCAGATGAGGTGACAATTGACGCATTGTGGAAATTAACACTAGCCCCCAGATCGCCAACACACCCAATGACTTGCACCCAGCCGAGACATCGGCGGTGGTACAAGCCATCGTGCGTGACATCGATGTGGCGCCCGCCGGCCACTGGGACGAATTGCGCGGTAGCGTCACCCAGACACCCGATGTTCCAGATCATTTGTCGGAGGCCAAGCAAATCGCCACACCGCCATGGTCTGAGTTCCTCTCTCACCTAGGCGCTTCTGGCATTGAAAGTTTGCCGGGTCGGCATGACGCAATGGTGAGGCAAATTCAAGACAACGGCATGACTTACAACGTCTATGCCAATGCCGATCAGCCTCAGCGGCCCTGGTCTTTAGATCTGTTGCCCGTCATTTTGTCGTCCGATGATTGGGCGCAAATTCAAACAGGCGTGATTCAACGCATGCGGCTGTTAGAGGGCATCATGTCAGACGTCTATGGCATGCAGCACCTTTTAAAGCAAGGTTCTATGCCCCACGCTTTGGTCCATGGACATCCTGGGTATTTGCATGCCATGCAAGGCAGTTCACCTGTTGGCGGACGTCATTTGAATTTGGCAGCGTTCGACTTGGTCAAAGGCCCAGATGGCTGTTGGTGGTTGTTGTCCCAAAGAACGCAAGCGCCTTCGGGTTTGGGCTATTTGCTTGAAAACCGTCAAATCATTTCCAATCAGTTTTCACAGGCTTTTGAAGCCATGCCAGTTCGCGGCCTTGCCGAGTCCTATCGTTCGTTTGTCAACGCGCTCAAATTGCGCACAACTGCAGGCATGCAAGCACACATTGCGTTGCTAACGCCTGGCCCCTACAACGAAACTTATTTCGAACAAGCCTACTTGGCAAGGTACCTAGGGCTGTCTTTGGTACAAGGCAATGACTTGCTGGTTCGAGACGAAAAACTTTATTTGAAAACCCTTGAAGGGCTTAAACCTGTTCATGGTTTGCTAAAGCGAGTCGATGACGATTGGCTAGACCCGCTTGAATTGCGCGCCGAGTCTACGCTCGGTGTACCTGGTTTGCTGCAAGCCGTTCGGGCTGGCAATGTGCTGGTCGCCAACACACCCGGATCTGGCTTTCTAGAATCCAATGCCTTGCTCGGATTTTTACCGCAACTCTCCCGCACCTTGTTGCAAGAGGAGTTGTTGTTGCCAGCCATCCCAAGTTGGTGGTGCGGCGAACAAACGGCCCTGCAAGATGCCTTGCCGCGTTTGCAAGAATGCGTCATCAAACCAACCTATCCTTATGCCCCAGGACGCAGCAGTTTTGAGCCTGTAATGGGCCACAAACTAGACTGGCGCGGTTTAGAAGAATGGCGAACACGCATTGAAGACAATCCAGAGGCGCACACCATTCAAAGCTTTTTACCTTTGTCTCACACACCAACATTTGCCAACTTGCGGGCCATGCCATCGCGTCCCGTTATTTTGCGAGTCTTTGTTTTGGCCAACGAGACAGGTGGCTGGCAAGTTTTGCCCGGCGGACTCGCGCGATTGGGTACGCAAAACGGCATCGCCTCAATGCAACAAGGCGGTAGCAGCGCCGATGTCTGGGTGCTGGCAAACCAGACACATCCTGAATCCGAATCCAGCAGACAATCACATGTCAGCCCCCAGGAAGCGGTGTTTGTGGCCAGTTCGCAGCGCCATCGCTTGGTTACCAGCCGAGCGGCAGAAAATTTATTTTGGATGGGCCGTTACTCTGAGCGCACCGAAAACACCTTGCGCTTGTCCAAGCTTGCGCTCAACACCTTGAACAGTGAGGCGCAACACAGCCCACAACTTTTAGACTGGCTCACCCAGTTGTGTGTCACGCATGGCTTGGTAGCGCCTGGCGTGGTTCAAGCGCAACAATCAAGGCGGGTCTTTGAGCGCGCTCTGATTGCAGGTTTTTGGGACACCCAACACACCACGGGTGTGGGTTACAACTTGCGCGCCATCAAATTGGCTGCCGCCGCTGTGCGCGAACGCTTGTCCCCTGAACATTGGACCTTGATTGAACAAACTGAAAATGCATTTTTTCAGCCTCAAGACAATGATGCCCCTGTGGCCAGCAGTGTATGGGCTCAGCAATTGTTGGCGCGCACCAGTCAATTGATGGCAGCCCTCACAGGCGCACAAACGGATCGCATGACACGTGATGATGGCTGGCGATTGCTGTCGATTGGTCGACACATTGAACGCCTGGATTTTTTAGCACACGCATTGGCCACGGCCATAGAAACGGGATGCCTGCAAAGCCAAGCAGGTTTTGACGCTGTCTTGGCTTTGTTTGACAGCACCATTTCGTTTCATGCACAGTACCAACAGAGCCGAACCTTGGGCGCCCTGTTGGAATTGCTGCTAACCCACACCGACAACCCGCGTGCTTTGGGCTGGGTGGCACAAACATTAAGAGGACGATTGGCCAGAATGGGGCACCTCGCCAATGGCGCTACCGAAGACATATCTCACACCATTCCTGTGTTGTCGCAAGTAGATTTCGCCACGCTGTCTGCCGATGGACTTAA
>JACCDW011318443.1_pt1 | contig 10890 bp, 9 predicted proteins | sample 7449781 | NCBI WGS metagenome assembly JACCDW01 (sample SAMN15323449, study PRJNA562643) | freshwater metagenome | isolation source: river surface water | place: USA:Blue River Watershed | collected 2017-08-18
GGCACGCTAAAGACTATGAAAAAACAACTAAAAGTTCTGAAAATTGGATTCTTTGGACTAATTGCCAAATTATTCTAAACCGTATCAAGCTTTGACAATATTATATTTTTAAACATACTCTAACAAACTAAGCACAAAAGTGTTGATTATGCAATTTTTTAGTTAGAAATTGATTTCAGATTATTCCACTCTCTTCAAAGATAGCAATTTGAATTCCATCACTTGTCCGCCAGGGATTTCTTTTGCTTTTAAAAACAATCTATCAGAACCTTTTTCAAGGTGTATTTTGCCTAATTTTAGCGGTTTGAAATCTTTGACATAAGATTCTGTCCTCGGCGATTTATCGTGTTCCATTCCTTTCAAAAGTGGGTCATTTTTTTTAGTAATTTTTCCTTCCAAAAGTGAAGTTTTAGAGGCTAATAAAAACGTGGCTCCAATGTCTTTTTGGGGACAAGCATAATAAACTTCAACCTCAAAATCTGCGGATTCTGCAACCTCAATATCCCAATATATTTGGTCTTCCACGCTTATCCAATTTGTCAGATAACTATCATTTGGGTGAATAGATGAAGATTTAATATTATTTGTGCCAGTAGCTTCGCCAGCAGGTAAATGAGTAGTTTTTAGACTCGGGTGGCCAATGATAAATGGGCGTAAATCATTGGGGGGAAGCTCACTCAATACCTCTTTTTTCCACTGAGTTTTTGCTTCTTTTAGTTTTATATACTCTTCAATGTTCGTTTTCGCAATATCATTCAATTGGTATGGGTCCGTTTCCATATCAAAGAGCTGGTCGGTATCTGACAGGCGATATTTTTGGTTTCGCAAACTAAGTTTGTTTTGCCAGTAATGGTACAAAATTCTATCTGACCACTTAATATTTAAATTTTGAAGCAATGGTTTTAAACTTTTTCCGTCTAATGGTTTTGATGTTTCAAATTTAATATCAGCCAGGTCGCATAATGTAGGAAGCAAATCAATGGTAGAGGTAATCTTTTCAATTTTCTGATTAGTGGGTAATTTCCCTTTCCAACTAATAATCATCGGCGACCGTACTCCACCTTCGTCAGTTGTACCTTTTATGCCCTTCATTCCTCCATTCCAACGATTACCGTTTGGTCCATTATCTGAAAAATAAATGATTATCGTATTTTCTAAGAGTTTTTTATCTTCTAATTTTTGAATGATACGCCCAACATTCCAATCAATATTTTCGCTCAAAGCTAAAGCGGCTCTTGTATGGTTTATTTCTTCTTTAATAGCATTAGTGCCATGCTGATTTATCTGCTTATTTTCATATTTCTTCCACCATTTTTCAGGCACTTGCATAGGGCTGTGGGGCGTATTATAGGGTAAATATAAGAAAAAAGGTGAATTTTTATTTTTTTCAATAAAAGCCAAACCGTGGTCAGTGAGGTCATCAGTAATAAATCCATTTCCTTTTACAATTTCGCCATTATGCTCCAAAACAGGGTCAAAGTAGTTGCCCCAATGTCCAGAACAAAAGCCATAAAAATCATCGAATCCTCTTGTATTTGGGTGGTAAGGAGCTTGTCCTCCATTGTGCCATTTGCCATAGATGGCTGTTTGGTATTCAGCTTTTTTGAAAATTTCAGCTATGGTTGTTTCATCAAGGTCAAGACGTTCTTTTCCAGATGAAGTAGAAGAAACTCCACCTCTAACAAAATGGCGACCTGTTAGGAGTTCAGCACGGGTTGGTGAGCAGACTGGACTCACAAAAAACTTATTTAGAATTATTCCTCCTTTTGCCAATTTATCTATATTGGGAGTAGCCACACTACTATTGCCATTAAAGCCTAAATCGCCCCAACCTTGGTCATCACTTAGGATAATGATTATATTGGGCTTTTGTGAAAGAGCTTGAAAGTCAGCTAAAAAACAACTGAATGAAAAACATAAGATACTTCTAAATAATATTGCTCTCATTATTTTGAATAATTTTTTCAAAAACACTACCTAACACAAACATACAGTATTTTATGCTCAATAATCATCATCTGAAATTTATTCAGCGTAGTTTCTGGTCGAAACAAAGCAAAACTAAGCATTGATGGCTCAATGATTAGTTTGTTTTTATAAGAAACTTGATAAGATAAATTACCGTTTTCGGCAGAATCTACTTTCAGCGTAATTTGCTTATTTGGTGAAAAATTTAGGCATTTTTCTGAGCAAAAAGCATCATGCAAAAGCACGAAAACACGAACGAGAGTGTGATTTTTGAGACTTTCATAGGTTAATCTTATAGATATCGGTAAAGTATTTTTGTATAACAAACTAAGCACAAAAGTGTTAATTATGCAATTTTTCTTGATAGATAATAAATAGTTTATCAAATTGCATTGACTCATATCTAACATAATCTACCTACAACTTTTATGCAACTGACATCCTCAACATTTGATTTAAAGTTTTCAGTTTTAATTTACTTTGCCTTTATATTCTTCACTGTCATAGGTACACTATCGCACGAATTCGGACATTTTATTGTTGGGCGATTTTTGGGTTATGAAAGTGTTATTCACTATAGCTCAACTTCATGGGGAGACAATAAACTAACAACCAATATTTCAGCGATTTTAAAGAAAAATCAAGAGGCTATTAAGCTAAATCTGAATTTTCCAGAGAAACAAAAATTTGATTTATTAGTAGAAAAAAATAGAAAAAATCGCTTCTATACGATTATCGGCGGACCAATCCAAACAATACTAACAGGCACAATAGGCTTTTTGTTATTACTTTGGATTAAATTTAAGAAGAAACGATTTATTACATTCTTCTCAGATTGGGTTTATTTATTTCTGACATTATTTTGGCTGAGACAGCCAACAAACCTAATTTATGACTTGATTATCAATGGTTTAAATAAAAAATATGGTAGAGCCGATGAGAGTCGAATATCTTATTATCTCAATTTACCAAAAGATACAATTATTCTAATAACTGGCACAATCGGATTTTTGATTTCGGGTTATGCCATCATTAATTTTATTCCTAAAGATAGAATTCTAAACTTTTGTGTTGTTGGTATTTTAGGTGGAATTTCAGGTTATATTCTTTGGTTAAAAATTCTTGGGCCAATCGTATTACCATAAAAAAAGAGACGTTGTAACGCAACGTCTCTACAAAATTGATTTCATTCACCCTAAACCAGCTCTCTCTTCAAATGCTTCGGCGTAAGCCAATCGGGTTTGGTAGTTTTTATTTCTGCTTTCAAATCATTCAAAATTGTGTAAAGACCGAAGTACGTGCGGTTTACATACAAACCATGCTGCGAGCCACGTGCCGCTTTTGAGTCTTTCAATTCAGGCAATTTAGCCACATAATCAAAGAACGCATAAATTTCATCAACGTAGCCTGCTTGTCCGAAATCAAAAGTATTGGCATTGAACGGACGGCCCAGTAATTCAATCATCTGTTTGAATAAATCTGAGAAAAACACCCTTTTCTGCGGAGAATCTTCTTCTACGATAAACTCCAATGTCCAGAAAATTCGCTGAATTTCGGCTTCATCTTCAAGTGTATCAGGGTTTATCAAGGCAAAATAATTGTCGTAATAATCATCAGGAATGACTTTCACGCAACCAAAATCTATCACGCCCAAGCGTCCATCAGGCGTCATCAAGAAATTTCCTGGGTGCGGGTCGGCATGCACTTGACGAAGCGTGTGCATCTGATAATCATAAAAATCCCAAAGGGCTTGCCCTATTCTATTACGTACTTCTTGCGAAGGATTGGTGTCTAAAAACTCTTTTAGGTGCATTCCTTCAATCCAATCCATCGTCAAGATTCTTTTTGAGGAATATTCTGAATAATATTTCGGGAAAAACAAGTCAGGAATATGACTACAAGCATTTGTAATTTCAACCGAACGCTGTAATTCTAATTCATAATTCGATTCTTCGAGCAATTTTTCTTCAACTTCCTTGAAATAACGGTCAATTTCGGCATCATTCAGATTCAATAATTGCACCGCCAACGGGCGAGCCATTTTCAAATCCGAACTAATACTATCGGCAATACCAGGATATTGAATCTTTACAGCCAGTTTTCTGCCGTTTTTTTCAGCCTTGTGTACTTGCCCGATTGAAGCAGCATTTTCTGCTTTCAAATCAAACTTATCGAAAATTTCAGAAGGAGATTTATCAAAATATTTTTTGAAAGTCTTGATAACCAAGGGTGCAGACAATGGCGGAGCCGAATATTGCGACATTGCAAATTTATCGGTGTAGGCACGTGGCAACAAATTTTTGTCCATGCTCATCATCTGAGCCACTTTCAATGCACTACCTTTCAGATTGCTGAGTGTGTCATAAACATCAGCGGCATTATCTTGGTGAAGTTGCTCTTTGGTAAGCGATGGGTCAAAGATTTTTTTGCTGTAATGCTTGATATAATTACCGCCAACCTTCACACCTGCTTTGGCAAATTGCGTAGCACGAGCAACTTTCGATGTGGGGATACTTTCTTGTGAATTCATGTTTTGTAGCACAAGTCTCCGACTTGTTTATTTTAATTTTCTTTGGAACAAGTTAAAAACTTGCATTACTTTCTATTTTGAAAAATAAATTTCCCTAAATCAAACAACGAATCGAGTGGCGAACGACCCAACAAATCGAAAGCCGTATTGACGGTTTTCTCAATCATTGTATCGGTTTTCTCAAAAGCTTTACTTGTATCATTTATCCAAAAATCAAGCACGAAAAGCGTTTTTGCCCAAAACAAATCAGGATAACGTTGCATTAATTGTGGAATCGGGCGTTGTTCAACCTCACGAGTTTCACGGGCTTCCATCAAAAGTTCGTTTACATAATCATAAAACGAAGCCTTAAAATCAACTAATTGAGCATTGCGTTTGGCATAAATTGGCTTCTGAAAACCTTCGTAAGATTTTAGAATATAACTACGGTTTTTCTTCAAAGTCTCAATCCAAGTATAAAGAAACGCCAGTAATTTCTCACGAACAGAATAGTTTTGATACACTTCTTCACGCTCAGCAGCTGCACGGGCTTCAATGAAAAGAGCCTTCCAAATTTCACTTTCTATCTGCGGAAACGACGAATACTCGTCATAAAAAGCCTCTTCCTTAATCTTCAATTTCTTGCAAAAAGCATAAACCGACTCGGGTTGTTTTCCGTTTTCGAGTACGTATTCGGCGTATGCTTGTCTTATTTTTTCTTGTGTCATGATTTTAGTCAATGGTCGATAGACAATGGTCAATAGTTTTTTCTATGGACTGTCGTCTTTTCGACAGTGGTCTAATTAAAATATTTTCGACATCAAAACCGATGTTGTGTTATATACTTTCAACAAAGTGTTTGGGATATTTGTTTCGGCAATGCCAAGCATTTTGGCATATTTTTCGCCGAGTAGCATTCGCGATTGCGATTGTAATAAATCGGCTGTGATTTGGCTCGGAGCAAATGAACGAACTACATTCATCAACGAAGCCGTAAGTTGCTGACCTTCAATTGATTCCCGAAACTGTCGTTCAGCAATTTGCTTATCTATTTTCACAGCTTCTAAATAGCTATCGGGCATGATTTCTTTTTGCACTCCCAATAAGAATCCTATCACATTCCAAGTATTGATGTAGGCATCTTCATACGATTTATCAACCGAATAACCCAATTTTTCCATGCCACGCAATACTACCAATGAAAAAGCCAGATTTGTACCGAGCATATCTTCTTGGTTGATGGGGTGCCCCCAAGCAAAATCCCATTGCTGGGAATGAAGTGTGAAATACCTAATGGTTGCGTGCAAGAGCCTTACTTTCAGGCAAATAGAAAATATTCGTTCGCTCTGCCAATTATCATAATTCATAACGGCTTTCAGAAAATTCCCTGTTTCGGTCAAGCGTTTGTAAGTGTCATTCTTGATTCTTTCCGACATATACAACACCTTCGCTCCATCGGCTCCTAAATAGCAATAAGGCAACGAATAAAGCCCCAAAATCAGCCCAATATTTTGTTGATTTTCACGGTAAAAATCGGTGGCACGAATGAGTTTTTTTTTATTGTAGAAAGCTGGTAATGAAGAATTTAAAACTAAAAAAGATTGGAGAATCGGAGATTGATTTTGAAAGCTAAGATTTTGGTAATCAGAAAAAAACGGCATCAATTGACGTAAAGAAGATATTCCGTATTGCTTAACAATTTGTTCGATAATTTCGTCGGCTTCATTATCGCCCAAAGCTCGATATTTACTCAACTCTGCTTTACTAATCATAAATTTTTCGTCTATGATTACTTAACGGCTTGATAATCTAAAGTGTTTGATTTTATAGGAAATAACTTCACATTTGCCAAGCCAGAGAAGAACAAAAGATGACCAAATACGAATGAAAATCTACTGATGAGCTCAACAAACCAACGAGAATCCGAAAACAAGATTTTACCAAAAATCAGAGAAAAAACCATAAAGCAATACCCTAAATATTTCTGCCTAAAAATCTCACTATCACTTTTTTTCAAGGATATTAAAAGAAAAATAATGGCAATCTGAATAGCTAAAATATATGCCAAAATATTGTTTTTTCCACCTACAAGTGCCGCTATAATCAGAAAAACAATAAGATAATTGATTGCCCATCGAAGCAATTTTTTGGTCAAACGAAGTTTCCCAATATCAGAATATAGAATGTAAAGCAAAAAGCTATATTTGAAATAAATGAGCAAAATCATGATTGACTCTATTGCTGCACCAAACTTAAAAAACAGATAATCCATAAAAGCAGCCATTACTATGGGAATACTGATAAGAAGCGAGCGTTTCGGGTTCAACTTTAGTTGATTTACCCAAAGCACCAAAATTATCATCTGAATCGGCCGAATCCATACACTAATTTCTTGACCAGGTATAATACAATTGATTAAGTCAATAATAGCAAGCAATACAAACAAAAACATTAGTGTTGTTTTCATGGTCTATACATAATAGGTCTTTTTGGGAATACCATCATAAAATTAAATAATAATTACTAAAACCGAGTAGATTTATAGCAGTTTTTATTTTTTCAATGAATACGTTTATTGGCAAGTTTATTGCACGATTTTTGTTTTAACAATAAAACTATTACTGAACCAGTTATTAAAATATACTCAGTCTTGGACTAACTAATGCTTTTTTCAAAAACAAAATATCTATTTTTATTAAGTTTGCTATTCACTTTTATCGTTCTACTTGCATGCAACGACAAAGAGATAACACTCTTAAAAGAGAAACCAGCAACCACCACTCAAAAATTGTGTTACTTAAAAGATGCTGACCACGGGCATGGTGTAATTTATAATTTAGGATACAACACCAATAATCAGTTAATTTCTTTCGATGGTTTTCCTGATTTCAATAAAATCAACTACGACAATAGCTTTCCAAAGAAAGTCTATAGCTCGTTTGATGATTCATACTACATAACTTATGAATATGATTCGAAAGGCTATCTTACCTTAATTAATTTTCTGGGAAAAGACAGTCGAGATAAACCTTTTGAATTTAAGAGTAAAGTTTATACCAATACAAGGAAGCAAATCGAAAGAATTGATTTAACAATGCCCGTATTTGATGAAGTTTTGGTGACAAAATTTGAGTATGATGCCAACAGTAATATTAAAAAGATGTATTTGGTAGAAAACGGCAAAAATAAGCTTTTGCTCGAAAACCTTAGCTTTGATGATAAAAAATCGCCTTATCTCAATACTCCACTCAATAATCTGATGATGTACTTTACGATATTCTCAGCAACCATTGGTGGCGAAAATACTACTTACTTTCAGAACAAAAACAACGCTACTTCGACCAAAATCTATAACGATAGCGGCGATATGACCTACACTTACAAATACGAATACACAGCTGATGGCTATGCATCTAAAGCAAAAGTTACCAAAAAACAGAATGGGAAAGAAGAGTCTCACGATGAAACCTTCATCTACACTTGCAAGTAAACCAAATATACTGTTTTTAATAGATTGATTATCAATTCTTTACTACGAAAAAGGTAAATTTATATTTTTTTGGCCATAGAATCCACCAAAATTTCGTACCTTTGTATCCCGTAATCAAAGACAACAAACCTCATGTCAGTACACGGGCAAACACGTAACCCTAAGTATATTTTCGTAACGGGTGGCGTTACATCTTCACTCGGCAAAGGCATTATTGCCTCTTCTCTTGCCAAACTTCTGCAAGCCAGGGGACTATCAGTAACCATTCAAAAATTCGACCCGTATATCAACGTTGACCCGGGAACACTTAATCCATACGAACACGGCGAGTGCTATGTAACCGATGATGGAGCCGAAACTGACCTCGATTTAGGTCACTACGAACGCTTCTTGAATGTTCCAACTTCACAGGCAAACAACGTAACAACTGGACGTATTTACTACAACGTAATTACAAACGAGCGTCGTGGAAATTATCTTGGCAAAACCGTACAAGTTATTCCGCACATTACTGACGAAATTAAGCGTAATATTTTACAACTGGGTGAAACTGGTGAGTACGACATCGTTATCACCGAATTGGGTGGTTGCGTTGGTGATATCGAATCACTCCCTTTTGTTGAAGCTGTACGTCAATTAAAATGGGATTTAGGAGCTGATAATTTGCTCACAATCCACCTTACACTTGTACCTTACCTAAGTTCGGCTGGTGAGTTAAAAACTAAGCCAACGCAACACTCAGTAAAAATGTTACAAGAATCGGGTGTACAACCTGATATTATTGTTTGCCGCACCGAACACCCACTTCCTGCTGATATTCGCCGCAAAATTGCTCTCTTCTGCAATGTTGAGCAAAGCTCAGTTATCGAAGCAATGGATGCCGAAACTATATATGATGTACCTATATTGATGCAAAAAGAACGCCTCGACCAACGTGTACTTTATATGCTCGACATCTACAACGACCAAGATGCCGACATGGAAGCGTGGAAAGGCTTCTTGGATAGATATAAAAATCCTGTTGAACACGTAAAAATTGGTTTAGTAGGAAAATACGTTGAGCTGAAAGATGCTTACAAATCAATCATTGAAGCATTTATTCACGCAGGAGCAGCCAATAAATGTAAAGTTACCATCGAGTGGATTCACTCAGAAAGCCTACAAGTAGATAATAGTGCTGAGAAATTTAAAGGCCTTGATGGTGTTTTAGTTGCCCCAGGTTTTGGCGAGCGTGGTATCGAAGGTAAAATTGCCGCAGTAAGATATGTACGTGAAAACAACATTCCGTTCTTCGGTATTTGTTTGGGAATGCAAATGGCCTGTATCGAATTTGCACGAAATGTAATTGGTCTAACAGAAGCTCATTCTACTGAGATGTATCCAGAAACGCAATTCCCAGTAATTGATTTGATGGAAGAGCAAAAAACAGTGACCGACAAAGGCGGCACGATGCGTTTGGGAGCTTATGCTTGCAAAACTAAAGATAAAACATTGGCTCGTAAAATTTATGGCAAAGCCAACATAAGCGAACGTCACCGCCACCGTTGGGAATTCAATAATAAATATTTGAAAGACTACGAAGCAGCAGGAATGGTGATTTCGGGTGTAAATCCAGATAGCGGGCTGGTAGAAATCGTTGAATTACCAAATCACCCGTATTTCATTGGCGTTCAGTTTCACCCAGAATTGAAAAGTACGGTAATGAATCCTCATCCGCTTTTTGTCAATTTTGTGAAAGCTGCCATTGATTTTTCGGCATCAAAAAAGAAATAACATAATCATAAACTTTCAGAATTCTTTCAGAAAGTAAGCAAATATTTATTCATAGCCTTATGACTTTCATTATTTTATTGAAGTTATAGGGCTATTTTTATGATTAACGGTCTAAGTGTCAGATACTTGATTAGGATTTATAACTAATCTTTGCGAATTTTGTAGTAGAATGCGGCAGCTCTCAGTGAGTGCCCTTATATTTTTTACGTATTTTTAAACTTTAATGGAAAAATTAGTAGATAGAAACCAGCTAATTGGTATCGTGTTGTTGATGTGTATGTGGGCAGGTTACATGTATTTCATGCCACAAACCCCACCCGAACAGCCTGCGAAGGTTGCACCAAAAACTGAAGCTAAAGCAATTGCTACACCTAATGTATCGACAGATACAACTGCACTAAAAGCCGCTTTTGGCGATTTTGCAAGTGCAGCCACAGGTACAGCCCAAGATATTGTTATCGAAAACCAAGATGCTAAATTCACTTTTAGTACACTTGGAGGCTCAATCAAAGAAGCCGTTCTGAAAAATTACTCAACGTATTCAGATTTTCAGAAAGGAGCAAAAAATCCGTTGGTTTTATTCGACTCTAAAAGCTCAACAATGAGCTTAGAAGTTCAGACCAACAAAGGAAAAGTTGATTTAAAGAAACTTTATTTCACTTCTGACTCAAAACCAACAGTTTTGAAAGAAGGTGACTCAACTAAAGTGACTTTTCGCCTAAACTTAGGTCAAAACCAATACATCGACCAAGTTTATACCATCAAAGGTAAAGGCTATACGATTGATTATGACATTAATTTTGTGGGTGTTGATGCCCTCGTGCAAAACCAACCAGCAAGATTTTTCTGGCAAGATAATCTTAAAGTGTTGGAGCATGATATTGCCGAAAACCGCAAATCAGCTCAAATCAATTACTGGAATGCCAAAGAAGATGAATTCGATGATTTGGGTGCAAACGCCGCTGGTAATGCAGATTTAGCAGCCGAAGACCCAATCAAATGGTATTCATTTAAGCAAAAATATTTTGTTTCGGGTTTTGTGGCTAAAAATCAGCCATTGACAGGTGCGAAACTCAAATTAGTTACTCCTGAAAACGACCAAAACATTGTAAAAACTGTTGAAGTTGATGCAAATCTGGCTATTTCAGAC
>JACCDW010889167.1_pt1 | contig 10888 bp, 5 predicted proteins | sample 7449781 | NCBI WGS metagenome assembly JACCDW01 (sample SAMN15323449, study PRJNA562643) | freshwater metagenome | isolation source: river surface water | place: USA:Blue River Watershed | collected 2017-08-18
ATCCGCCGAAGCAGCTGATCGCCCTTGCGCTCAAGCATGCGACCGGACGCGTGGTGACCGGGGACGATTTTGGCGGCGGGGAGGGGACGGCATGTTTCCGTAGACTCCGCGAGCTGGGCTTCCTGATCACCGAGAAGTTTGAGGGGCCTTCGCCGGCTAAACTGGCCAAGCTCGAGTATTGGGTCGGTGTTACGGATCAGGCTTGGTTTGAATTCCATTCGGCCAATCAGTCCGAGGAGGTCAACTTCTGGGCGCCCGGCGGTGAGGTCATATTCAAGGCTATCCCAGAGGGAGGCCTGTTTCTTTTTAAACTGAAGTCCCCGACCAACAAGATCGTCGGCGGGGGATGGTTTATGAAGAGCACCACTTTGCCGCTCGAGCTGGCGTGGAAGGTCTACGGGAAGGGTAATGGTGCGGACACTCTAACCGACTTGCGAGATAGCATCACCTTGTTCCGAGCAAAAATGGACAAGCCCACGTCGCCGAACGAGACCATCGGCTGCACCTTGCTCACGGATTGTTTCTGGTTTCCAAAAGATCAGTGGATCTACCAGCCCGATGACTGGTCGTCTGCAATAGTTAAGGGGAAGAAGTACGATCCGCACTCTGGCCCAGGCCTCCGCGTCTGGCAGCAGGTCCAGGAGCGTCTCAGAGCCCGTCCGGTCGCTCCTGGGGTCGAGCAGGAGCAGGATCGGTACGGGAAGCCCTACATGGCCAAGCCGCGGCTAGGGCAGTCGGGCTTCCGTGTGGCCGTCATGGATGCCTATGGACGCCGATGTGCCGTAACCGAAGAGAAGACTCTGCCGGTCCTGGAAGCCGCGCATATTCGACCATATGCCGACGGGGGAGGGCATGAGGTAGGCAACGGCCTGCTGCTGCGCTCGGACTTCCACACCCTTTTCGACGCCGGCTACCTGACCATCGACACCGACTACCGCCTCCTCGTCAGCAAACGCCTCAAGGAAGAGTTCTCCAACGGCCGCCACTACTACGAGCACCACGGCGCCCGGGTACCCAACCTCCCGGCCCGTACCGATCTCCTCCCATCTAGGCCTTGGATCGAATGGCGAAATCAAAGTTGGGATGAATAGCTGCGCCAGAATTGTGCCGCTGCTGCCATAGAAGGCTAAACAAGATACCAGTAAACGAAGAGGCCCGGGCGAATGCCCGGGCCTCTGTAATGGTAAGGCCGCTTACTTGGCGGCCTGGAATGCGCCGGGCCAGCCGCCGTGTTCGTCGATGACCTTATCGATCTCTGCCATCAGGCGGATTGTCTCGGACAGCGCCCCAATGATCTTCTGGTAGTGCTCGATGTCATCTTTACTTAGTTTTCGGCCCTTACGGTCCTTTAGCCATTTCTCGCATACTTGGTAGCCGCCGACGTGGAAGTTCCAGACCTCTTCGCTTACACCCTTGAATCCAGATGTCCGGGCTTTGTTGATCCAGACAGTGTCCTCAGACCAATCTACTTTTTCAATTTCTAGGCTCCGTATCCCAATTAACTCAGTAATGGGTTCAGTCTCGCCAGGCGATGCCATCAAGTGTAGGGCTACTAGCCTGGCGCCGAGCTTGGCAAGCAACCTGAACAGGTTGACGTTTTCAGTAAGGGGAAGTCTTGGATAATCTATCTTAAGGAACTCAGCATAACGAATTCGATAACTTGGGCTATGAAAGACTGCGTAGGTATAATGAAAAATATCTTCAGGTGTAAGCCCTGCCGGAATTCCGTCGTGTCCTGTTTTGGTTAGTTTTAACGTTGAAGATAACCTTCTCAAGAAAGCGCCCGAAAAGTTATGTGTAGGATCTTTATCGAAACTAAGCGTATCCGTGTCTGGCTGGACGCGCAGCGGGAAGACTTGGCAGTTGTCCAGGGAGGAGATGAAGCACTTATCGGTCAGTCCTCCGCTTACGAAGAAATTTGCAATCTTATCGTTTCGAGGACGTCTTACCGTGACCAGCCCGAGATTATGGCTGCCAATCATATGGCGCATGAATTCAAACCGGGCGCGGGCAAGTTTGCTGGGGTCGTAATGAACAGACCTTTTATCAAACGGTCTGTAATTGAAACCGATGTTATGTGACGAACTGCCGATTTGAGCCTCGAGTTCTTTTTTGGAAAAACCAACGAACCTGTCATCATCGCCGGTAGTTACCCCCATGCTGTTTGAGGAGAACATCTCAGTCACACTTGGCATTGGGTCAAATTCTGAACGGAGATTAGTATCTTGCGGAATCAGTAGGTAGAATGGGGCTGTTGGCTTGATCGCCTGGAAGGTTGTAGAGCCACACCAAGATTTCGAAAGCCGTTCATACTTCGAAGCTTTCGTGCCCCATAAGCTGGCGTGAGATACGGACTTCTCTTTGCATCCATCTTTGCATGCAAGCAGCACTGCAACACCTTGTTGGATAGCGAACACGTTGTCATCTATGCTTCCGTCGGGGCATCGCTCCTTTTTCTTAGAATTTCCGTGTAGGTCTACTATCTTGAGGTTCGAAAAGCTATTGATCAGTGAGCTTCTCATCCCGCGAAATGTAGGATTATCGCAGAAGCTATGGTTTGTAATGTAGCCGAGAACTCCAGCGGAGCTATTACTAATGATTAGTTCGCCCAGTCTTGTGAATTTAACATAATCATCCTGAAGCCATTTCGGGTTTCTTTCACCGAGTGGCTTGCCGTCGACGAAGTGGTAAGCATGCACGAGTCCTGACGCGAAATCGCCCTTGTTTGATGAATGGCCAGAGTAGGGCGGGTTGCCAATCACGACGGTAAAATGCTTATTCTTTTTAACTTCGTTAACGGCAGCAGCCTCCTTAGCCAAGGCACTGAAGCCAGGGAGGTCTAGCTGTTGAGCCCATGGCTCTAGGGCGTTGGTGAGGAAAATATTGGCCCGGTTTTCAGCGCCTAATTTATCCCAAGCGGTGAAGCCTGTCTCGACGAGTTTAAGTCCTACCTTCATGTGCGCGATGGCGTAAGGTGCCATCATTAGCTCGTAAGCAAATAGTCGGGGCAGCAAGTGAGTGGGGACGTAGGTGTTCCACTTCTTAATCTGGTCTGCCTTAGATGCGCGCTCTTTGTCCCACTTCGCCGTCATGGTGCTATGGATGACGTCGATGACCTCAATTAGGAATGTCGCGGTGCCGGTGGCCGGGTCGAGGATCTGGACGTAGGGCTCAATCTTCGGGTCCTTGATGCCTTCGGGTATCTTCAGTGAGTTATGCTTACTTTTAACTTCGGCCCAGGTGGACGTATCAGCTAGGCCATCCTCCAGCCCAAACTCCTTTTGGAGGAGCTCGTGCACGCTGCGGACGATATAAGAAACGATAGGCTGTGGGGTGTAGAAGACGCCGCGCTCAACCTTGAGCTTCTTATTATAGGCGCCGAGGAAGTGCTCGTAGAAGTGGATGACGGGGTCTTCACCATCGGTCTTCCTGCCGAAGTCGTTCCGAATCGCCTGCGCGTTGGCTCGGTTGAGCAGTTCGACGACGTCGTTGATGCCGGCCTCGTCGACATCGAACAGGCCCTTCATTCCGGCGGAGGTGAGGAAGTGCTGGAGGAGCTCTTTGAGGAATGGGTTGGTCGAAGGAACCATGTCCACGAGGTTCTTCAGGCTGATCGGGCCGTCCGAGCTTAGGCGCGCGGTTAGGAGGCCGTAGGACACCGTCTGGGCGATGACATCGGCGAACTGCTCTTCGTTGAGGTCTTTGATCAGGGTCTTCTGGAAGGCCAACATGAGCTTCTTCCAGGGGCCCTTTTCGGTCTCCGCATTGATGGACGTCAGGACGGACTTCTTGATGACAGTGGCCAGGTGCGCGAGTTCGACGACCAGTTCTTTGGTCGTATGGATGACCTCCTTGTGGGTGAGCTTGAAGGCCTTGGACCAATGTTCGCGCCATGCTTCAGGATCGTCGGTAGGGGTGGTCTCCCAGTTAAGGCAAGTGACCAGCGACTTATACGTATCCTTCAGGTGCAGGAGGGTATCATCCTCATCCCAGCTAAGAACCTTAAGGACTGGGAGGGATTTCTCCGAGTCTTCGCTCTCGGAGAAGTGGGCGAAGGTGATATGCCGGTTACTGTCATCGCCGTAAGCCGAGATGAACAGCAGGTCGTGCATGTTCCAGGCCGCCTTGTCAGCCTTCTTGGTCGAAGCACGCTTCTTGACCACGAGGTTTCCGAGCGCGCGACGTAGCATCTGCACGGGCAGCTGCTTTTTGCCGAACTTGACCCAGAAGACGCCCCACTTCTGCCCAGGGGTCAGGGGTCGAAGCTGGCAGACTTCCTCGATCTTGGCGGTGGAGGCAGAATCGAATCCCAGCTCAGCAGGATCATAGTCGAAGACGACGCTTTCGACGTCATCGGATCCGATCGGCCAGTTGAGGTCGTCCTTTAGGTATTTGATCAACGAAGGCAGTGTCTTTATTTCCTGCAGACGCTGAAGTTCAGGATCTATCCGGGGCATGACGGTGGTATTAGTTGATTTCCATCCAGCACTTCAGGGTCGGCTTCACGCCTACGGGGGCCTGGATCTGTTTGAGGTAGGTGTTAGCGATATGCTTCTCGATAAAAGCGCGGGCGTCCTTCAGGTCCTTTTCGGTCATCACGCACTTGCGGGGGGTCTTAGGCTCCGAGCGGACACCGGGGGCGATATCGGCCGGCTCCTGGTCGAGCTTCTTGGACACTGGGTCGTAGAGATACCAGCGGGTGATGCCGGCGGCCTCCGTGAACTCCTTCTTCTCGTTGTCGAGGGCGGGAAGGGCGTAGCAGAAGAAGACGCCCGTGGCAGGGGAGCCGCTCTTCTTGCCGCTGAAGACCGAACGGGGGAGGGCGGCGAGCTCCTTCTCGAGGTTCGGGTTCGCCTTGATCAGTGCCTGATACTCGAGGTGCATCTGCTCGACGGCTGTGGTAGTGCCCTCGTAGGACTCATTGAATTCCTTAATGGCCTTGTAGTTGTCGTCAGGCGTCAGGAGCTTCTTGCCTTCGATACCTAAGGTTTCGGAGATGAGCAGGGTCTTCTGAGTGACCTTGCGGTACAGGGTAAGGATCACGTTAAGTTCTTCAGGGGGCAGGAAGTTCCAATAGGCGACTTCGCCGCGATATTGGGCCTGGTCCGGATGGTCCTTCTTCAGGTTAGCCTCGGTCTCCGGGTTCATGCGACGGTCGACGCGACCGATGCGCTGCATGAGGCGGACGGGGTTCCAGTGGATGTCGTAGTTCATCATCTTCGTGGCATCCTGGAGGTTGAGGCCTTCGGAGAGGACGTCGGTGCAGATGAGCACACGGATCTCCGGGAGCTTCTTCTCCTTGAGCGTGGCCGAGGTTTCGCCGTTGTAGTAGGGGGCGAAGCACTTCAGGACTTCGGTTCGATTTCGTTTGTCGCCGCTGTCCACTTCGTCGAGTCCCTCGATGCCATATTTCGTCAGCTGCTTCTTCAGGTAGCGCGCGGTATCGGCGAATTCGCTGAAGATGAGCACCTTTTGACCCTTGAGTTCAGGGCTCTTCAGCAGCGCGATGAGCTTCTGGAGCTTGTCGTCGCTCTCTGGGCTGAACTTGCGGGACTCAGAGATGAAGCGGATGATCTGGTCGAGGTCTAGGTAGGTCTCGGAGAGCATCTCATCGACGTTGTACAAGTCCGGGTCGAGCGTTTCGGCCGCTTCGAGCATTTCCGGGGTGACCACATCCTCGTTCTCTTCGGCGTCTTCTTCCTCGTTGCCCCAGAGCTCGAGCTGACGTTGCTTGGCGTATTCCAGGACGGAGGCGTTCTGTGTCTTCCAGCGCTCAAGACGCTTCTTCTCCGAGGGCGAGGTGCTGTTCTTCTCCACGAAGGCGAGGAGCTTGCCCATGAGGCGTTCGCAGGACATCTCAAAGGCGGTGACCGAGCTCTCGAAGCGCTTAAGGAAGTTCGTACGGATGAGGCCGACGACCTGTTTCTGGCGGTTTTCCTCGAAGGGATCGATCTGGGCGTCTGGTCCCTTATACCAGGCCAGAGGGTAGTACATCGGTAGGCTGAATAGAGGCTGCTTACCCTCTTCAGGGTCAAAGGCCTCCTGGAACATCGTGAGCAGCTTTCCGTAGGTCTTGCGGATGGAGTAGGCGGCCACCTGGGGGTCCTTGCGCTTGGGGAACACGGCGGCCTTGCCGGATTCGGCGAGCTGGCTCTGGCGTGCGTATGCGCGGCTACGCTGGACGACGAGGTTGTGGAAGATCTGGTCGCCCGCCAGGATCTCGCCGGCCTCCTTCGTGCCTTCAATCGGGGTGGATTCGTCGCCTCCGAGTTTCTTGCGGAGGTCCTTCTCCATCTTGTTGAAGTGCGCCGTCAGGTTGTTGACGCCTAAGGTGCGCGCGAAGAAGTCGTCCTTCCGGCGGCTGAAGAGCTCGACCATGTGGCGGAAGTCGCTCAGTCGGTTGTTGATCGGAGTCGCCGTGAGCAGGAAGAGGGACTTCTTTCGCTTGGTCTCGTCCAGCAACTTGTAGAGCTCGTAATAGCGGGAATCCTTGGTGCCCTTTTCGGCATTGGCCTGGCGGCCCGGGTTGCGGAAGTGGTGGGCTTCGTCGATGATCACGGCATCGGCGAGATCGGCGATGCGGCGGAATCGTTCCGGATAATCCCCTTCACGTCCGAGATCGGTATGGCTAAAGACAGCTAGATTGCTGAAGTCCCCGTCCTTACCATAAATGTCCGCGAGGTACTTGCGGAGGTGGGTTTCCCAGACGCCCTCCTTGGCGGACTTTGGGGCGAGAAGTACGACACGTTTTCCTTCGTGCACCACGAGCTTCTCGATGAGCATCAGGCCGACGAACGTCTTTCCGAGACCGACGCCGTCGCAGAGGAAGGCGCCGCCGTGCTGCTTGGCGATCTTGAGGAGGGACCAGTAGGCTTCCTTCTGGTAGCGGTCCAGTTTGCCGAACATCTGGGAGCGGGTCTGATCCCATTCCGCCTCGGTCAACTCGTGGCCTTTGAAGTATTCCTGGAGGGCTTTGGCGTAGACATCGAAGGGCGTGTATTCCTTGGTGTGACGCTCAATGATGTTGATGACCGCATCAGTGACTTCGACGCCCTCGTTCCAGTGATGTTCGAACCAGGTTTGGAGTTTGGACACTTCGGCCGAACTTTGGACCTGGACGTTGAGTTCGATGTTAGAGGTCAGGCCTGGGGCGGTGAAGTTGCTGGAGCCGACGAGGGCTTGAGAGCCGACGACGGCGAGCTTGCCGTGGGTGATGTAGGCCTTGGCGTGGAACTTGGTCTTATCGTAGACACGGCACTCAATCTTGCCGGTGCGCATGCCTTCGATGATCTCGGGGACGTGCTTCAGGAAGGGATTTTTGTCCTTCGCTGCTTCCAAGCTTACATCCAGAATTTCACCGTTCTTCTTGAGTACCTCCGCCTTGCGGATGGCCTTGTTGGTGCGGATGGTCATCTCGTCTCCCATCAAGATCCGGATCTTGTCCAGCTTCTGCCACTTGCCGTGAAGTTCGCTAAGCGCGCCGATCTCGAAGTAGCCAGTTGCGATGTCCATGGACTTCGCCACCTCGGTCCAGTCCTGGAGGTACTTGAGGCCGGTCCAGCCCGAGATGCTGTTGTCGACGATGAAGAGTTCCTTGCCGGAGGGGGATTCGCTCATGGTGTATGGGGATGTTTGCCTACAGGTTTGCCCTTAGAGCTCATAGTGGCAACCTCCTAGCCAGAGGTTGAGGGTAAACTTAGAGGCAAGTCCCTGCCGCCCGTATTGGGACTATCACTTTATAATAGCAATGGACCGTTCTGGCCATGAATCCGGCTTGTCCGGCGGTAAGGGTAGCCCAAAGTTACCCTATGGCTAAGGCATGCACTGATTGCGGCAAGCGGCGCACTCTCTACGTCCCAGAGAACACCTGGGGGCAGGCTCTCTGTAAGTCTTGCTTTGATAAGTTCGTCGTATCCCGGACCCGCCTGAGCAAGTCCGGGCGTAAGCGCTGCCCGTACTGCGAGAAGTGGAAGCCGCTCACAGAGTTTAAAATAGACTATGCGAGAGGCTATTTCTTCTCGTACTGCGCGCCTTGCGATAAAATCACTTCAGAGAACTATCGCGACCGAGGATCTCGCACGATGACTGCATCCAAGGAAGCCTCTTTCTGGCAGGCTTTTGCGAAAGTCTATATGAAGCATAAAAAGCCGAGTAAGAATAAACCTAAGTGATTTGGCGCGAGGCCTATGCGCGAAAAGCTAGCCAGATAATTAAGACGGCGATAGCGCTGGTGATAAGAAAGGTTTTGAGGAACGACACGTTTCGCGCCCGGATTCTCTCGGAAAGTATCCTAGCACGCTTGATGCGAATCTTACGGCCCCTTTCGCGACATTTGGCATTGGTGGCTTCGTCATTATTATCCCTGTTGTAACCACAGCTGGGGCAGAACTCGGCGTAGGGATAATACCCAATTTCCTGAGCGTTCTTAACGCTCGCCGTACATGATCTGGCTTAGGTTGGCTACCTTGAAGCTCGATCTAATGGCAACCCCGTCGGGGCCTTTACGGATGAACAATGATTTATCGCCTTCGAACCCACAGGAATCACAGCATCTATAGTGATTTGGCTCAGTCACGACTCACTAGGCTGATTAGAGACGTCAGGCTTTCAAATCCAAAGGGGGTGTGCCGGTCACCCCCATGAGTTAAGACGGCGCCAGGGCTGGCCGTGGAAGGAGTCTGGGCACTAATGCGCCGGGCCCAGCCTAGAAACGCCCCGTCATCCATAGGATTCTTATGGATTCTCCAGGGGGGTAGGGGTAATTAGGGGCATGCTTCCCGCCCCTGAAGATCCTGCCCAAGAAGCCCCCGCCAGCACGCCGAGCGGTGCTTCGCCGTATCTATTCGGCGCCATCCTGGCCGTGAACGTCGCCGCGCTGGGCTACCTGACCTGGGAGCTGCATAACTATACTGAAGCGAAGAACTCGGCGACGGTCGCCCTCAGCCTCAAAGCCGACCATGACCGGGCGATCGAATTACTGACGGCCGAAGAGGCCAAGCTCCGCAAGAAAGTGGAAGATCTTACGACTTCGTCGGCCGCCATGAGCTCTGAGAAGGAGCGTATCGAGCGAGTGGCCGAACACGGGGTCAGGCCGTACCATGGGATGAGGCGTAACTAAAAACGCCCGAAAGACCCGAATCTAGGTACGCAGGCATGAGGGTACGGCCTGCCCCCTTAGCTTTGCGCGAGAAGTTTTCGAAGGTATGCCTCCGAGTTGAAACCCATCCTTCGCGCGATCCAGCTGGCCGGGGCGCCATGGTTGTCGCGCATGCGACGCGCGAGGGTGAGCTTCCAGGCTTGGGAGTGAGGCAAGGTCGTCAGCTCGTCAGAGTGGCGCCCTTCGGCTGCCAACTCCGCCTTGAACGCATCCTCCCATCTCGTTTCCTCCTCCTTGCGCAGCATTTCGGCGCTCTTACCCACGACGGCAGGCAGGGAAATCTCGTCGGTCCGCCTTCCGGCCTTCTCCTTACGAACCAGTCCGAACAGCTCCTCGTCGGTCGCGGGCCTTTCCTCGGTCGTAAGTTCGAAGCGGAGCCGCTCCTCATAGGCGTCCCAGCCGGCCGGGTCGTCGCGCAGGCCGTGCATGCAGCTTAGCGCCTGCCCGATGGTGACCAGTCCCCTGAGCTCCGGTCGACGGAGCAGGCGGTAACTGGTCCAAGGGTAGTCGCGGAGCTCTTCGAGCGTGACGATCCCGGCGCGGACCGGGTTCAGGTGGACGTAGTCGAACTTACGGGCCGCCGAAGGTCCGGCGGGACAGTACGCGCTGCCGAAACGTGACTGGAAGACGTGCCCGGGCGAACCCCGGAAGACCTTGTGCTTGTTGGCGAAGTCCGACTGCAGGGCGTGCATGCCTTGGCTCAGGTTGCCGCGCGGAGTGGTGACGACCAGGTGGAAGTGGTTCGTCATGATGGCGTAGGCGGGCAGCTCCCACCCGAAGCGCTGCGTCGTGCGCAGGATCGTCTCCAAGAAGACCTGCTTGGCCGCGTCGGTCTCGAAGATGGGCTGACCGAGCTCGGCGCGATTGTAGACGTGGTAGGCCCCTTGGTTGGAGATGAGACGGAGCCGACGAGCCATGGCGGAGCCTCATTCCCAGGTGAACTCGCATCGACGCAGGACAATCCCTGACGGAAAGCCCTCAGCCAAAGGGGTCAGGCCGTACCATGGTCAGGGGCGTAACTAAAAACGCCCAAAAGAGCCGAATCTAGGTACGCTAAAAGACAGGGTACGGCCTGACCCCATGCTCATCGACCCCATGCTCATCAGGCTCCGCGGGAGATCCAGCGGTAGGCTTCGAGCGAATTCCGCCAGAAGAAACGCTCACGTTCCTCCGCGGAGCGCTCGGCATAATAGTCCGCGACGAGCCCGAAGACGTCCGCATAGCGCGCGCCTTTGTCGGAGACGGGCCAGTTGCTGGCATACAACACGCGCGTCGGTCCGAAGGAGGCCGTGACATGGTCGAGCGTCGGCCGGTAGGTCGCCACATCCGTCGGGGCCGCGCCCTGCGGGGTCTTCATGGGTTCGACGAGACCCGAGAGCTTGCAGTAGACGTTCGGCTCGGCGCCCAGTCGCCGCATGCCTTCGCGCCAGGCGAGGTCCGGAGCCTGCGGATCCCGCGCGTTGCCGACGTGATCGACGACGATGCGCAGCCGGGGGTAACCGCGCGCGAGCCGGACGGCGCCCGCGAAATCGCCGAGCCCGTTGATGTCCAAGGTCAGGCCATGGTCCGTGAGCAAGCCCAAGTGACGGGCGAAGACCGGGTCCGTGAGCTCTCCGCTCAGTTTGCCCGCCGGGACGCGGATGCCGCGGAAGAGCGGGTGGGCGGTGAGACGGCGCAGATGTCCGGCAAAGGAGCCCTCGGCCGGCCGGAGATTGCCGACGAAGCCCACGA
>JACCDW011420627.1_pt1 | contig 10885 bp, 8 predicted proteins | sample 7449781 | NCBI WGS metagenome assembly JACCDW01 (sample SAMN15323449, study PRJNA562643) | freshwater metagenome | isolation source: river surface water | place: USA:Blue River Watershed | collected 2017-08-18
AGTGTTGGTAGTTTCGGTACTACAAATTATATGTTAGATAATGATGGTAAAGCTTGGACTGTAGGTAGAAATTCTAACTCTGAGAGAGGAATAGGGACTACTTCTACCGCACCTGAAGTGATTGCTACACCAACATTAGTTTCTGGTGGTGGAAGTGGATACAAGAAATTGGTAGGTGCTAGAGACACGGCTTGTTTAATTGATAGTCTTGATGGGGTTTATTGTTGGGGTCTTGGAACATCAGGACAAATTGGAAATAACGCAGCAACGACTCGTTGTACCCCAACCGCGGTATGTGTAGGTGCCCTTGTATTTACAGACATAGGTGCCGGACTTAGACACGTGGCCGCAATAACTTCAACAGGAGTTGCATACGCATGGGGATCGGGATTGAATGGTGCATTGGGACGTAATTCAACAGCCAACGCATCAACACCCGTGGCAGTTTGTGGTGGTCTTAATTTTTGTAAAATATCGGTAGGTAACGATTACAATATCGGGATAACAAATACTAACGCAGCATACGCATGGGGATCAAATACAAACGGTAAATTAGGTGATAACACAGCAGTAGCTAAATCAACACCTGTCTTGGTGAGTGGTGGATTAAGTTGGGGACAAATAGCATGTGGAGATGGTTTTACTGCGGGTATTACCACAACAGGTGTTGCTTACGGTTGGGGTATAAATACTAACGGACAATTAGGTGATAATTCTATTACCGTTAGATCAGTACCCACCGCAGTATGTGGAGGTTTGACTTTTTGTAAAATAGCGGTGGGACAAAACCACACTTGTGGTTTGAATAGTTCGGGTCAAGCATATTGTTGGGGACTTAATTCGAGTGGCGAACTTGGAGATAATACAATAGTGAGTAAAAGGACTCCCGTAGCAGTTTGTGGTGGATATAATTTTTGTAATATTCAAGCAGGTACCGCATGGACAACAGCAGTGACCAACACAGGACAAATTTATTCGTGGGGAACTAACTACAGTGATGTTAATCAATATAACTTTGGTAACAGTATAAATATTACCACACCAAATCTTGTAACGTATATCTGACTTTACAATAATTTTTTTGTTTTCTATTTTTTCAAAAAAAAGTAATGGAAAACAAAAATCTAATAATAGTTTTTAGTCAGAATGATCAGGTATTTGAACTTACAGAACCCTCCATAAGAAAATACGCTGAAAAAATAAATTGTGACTTTAAAAAAATTGAATCAAATAACGAGTGGGATAAATTCAAAGTAAAAACGTACTTTGAAACATACCAAAGAATTTTATTATTAAACGAAAATATAATAATACGTCAAGATTGTCCAGACCTTTTTGAGATAGTACCCAAAACACATGTTGGTTTGTTTGAGGAAAGTAGATACGCTTTTAGAATCTCAAACATGAAAAATATCTTCGATAATTTTGATTATGATATAGAAAAATGGGATGGAAAGTATTACAATTCAGGTGTTATATTATTTTCAAGGTCACACACTGAATTCTTCAAAACCTCAAACAGTCAATCAGTTGATTTTGAATCTTTTTTGAACTTTATAATTTCTAAAAATAAAATAAAAGTTCATGATATAACTTATAAATTTAATCGAACTCACTACATTGATAAATTTATTGGTATGACTAGATTGGATTCGTATGTCATCCACTATAAAGATGCACCAAACTCTATAGTTAAAGATCACATAATAAAAGATCTGAATAGTTGGAGTGAGGACTTTCCCCACTTTAACTACAAACAAAATATAGTTTTTTCTGTAAGTGCGGGGATGGGGGATCAAATTTGTTCTGAACCTGTAATTAGACATGCTCAGAAGATGTTTTCAGATTCAAATTTATATATCCTTACTCATTTCCCTAGATTATTTAGTCATTTAGATATACCCACCTACACTTATGATGAATGGCAGGGGTTAGAAGAAGCTTATTTAAAACTTTATACATGTCCTGATGAAAAGGATAGTGATCATAATTTATCTCACGTCATGTTTCATCCTACCGACTTTGCTTCGTTGTCTACCATTAGAAAAACAATTCCGAATCATGATAAGACGATAAAATTAGGTTTGAATCCTGATGACACTATGAATGTTTTGAATTTATTCAAGGATAAAGACCCTACTAGACCTTTGGTTTTGGTTCATGCGGGTAAATGGTGGCCATCCAAGACATTACCACAGGAATGGTGGCAAGAAATAGTAGACAAACTATCGGAAAAATTAACAGTTTGTCTTATTGGAAAGACGATAGATGAAGATCAAGGTTTCCTACCTATTGAATGTCCCAAAGGTGGATACGACTTAAGAGATATGACCACATTGAGTGAGTTATTTTCACTTATCTCAATTTCCAAAGTTGTTCTTACAAACGACTCTTCTCCTCTACATATCGCAGGAGCTTTTGACAATTGGATTGTAACTATTCCTACTTGTAAACACCCTGATCATATTTTACCATATAGAAATGGTTCTCAATATTATAAAACAAAGGCTCTCTATAAGAAGCTCCTGTTGAATGATTTGGAAATTAGACATACTGAAATCAAAACGGATACAATCGACACAATCCCTGAAGGAAAAACATTGTATGAATATATTCCTGAAGTTGACGACGTAATCAAAGAAGTTTTCGACATTTACGATAATCATGATTGATGTAACCATTTTGTTGGCAACATGTGATAGATATGACACCACTTTGCCACTTTGTTTGATGTCTTTGATTAATCAAACTCATAAACCCAAAAGAATTGTTTTGGTTGATGACAACAAAGATAAAAAGTTTTATGACTATGAGATATTAAGGAATATCTTAACTCTTTGTAAATACAAAGACATAACCTTTGATTATTATCATGGACCGAGCAAAGGTGGAACCTTTGCTTTGGATTTGGGGCTTAGTAAAATTGACGGAGGTTGGATTCTTAAGGTAGATGATGATAATGTTTTAAATCCTGACGTAATTGAACTTTATGTAAAAAATATAAAGGACAACATTGGAGCGATGGGAGGATTGATATTGGATTCTAAATCCTTCGAATTGACTCAAACGGTCTCTGAAGTTTACAACAAAATATCAGAAGTTTTTTCAAGGTGGAATATTCAAATGATTGCAAATCAAACTCCTGACATAAAAAAAGTTGAACATATTTATTCTAACTATTTCTTCAAAAAACAGGATGATATAAGACACGACTTAAACTTAACTCCAAGTTGTCATAGAGAAGAAACAATTTTTACTCACGAATTTCATAGAAAAGGATTTGATCTTATAGTCATTCCACAATCTATAACCTACCATCTTAACTATAATAAATCAACAGGTAATAATAGACATTCTAGAGATTCATTTTTCAAAAATGAATTGGTCTTTATTGATAAATTGAAAGAATGGGAAGTTGTTCCCCAAGAATTTGATATAATAGAAAAGGATGGTGCATATGTTACAACTAATTCAAGATTCGGAGACCAAGACGGATATTTGGTATTTCAAAAATGATACACAGAAATGAATTTGGTGAGTTTTTAACTTCCAAAAATTTAATAAATAAAGGAGTCGAAGTCGGATCTTTCAAGGGTGAATTCGCAAGAACCATATTGGAAAAATGGCAAGGTACTTTATATATGGTGGATGCTTGGTATGAACTTGAGGACTATAACGATATGTCCAATATAGGTCTCAATCAAGATGCTTATCTTGAGGCGATGAGAAGTATAAATGAGTTCAGAGATAGAGCATATATGTTAAGGTGTTTGTCAAAACAAGCCGTAGATCTATTTCCTGACGAGTCGTTAGATTTCGTTTATATTGATGCCAACCACGAATATTCTTACGTGGTGGAAGACATAAAACTATGGTACCCCAAAGTAAAAAAAGGTGGAATTGTCGCAGGTCATGACTATTTGGACATTGATTGGTATGATGATGAATATTCGGAAAAAGACAAGAACAAATATATGTGGGGAGATGGTCAACACTTCATTGGTGTATTCGGGGTTAATCCTGCCGTTGATGAGTTCTGTAAAGAGAATAACATAGAATTTAGTCTTACGGAAGAATTCAGTAGAACATGGTACTTTGAAAAGTAAGATTCCGTATATATATTTGTAAATCATTTTATAGTATGGATAGAGTTTTATTTTTAGTAAGAGGTGTACCCGGTGCTGGTAAAAGCACCCTTGCACCTTTTTTAACATCTAAACACATCGAAGCGGATATGTATTTCACAATCAATGGTGAATATAATTTTGACGCATCAAAACTGATCTATGCTCACAAATGGTGTCAAGATACATGTGAAGACATGATGAAGTGGGCTGAACCTAAGATTGTGGTTTCAAACACCTTCTCTACAGAGTGGGAAATGAATGTATACTATGAATTGGCAGAAAAGTACGGATATAAGGTATTCAGTGTGATCGTTGAAAATAGACACGGAAATAGTTCGGTTCACAATCCACCTGACGATGTTGTGGAAAAGATGAGAAATAGATTTGAGATAAAAATTTGATCTCAAAATTTGGAAAATTGAAAAATATGATATATCTTTGTGGTGTTCTTTGAATGAGGAAATAAATCGATTGGTTGATAACCATCACCGAAATCTAGTAAGACATCTGTTGATGTTGTGAACGAAAGTAAGCGGTCATCGTAGAACCAACATCAGACCTGACGAGGAACCTGATGAGAGTTATTATAGGAGGAGACGAACCTCCAAAAAAAGCCAGTGTCGCATAGTGGTCGATTGCACCTGATTTGTACTCAGGATCTGAAAAGACTCGGGGGTTCGAATCCCTCTACTGGCTCTTTTAACTCGCCGGTGTGGTGTAATGGTAGCCACGTATGCCTTAGGAGCATATGCCAAAAGCGTGTAGGTTCGAGTCCTATCACCGGTACAAAAAGAAAACGAATATGTGGAACGGAGAGTATGAAGATTAAAAAAGGAGTCATCTCTGACTCCTTCTAAACCAAGGTATTTTATCTCCTTTTTATTGATTGGTTTATGATGTGAGGTGGTTAGTCTCACAACACGATTAAGATACCAACTTGTTTTTGATATCGTCAAATGTCTTCTGTGTGTTCTTTAACAAATCACCATATTGAGGACAAATCTTATTGGTTAACTGTTGTTTTACCTTTGATTTGAATTCATCCTTTTTTATGTTGTCAATTATTTCAGATCTTAATAGATCTTCAATATCTTTTGGAACACCAACGACATCAAATTTTTCATCTACCATTCCTTTGACCATGGCTTCATACATCATCTCAACTACTTTATTGCAATCCGTAAATAAAGCCGGTACAGAATCATTCTCTAAATCTTCAATACTTGTTTCCAAACTCTTCTTAAAGAGTTCACTTTCATTTGGTAACTTCTTCATTAACCATCCTTTGTAAGAATCTTTGATTTTTGGTATGAAAGTAGGATCATCATCATATAAAGATTTCATTAGCTCTACCAATCCTTCTTTGATAAGAACGGAACTGTAATTCTGTTTTTTCAAATAATTAACTTCGGATATTAGATTGGATGCTGTCCAAGTCTTTTTGGATTCTGAAAGAATGTTGAATCTTTTGGATATGATATTCTTATCATTTTCTCTTTTTTGGAATTCTTCTTTTAGAATGTTGTTCATAACTTTTCTGTTTTCAGGTATTAATGAAACTCTATTCAACATAGTTTGCATATTAGTTTCAGTCATATTTTTTAATTCATCTACCTTGAAAGTTGACTGATTTGTGCCTTCATCACCTGATTTACGATCCTTAATTAAGGCTAAATGGTCACCATACGAACCCAAATAAACCTTTGGTTTTGAAGTTGCATAAAATCTAACATTACCTATTTCTTTATAGAAAGTATCGGGTCTAACGCCCCACACTTTATCTATTTTTGAAATTGTGTTTTGGTCCAGTTGACTAAGGTGTTTATCATCATCAAAAGTTTGTTCTTGTGTGCCACTTGGTTCTGAACTTGGTGATGTGGTTTCCTCATCGTCAGATGGAATTTCTTCTGTATCTTTTGAGCATTGAACTTCTTTACAGAGTGTAAGTCCTTTTCCATTTTTAGCAGTCAGGCATTCATAGCATTTTTGATCATTTTTTTCCGCAGCACTTTTAGGTATTTTATACCCTAATTTTCTTAATTCAGTGTCATCTTTTGTGGAAGATTGTGTTTTTAAAATAGGCATCTATGATTTTATTGAATTAATTTATCGTTTATTTCATCTTTTGTGAATTTACCTTTTGGGTTAAATTCGGCATCAAAAACATGAACCTCTTGACCATCCTCCGTATAATCCAAGGTATAATTTTCATCCCAAGTACCTTCACTTGTTTCAAATGTTGGATTTATAATCATGATAGCTCCTTTTATTTTATCTTCATCTTCACTTGATAACTTTGATACTCCTCCGGCAACTTTTTGATTCGTATTGAAAATTTCTTCATTCAGTAGATTAAGTGCATCAGTACCAAATGCCAATAAACCTGTCACTATTAAAACAGCAGCCCATACTGTTTTATAACCATATAATGCTAACCAAAATCCCATTTTTTGTTTACCTGTCAAACCTTTATAGAGACCATAAAGACCTGGTTGTAGTAAAAATTCATTAATTTCTGAATTTTTGGGGTCTTTTCTGAATATTTTGGCTTGTTCTTGAACATAGTTCAACATTTCTTTTTTGTTCTTTCCTGCGAGCATATCTCGCACATCAGGGTGCATAATTGCTCTTCCAACCGCAGTTCCATTTAATTGGGGGAAACCAATAAGTCGTTTTGTGAACCAACCCCACCACCACTCAAAGTTCGGACCAAATTGCTTTGGTGTTTCTATACCGTGTGATTTCACCCAAGATCGTAATTCAGTTAAATAATCATTTCCTTGTGAAACAATATCCTCAACATCAAAATCCAAAGAATCTGACATTTTAGCCAATAGATTATCTGACCATTTTTTAAGATTCATCGGGTCAGTAAAATTTTTACCAGGCATTGCATTGGCTACCGATCTTCTAACCGCAGGTGCTGCATCCCCAAAGTATGAATTTAAAAAATCGTTAAATTGTAAACTACCAGATTGAATGTTTTCAATAAATTTTTTCCCCTGACTATCTGTTGAGTTTAGCATAAGGGCTACCACATCATTTACATTTTTAGCTTCGGTAAATTGTGTTTGCCAAGAATCAAAAACAACTTGTAAAGTATATTTGTCAAATGCTAAATTATTTTGGATTGCCCCGACCAAAATTCTTCTCTCTGCAGTAGTTAGTTGGGATGGTGATGTACTTTTTAATCTTTGTAATACATTTGCAAGTTGATTATCGCTAACTCTTATATCATCAACGTTTCTAGAAACTAATAATATAATGTCATCTATTATATTTCCTTCAATTATAAGTTTATTTTCTATACCCATCATTTGATGGATTCTTTTGATTTCTTCATTTAACGTCTGTTTCATCTAAATTTTTTTATAATAAATATTTCAAATTTTATTTAAATCTAACCCATGTATACATACCTGAGGATTCTGAGGAATCCTTTGGTGGTATCCACTCTTCATATTCATCTCCATTTTCTATTCTTATCCATAATGGATCATCATCTTTATAGTTTGAGTGACCAGGGTAATACAACACTTCAGATCCTTCAGGTTGCACATCAGAAAAATTTTGATCATTATCTAAATCAATATGATTTTCTTCACCTGTATACCAAGCCACTGTATTTTCAAAATCTTCAGGTTTGGGTATATTTAAAAGTTCGGGAATTGAATTAGTAATTTTATTAATAACTTCAGGTTGCATTATCATATTTTTAACAATCTCTTCTTGAGTACTTACAGATTCTTTTTCTAATAGTTTTTTTAAACCATCATAAACTGATTTTTCCAAGTCATTCCCATATTTGTAACTCCATATTGCGTTTATACAAAGTAGAAGACCTGTCAATCCAAGTTCCTTTCCTGAAGAACTATCAATAAACCTTATTAAAACAGATTTAGCTTCATCAAGATCATTAACTGATGTTAAAAGTCTCTTGATTAATTTTTTTGGATCACCGGTTAAAGATTTTATCTCATTTACCAATTTACCCAAATTTACCTCATCAAATTCTTCTAACATTCTTAATGTTTTAGCTTCTTCCGGTGATAGGGTTCTCCAAAAACTAAGTATTTCTGCTTGTGTTGAATTTGCCGACAAACCAGATCTTGCGTATTTTTTAGCGGTAGATTGTAGAACCTCTCTTGATACACCAGCAAACTTGGGGGACAGTTTGAGGAAAGGTAGAAGTCCAAAAGCAATTTCGAAAGCAGCCCCTCCGACACTTCCTTTTTCGAGTTGTCTGTGAGCCAGGAAAGAACCCATACCCAGTTCCACAGCCAATTCTCCTGCAACCGCCCAAGCAGCACCACCGGTATACGCACTTGCAACCGCAAAGGCAATGGCACCTACAACTTGTATAAAAGTACCCCACTCATCTACAAATTTTTGTCTATCTGTCCTTAAATCTGATTCTCTACTTGGTTTATATTCCTCACCCTGATTTGTAAAGTATCCCTTCCTTCTCAATTTAACAGTATAATCTGTTGCCCCCATAGCACCACCTACACCGGACTTTTGTTTAACATCATAAAATAATTCAAACTTCAATGTATAAAGTTTTCCGTTTGGTGTATTAATTCTATATATACTTCCTGGTGGTATTAAATATTTTGAGATATATTCAGATCTTTGAGTTTCTGTTAACTTAGTAGAAAAATATGATATCCATTGTTTAAATAAACCGGGATTTTTATTTTCCGAATTATTTAACACATCTTTTCTAAAATTTTGGTCACCTCCAAAAAATTTATATTCTAATTCTTGGAACCTTTTAGCATCAATGAAGTCAACACGAGAACCAACAGGAACACCTATTATTTTTGGTGTAGGAGCAAGTGATGTTCTACCATCCTTGAGTCCAACATACCAACAATACTGAGTCCAATTAAACTCTGATTTTGGGCCAGGACAAACAGAATATCGTGTATTACATCCTTGAGCTGGTTTGAAATCTTTACAAGGATCTACAGTTACTTTGGGTTTTGATTGAGGCTCAGGTGCGGTTCCGTCTTTGAACGATTGTTCAGAGAGAGGAAAATCTCTTCTATATTTTATTAAAAAATTGATTTTTTCAATTTGATCCATAATGCACGTACCTTACCAAATAAATAGTAAGATTTTTGTGTTTTTTTATCTTTTAAGTTTTTTTTATCTTTGAAATTTATTCCATACTTAGAACTTATTTCTTCAGGTTTTGGAATATATAACAAATCTGAAATCACAGTTACGACACGTCGATTAATCAATTGATGTTCCGCATATGAAAATCCATCTTCAGTGTATATAATAAAAGTATCATCTACAAATTCAATTTCTGACACAATTTTTTCATCGTTGTTTGATTTGATTAAAATTTTGTCTCCGATATTTGGACGACAGAAATCTTCAATTAATGCTTCTGTGTTCATACTCCAAATATAGTAAATTTTTTGTTATGACCCACCTATTAATTACAAATTTTTTAAATCTTAAACAAACTGATCCTTACCCCTCTTAAATGCGTCCTCCACTATCATAACTATTTGGTTTTGAACGTCAGAATTTCTAAGAAGATCAACCATATTACCATTTCTATCTGTGACAGATATTGTTCCACTGACATTAACATTAATGTCTTTCACTGCCATCGTCTGTTCAATTTTCTGAACAGAAGTGGATACGTTGTTGTATAAACTATCTAAAGCGGAGGATTGTTTTTCAAATATAGATGGTAAATTATTAACGGGTTCATAACTTTGATCCATTAATTTGGTACCTCCGATAACTAAATCATCTTTATCAAATTTGACGATATCTTGTCCGGGTCTCATAATGAAGTCTTGAGCAACTTCAACTTTACCCGTAGTCAAAGTATCAGCACCAACCTCAGCTTTACCTGTGTTTAAAGTGTCCCCTCCGACCTCAGTTTTACCTGTGGTTAATGTATCACCACCTATCTTGATACCCGAAATTGATTCAGCAGCTTTTCGTAATGCCTCGACAAAAGTATCAACAGCGGTTGATGAAATTCCGACATTTGTTGCAAAATCTTTTGCGTTTTGAGCTAGTAACTCACTTGTGGTGTTTATTAGACCTTTTACTTCTTCATCTTCTACTTTACCATCTTCAAATATTTTACCAATATTCATTGCGGTAGTTGATAGGGTTTCTTTTACATCAACAACCGACTCTTTAAGACCTTGAATTACATCTTGAACTGGTTGAGTATCAAACGCACCTGCACCTAATTTGATAAGAGCTTCTTTACCCGTTAACTTATCAATAGCTTCGGTTAATGATACCATTTTTTGTGTATTATCCCGTAAGACATCTTGTGGATCCATATTGGCCTCAGCCTGTTGTTCTTTCAACTTTTCCATTGCCTGAGTTATTCCCGCCTCATCAGTTAGTTGTATTTCTCTTACTTTTCCATCGGCCTCTTTCAATTTAACAACCATCTCACCCTTCTCATTAATCTCACTCATATTCGCAATGAATTCCTTGTCTTCTTCAGACATTCCAGCTAAACCACTAAATTCAATCTCTTCCAAAGCCATCATTTGTTTCTTGGAATTGATCGCAGCTGCGGTTAACTGTTCAAATGGAACACCCAAAAGTTTCGCTTGTTGTCTTAATCTTTCCCTTGCATAAGTTGGAATTTCCAATTGTCCCGTCTCTTCGTTTACGATTGCCGCTGCACTAGCAAGATAAACCAAAGAATCTTGGATCGCACCAACATCATTCAAACTGTTATACATAAGTGCGAAAGGATCACC
>JACCDW011703920.1_pt1 | contig 10885 bp, 14 predicted proteins | sample 7449781 | NCBI WGS metagenome assembly JACCDW01 (sample SAMN15323449, study PRJNA562643) | freshwater metagenome | isolation source: river surface water | place: USA:Blue River Watershed | collected 2017-08-18
CGACCCCATCACCAGCTGCGTCGTGATCGAGGCCCAGATGCCAGTGATCGGCGCCGGTCCTGCGCGACGCCTGGGCGTGGTTGAGAAGGTGGTCAACGATGTGATCCAGGAATTTGCCCTGGCTCAGACCGAGGGCATTGAGGTGGGCCCTGTGCTGGCCGAGGCGGTCAAGCGCATGGATCCGCCCACCGATGGCAAGCGGGACACCCGCAAGATGCGCGCCCGCAAGGCGCTCGAATCACTGTGCAATGGGGACGATGCACCGTACTGGCTGGCCGACGATGGCTGCATTGCGGTGTGCTGAAAGGACTGAACGATGGACGATTGGCGCTTTAGAACAACGTGGCGGGGGTTGCTGGTGCTTCAACGCCGCGTCAGAGAAATGGCCTTTGTTGGGCCTATTGCGGAGCCCGTTTTCCGGTGGCGCGACGCAACAAGCGAAGACCTTGGCGCGTACTACGCAGCGCTGCATGGACGCAAGGTGGCGGCATGAACGCGCAACTTTTTGCAAATTGGGCAAGTGCAACACGCAACACGACGTGCAACTTGCAAGGTGTTGCAGTGTTGCGCAGCTTCAAAAAGTGCAATGCAACGCAACACCACCCTATAGGGGTGTTGCGGTGTTGCACTGAAGCGGGGGTGATTGCGTGCTGAACGTGCAGACTTTTACTCATTCGAGCCTGGAAAACCGAGGACGCAACGAACGCGCAAAATTTTGCAGAAAGGGCCTGGTCATGCAGAAAACCATTGCACTCAACGAGAACGGCCGGCGCATCGGCGAGAGCCACCCGCGGGCCAAACTCCTGGACCACGAGGTCGATCAGGTGCTGGCGCTGCTCGAGGCTGGTCTCAGCTACGCCGAGGTCGCGCTCAAGTTCGACGTGTCGAAGTCCTGCGTGGCGCACATCGCCACCGGCCGGCGCCGTGGGCAGGCGGTGGAGCGCACCGTGCGCGTGTCCGTCAAGTGATAGCAGCGCGCTAAATTCAAACCATCATGAGCAGCAAACCCTTTGACTGGAAACCCGCCTACCTGGCCGCGCTGCGCCAGGTGCCGGTGATCAAGCACGCCTGCGAGGCCGCTGGCATCGACCGCACCACGGCCTGGCGTGCCCGCGAGGCCGACGAGGCGTTCGCGCAGGCCGAGCAGGAGGCCATGGAGGAGGGCATCGACCGCGCCGAGGCCGAGGCCTTCCGCCGCGGCGTGGTGGGCTTTGAGGAGCCCGTGATCTACCAGGGCAACGTGACCCCGCGCATGGCGCCCATGTTCGACGAGGACGGCGAGCCGATCATCGACGAGCTGACGCACACGCAACGCTGGGGCCCGGTGCTCGACGACAAAGGCCAGCCCGTGCCCCTGACCGTGCGCAAGCACAGCGACACCATGCTGGCCCTGGTACTCAAGGGCCGGCGCAAGAAGGTCTACGCCGACCGCACGGAGCTCACCGGGCCCGAGGGTGGCCCAGTGCAGCAGGTCGACGAGACCGCCAAGGCGGCGCGCGTGGCGCAGCTCCTGGCGCTCGCCCAGGCGCGCAAGGCCGAGCAGGACGAGTTTGGAGACCTCGCCTAGCCGTATCCGTAAGCCATAAACTGCGGGCTACATTCGGTGCATGGGAAGACCACTCACCGACCTCACGGGCCAAGTATTCGGCCACCTGACCGTACTGCAACGAGATCCAGACGCTGGGCGCCACGTTAAGTGGATGTGCCAGTGCAGTTGCGGCAACACTTCGTCGACGTACACCAACTATCTGCTGAAGGGCATTACGCGCTCGTGCGGTCATCTGCGCGCCGAGGCTAAAACCGTCCACGGGCACAAGACTCGCGGCGAAAAGGCGAGCCCGACTTACTACTCGTGGAAGAGCATGAAGTGGCGTTGCGCCAGCACCGACCCAAAAGACTGGAAGCACTACGGAGGGCGCGGCATCGGCGTGTGCGAGAGGTGGGCCAACAGCTTTGAAGCGTTTCTGGCCGACATGGGCGAACGCCCCGATGGAAAGACGCTTGACCGCATCGACAATGACAAGGGCTACGAGCCTGGAAACTGCAGGTGGGCAACATTGAGCGAGCAGCGCCGCAACCGCACGGACGCCAAATGACACCGCAACAAGCCCGCGACCTGCAGCGCTACCTGACACCCGCAGAGCGTGAAGAATTGGATGCGCTGATTGCGGACGATCTCAGTCAACATAAATGGGGGCCATTACCTGGGCCCCAGCAAATGGCCTACGAGAGCCAAGCCGACGTGATCGGCTTCGGTGGCGCCGCCGGCGGTGGCAAGACCGACCTCGCCATTGGCATGGCGACCACACAGCATCACCGCACGCAGATCTTCCGCCGTGAGGGCCCGCAGCTCAAAGGCATCATCGACCGCCTGGCCGAGATCCTGGGCAGCCGGCAACTGATCAACGGCAACCCGCCCGTGTACCGCGACGAGCAGGATCGGCAGATCGAGTTCAACTCCATGCCGAACCTGGGCGACGAGACCAAGTACCAGGGCCGACCCAAGGACCTGCTCGTGATCGACGAGGCGGCCAACTTCCTCGAGCAGCAGGTGCGCTTCGTCAAGGGCTGGGTGCGAACCACGCGGCCCGGCCAGCGCACGCGCACGCTCTTGACGTTCAACCCGCCGACCACGGCCGAGGGCCGCTGGGTGATCTCGTTTTTCGCGCCCTGGCTCGACAAGAAGCACCCGCTTTACCCGACGGCGCCGGGCGAGCTGCGCTACGTCTACGTCGACCCGATCACGGGCGACGACGTCTGGGTCCAAGACAACGACCCGCGCCCGTTCGTGTTCGTGGGCAACGATCGCAGCTACGACTTCGACCCGCTCGAGCACCGCCCCGAGGACATCGTGCGCCCCGAGTCGCGCACGTTCATCCCCTCGCGCATCACCGACAACCCGTTCCTGGTCTCGACCGGCTACATGGCGCAGCTGCAGGCGCTGCCTGAACCGCTGCGCAGCCAGATGCTCTTGGGCGACTTCCAGGCCGGCATCGAGGACGACCCCTGGCAGGTGATCCCGACGCGCTGGGTCGAGATCGCTCAGGAGCGCTGGAAGGAGCGCGCACGCAAGGGCGAGCTCATGTCCATGGGCGTCGACGTGGCCCGCGGTGGCAAGGACTCGACTGTCATCGCCAACCGCTACAAGAACGACCAGACCGCGATGTGGTTTGATCGCCTGAGCATGCACCCGGGCAGCGAGACGCCGAACGGGCGCAAGGTGGCGGGCCTGGTGATCGGCGAGCACCGCGACCACGCACCGATCCACCTGGACGTGATCGGCGTGGGCGCGAGCCCCTACGACGTCCTGAGCGACGCGAGCCAGCCCGTCTACGGCATCAACGTGAGCGAGAAGGCGACCGCGCACGACAAGAGCGGGCGCCTGTCGTTCTTCAACCTGCGCAGCCAGCTCTGGTGGCAGATGCGCGAGGACCTGGACCCCGAGGCCGACAACGGCATCGCGCTGCCGCCCGACCCGGAGCTGCTCAAAGAGCTCTGCGCCCCGCGCTGGGAGCTTTCAGGCATGACCATCAAGGTCGAATCCCGCGACGAGATCGTCAAGCGCGTGGGCCGTTCACCCGACCGGGCGAGTGCCGTGATCCTGGCACGCATGGACACGCCCAAGGTGCCGGCGATTCGCTACCTCGAGCGCGAATCTGCACCGGACAACGTGTTGGACTACGACCCCTACAAACGGATCTGAGCCGCGGGGTGTCCGTGTTGCGGGGGCTGGACAGCACAATGCTCCGAACTCACAGGAGTTTTCCCCATGTGCTTGTCCAAACCTGACATTCCGCCGCCACCCCCGCCCCCGCAAGAAGTAAAGCAGCCCGACAGCGCCAACCTGCGCGACAGCGCGCGGCGTAACCGCGCCGGCGGCATGATCGGCGGCTCGCTGCTGACCGGCCCCTCGGGCGTCGCCTCGGGCGCCTTGAACACCGCCAAGTCGAGCCTGCTCGGACAGTGATGGACGACAAGCCGATCAACCAACGGCAGCGCATCCTCTCGCGCAAAAACGCGCTGTGGACCGAGCGCTCGAGCTGGATCAGCCACTGGCGCGAGATCAGTGACTACCAGCAGCCGCGCGCCGGGCGCTTTGTCGTCACTGATCGCAACCGTGGCGACAAGCGCGCCAATCACATCCTGGACAACACCGCCGTGTTCGGCGCCCGCACCCTGGCCGCAGGCCTGATGTCGGGCGTGACGAGCCCGGCGCGCCCCTGGTTCCGCTTGGAGATCCAGGACAAGGACCTGATGGAGTCAGGCCCGGTCAAGACTTGGCTGCACGACGTCGCCGATCTGCTGCGCGCCATCTTCGCAAGCTCCAACACCTACCGCAGTCTGCACACGATCTACGAGGAGCTCGGCCTTTTCGGCACCGGCTCCTCGATCCTGCTGCCCGACTACAACAGCGTCATCCACCACTACCCGCTCACGATCGGCGAGTACGCGCTTGCCACCAACAGCAAGGGCGAGGTCGACACGCTGGCGCGCGAGTTCCAGATGACGGTCGGCCAGATGGTCGACCAGTTCGGGCTCAAGAACTGCAGCCGCACCGTGCGCGACCTGTGGAACCGCGCCAACTACGACGCCTGGGTCGACGTCGTGCACCTGATCGAGCCGCGCAAGAAGCGCGACCTCTCCAAGCGCGACGGCAAGAACATGCGCTTTGCCTCGGTGTATATCGAGCCCGGCAAGGACCAGGCGGACCAGTTCCTGAGCGACTCAGGGTTCAACCGCTTCCCCGGTCTCACCCCGCGCTGGGTGGTCACCGGCAATGACACCTACGGCACCAGCCCCGGCATGGAGTGCCTGGGCGACGTCAAGCAGCTGCAGCACCAGCAGCTGCGCAAGGGCCAGGCGATCGACTACCAGGTCAACCCGCCGCTGCAAGTGCCGACCAAGTACAAGGAAGCCACCAAGGCCCGCCTCCCGGGCGGCGTGTTCTACGTCGACAGCATGGGCCAGGGCCAGGGCGTGCGCTCGGCCTTCGACGTCAACCTGAACCTGCAGCACCTGATGCTCGACATTCAGGACGTGCGCGAGCGCATCCGCCAGGCCTACTACGCCGACCTGTTCCTGATGCTGGCGAACGACAACCGCTCTGGCATCACCGCGACCGAGGTCGCCGAGCGCCACGAAGAGAAGCTGCTGATGCTGGGCCCCGTGCTCGAGCGTCTGCACAACGAGCTGCTGTCCCCGCTGATCGACATCACATTCGACTACGCCAACCGCGCCGGCATTTTGCCGCCGCCCCCGCGCGAGCTCGAGGGTGTCGAGTTGAAGGTCGAGTTCATCTCCGTGCTGGCGCAGGCCCAGCGTGCGGTGGCGACCCAGGGCATGGACCGACTGCTCGGCACCGTGAGCCAGATGGCTGCGGTCAAACCCGACGTGCTCGACAAACTCGACTTCGACCAGATCGTCGACAACTACGGCGACGCCTACGGGGTCGACCCGAAGATCATCGTCACCGACGACGCGGTCGCCGCACTGCGCCAGCAGCGCGCTGCCGCCATGCAGGCGCAGCAGGCCGCGGCCACCGCCCCGCAGGTGGTGGAGTCGGCCAAGACCGCAAGCGAGATCGACACCGGCAACCTGCAGGACGTGATGAACGGCCTCATGGGCTACAACACGCCGAGCCCGGCCATGACTGGAGCATGACATGCAACTGATCGACATGAAGAACACGGTCAAGACCAAGGACTCGAGCCTGGTCGCGCCCGACATGCAGGACGAGTACCCCTACGGCCTGCGCATCCGCCTGGACAACGACACGCTGAAGAAGCTCGGCATCACCGAGCTGCCTGCGATCGACAGCGAGCACAAGCTCGTGGCGCTCGTCTGCGTCGTGGGTTTGAACATGAACGAAAGCGCAGGCGAGGGCGAGCCCTACCGCTCCGTCGAGCTGCAGATCGAGCAGATGGCCCTTGCCCCGGCCAAGGAAGAAGACGACGGCGAGGCCAAACCGCGCGACGCGGCCAAGGCCATGTACCCCTCGATGCTGGGCTGAACGCATGCCGCGCTTGCGCCACGGCTCGACGTTTCTCTACGACGAGGACACGGGCGACATCGTCGGCGTGCGCGACATGGACGGCAGCGAGCTCCTGTTCCAGCGAGTGCCCCGCCTGGGCGTGCTGTTTGACACGACCACGCAGACCGACGGTTCGGGCGCCGTGCCGATGACGTTCAACACCCTGGCCGTAAGCCGCGGCATCACCGTGGTCGACGGCTCCAAGGTCCGCGTCGATCGCACCGCGCTCTACGAGTGGCAGCTCTCGACCCACATCCACAACGCCGACTCCCAGGCGCACCGCTTCGAGCTCTGGGGCCGGGTGAATGGCGTCGACATTCCGAACAGCCGGTTCATCTACAGCGTGCCCTCGAGCCACGGCAGCAACCCGGGCGCCTTGATCCCGTCGCAGAACTTCTGGCTCGCGCTCACCGCCGGCGACTACGTCGAGATCATGTGGGCCGGGGAGACGGCCGACATCACGATCGCCTACCACGCCGCCGAAACCGGCAAGCCCGTCTCGCCCTCGTTGTTGCTTACCGTCAAAGAAATCGCGCCGTACTCGGCCTGAGCGTATCCGTGAGCTAAACGGCGCGCACTACGATGCGCGCGTGGCTACTTACGAAGACCCAACAGACCTGAAGCGCCAGGAGCGCGACGCCGAAGCCGAAGAGGCGGTGGCACGCGAACGCCGACGCAAAGAACTGGAGGATCTCCGTTGGTTGCTCGGTCACCCCCAAGGGCGGCGCATCGCGATGCGACTCCTGGAAGAGGCGGGCGTGTATCGCAGCTCCTTCAACCATAGCGGCAGCGTTATGGCCTTCAACGAAGGGAAGCGACACATGGGCTTGTTCCTCACCGCGGAGTTCCTCGAGGCGACACCCGACGGGTTCATGAAAGTGCTCAAAGAGTACGGAAAGACCAAAGATGAGTGATACGAACGCGGGAGCCGGCACACCTTCCAACGACGCCGGGGAACCGACCAACACTGCAAACAACGCTGCACCTCCAGCAGGCACTGCGGACCCGGCTGCAAACCCGGCGCCCGATGCAGGCACGCAGGACCCGAAACCCACGGAACCCGTGGTGCCCGAGTCTTACGAGCTCAAGATGCCCGAAGGGGTGGAACTCGATAAGGCAGCCGCCGAAGAGTTCACCGCGATCGCCAAGGAGCTCAAGCTCGACCAGGCCGCGGCGCAAAAGCTGGCTGACATCGGCGCCAAGATGGCGACACGTCAGGCAGAAGCGCACGCCCAGCTCGTTGATGCTTGGACCGAGCAGGTCAAGACCGACAAGGAAATTGGCGGTGACAAGCTCGAGGAGAACCTCGGCGTCGCACGCAAAGCGATCGACACTTTCGGCTCACCCGAGCTGAAGGCGCTGTTGAACAGCACCGGGCTGGGCAACCACCCCGAAGTCGTGAAGCTGGCGTTCAAAGTCGGCAAAGCGATCAGTGAAGACGGGTTCGTCAACGGCGCGCCGAAAGGCAACGTCAGCAACGATCCTGCCAAAAAACTGTTTCCCAACATGAACTGAAAGGTAATTTATGTCCACTCTCGCCGCCAACAACCCGACGCTCCTGGACGTCGCCAAGCGTCTCGACCCCGATGGCAAGATCGCCTCGATCGTCGAGATCATGAACGCATCCAACGAGGTGCTGACCGACCTGTCCATGGTCGAAGGCAACCTGCCCACCGGCAACAAGACCACCATCCGCACCGGTCTGCCCACCCCCACCTGGCGCAAGCTGTACGGTGGTGTGCAGCCCACCAAGTCGACCACCGCGCAGGTGACCGACAACTGCGGCATGCTGGAAGCCTACGCTGAAGTCGACAAGGCTCTGGCCGACCTGAACGGCAACACCGCCGCCTTCCGCCTGTCGGAAGACGCCGCCCACATCGAAGGCATGAGCCAAGAGCTGGCCTCGACGCTGTTCTACGGCAACGAAGCGACCGAAGCCGAAGCCTTCACCGGCCTGGCTCCTCGCTTCAACTCGCTGTCTGCACAGAACGCCGACAACATCATCAACGCCGGCGGCTCGCAGTCCGACAACACCTCCATCTGGTTGTGCGTGTGGGGCCCGCAGACTGGCTTCGGTATCTATCCCAAGGGCAGCCAAGGCGGCCTGCAGATGGAAGACAAGGGCCAGGTCACGATCGAGAACGTGGATGGCAACGGCGGCCGCATGGAAGGCTACCGCACGCACTACCGTCACGACATGGGTCTCACGATCCGTGACTGGCGCTACTTCGTGCGCGTTGCCAACATCGACGTGGGCGACCTGAGCACCCTCGCCAACACCAAGAACCTGATCACTTGGATGATCCAGGCCTCTGAGCGCATCCCCAGCTTCGGCCAGGGCCGCGCCTGCTTCTACGTCAACCGCACGATCCGCGAGAAGCTGCGCCTGGGCATCCAGGAGAAGATCGCGAACAACCTGTCCTGGGAAACCGTGGCCGGCAAGCGCGTGATGACGTTCGACGACATCCCCGTCCGTCGTACCGATGCCCTGGTGAACACCGAGTCGGTCGTTTCCTAATCGACCACAGAACCTTGAAAGGATAGAACCATGATTCTCGACGAACGCAACGAGTTCGCTGACGCCACCGCGCTCAGCACCGCCGCCACCGGCCTGGCCTTGGTGGGTGATGTGATCGACCTGGGCACCGACGGTGTCAATGATGTCGACAACATGTACCTGGTGGTCCAGGTGGACACCGCTGTGACTTCCGGTGGCGCCGCCACCGTGGAGTTCCAGCTGGCCTCCGACGCCCAGGCCGCCATCGCTGTCGACGGCAGTGCCACCGTGCACTTCAAGTCGGCCGCGATCGCCAAGGCGACGTTGGTCGCTGGCTACCAGGTCTGCGCCATCGCTCTGCCCAAGGGCACCTATGAGCGCTACCTGGGCATCCTGCAGAACGTCGGCACCGCAGCGCTGACCGCCGGCAAGATCAATGCCTTCCTGACCAACGACCCGTACACCTGGAAAGCGTTCGACGCGCCGTTCCAGGCTTGATGCGGAGGTAGCCCATGAAAGTGATTGCACGCACCGTGGGCTTCCATCACGGAAGCCGCATCCGCAAGGGTCAAGAGTTCGAGGTCGCCGACGGCACCAAGGCCAGCTGGTTCGCCCCCGTCGAATCCGCCGGTGGCAAAGCCGCCAAGCCTGTCAAGGCTGCGCGCCCCGAACCGAAGGCGCTGTCTCAGTTGGGCAAGGGTGAGGACAAGAGCTTCATCCAAGCCCACGAGAAAGCCGACCTGGCCTGATCGGCTGCGGCTTGCCAACGAAGGGGCCTGCGTTTGCGCGCAGGCCCTTTTTCTTTGCGTGTCCGTGGTCGCAAACGTGCCACCTACACTTCCCGCATCTGGAGAACCCCCATGGCCTCTGAAGTCCAAATTTGCAACATGGCCTTGAGCCACATTGGTTCCGAGGCGCGCGTCTCCTCGATCAGCCCGCCCGACGGCTCGGTCGAGGCCGGCCACTGCGCCACCTTCTACGACGTCGCCCGCACCGAGCTGCTCGAGCCCGGCAGCTGGGCGTTTTCCCTGAAGCGCGTGAGCCTGGCGCAGGTCACGAACCCGAGCTCGGTCTGGGCCTACGCCTACGCGAAACCCTCCAACTGCCTGCGCGCGCTGCGCATCCTGCGCCCCTCGATCGCGGTCACCGTGTTCACCCAGGACCTGGTGGTCGACCCGCACACCGACGACCGCGACAGCGCAGTCTTCGACATCGAGGGCGACGTGATCCTGACCAACGAGCCCGACGCGGTATTGGTCTACGTGCAAGACGTGACCGACTCGACCAAGTTCACCCCGAGTTTCGTGAGCACGTTCTCCTACCTGCTTGGCAGCTACATCGCCGGGCCGGTGTTGAAGGGCAACGAAGGCATCCGCGTGGGTGACGCCATGCGCCAGCGCGCGATGAGCCTGGCAGACATGTCGGCCACGGCGAGCGCCAACGCCTCGAGCACCGAGAGCGCCGTGCAGTCCTCGATTCTGGCGGTGCGTGCATGAGCACGAAGAACCTGCTCCGCTCCTTTGCCGGCGGCGAGATCACGCCCGAGCTCGCCGGGCGCCTGGACCTGGTCAAGTACCAGACGGGCCTCGCGCTTGCGCGCAACTTCATCACGCTGCCGCACGGGCCGGCGACGCGCCGCCCGGGGTTCGAGTTCATCCGCGCCGCGGGGGATTCCACCCACGAGGTGCGCCTGATCCCGTTCACGTTCAGCGCCAGCCAAACCGCGGTGCTCGAGTTCGGCCACCAGTACATCCGCTTCCACATCAACGGCGCGACGCTGATCGACCCGGGCACGAGCTTGCCCTACCAGATCTCGACCCCGTACCAGGGCGCCGATCTGTTCGATCTGCACTATGCACAGTCGGCGGACGTGATCACGCTGACCCACCCGAGCTATTCGACGCGCGAGCTCGCGCGCCTGAGTGCCACCAGCTGGACACTGACCGAGGTCGTGTTCGCGCCACCTTCGGCCGCGCCCACGAGTGTGGTGGCGACGCCGACGGTGGCGAGCAGCTCGAACCTGACGCAGGCCAAGTACGTCGTGACCGCGGTGCAACCGGACGGCGTGACCGAATCACTCGCCAGCGCGGTCGCCACGGCCACCAACAACCTGACGCTGGCCGGTAACTTCAACACCATCACCTGGATTGGTGTCGACGGCTGCACGCGCTACAACGTCTACAAGCTGCGCGGCGGCATCTACGGCTACATCGGCCAAACCTCCCCGGTCGCCGGCACGACCAAGGCGATCAACAACATGCTGCAGGGCACGCCGCTGTCCGAAAGCAAGACCGTCACGGTCAACACGGTGGCGGCGCACGGGTTCTCGACCGGCGATCGCGTGCTGATCGAGGGCG
>JACCDW010491818.1_pt1 | contig 10884 bp, 12 predicted proteins | sample 7449781 | NCBI WGS metagenome assembly JACCDW01 (sample SAMN15323449, study PRJNA562643) | freshwater metagenome | isolation source: river surface water | place: USA:Blue River Watershed | collected 2017-08-18
TCAGCATCGGCTAGGATGACGGCTTTGCCCCCACCCATAGCAAGGCCCGCCATGGCGTTTTTATAGCTCATCCCGCGCGACAGGCGCAGCGCATCAGTCAATGCGGCATTCGGGTCAGTATAGTGCCAGAATCGGGTCCCGCCGCCTGCTGGCCCCAAGTGAGTCGAATGGACCGCAATGATGGCGGTCAGCCCTGCATCCGGATCGCGGAAAATATGCACGCCTTCGTGATCGTCAAAATCAGGCAGCGTCCAGGGTGCAGTCATCACCAACTCCTGCGAGTAAGAAAATTACAATGCAGCGCAATAACCGCACAAACCATGATTCGCCACCTTGGCGATCAGATTGAATTTTCAGGAGAAAAAATGGGGCGATCGACGGGATCCGAACCCGCGACCTCCGGTACCACAAACCGGCGCTCTAACCAACTGAGCTACGATCGCCACACTAAGACAGGAGCGGCCCTCTAAGCCACTCCTCCGCGCAACGCAAGTCCGTTGCAATGCTGCTGTGAAACAGGCAAGGACACGCAATGAAAAAATTGCTGATTGCTCTTATCCCACTGGCGCTTTCTGGCTGCATTGCGAGTGTTGCCAAGACAGTGGTGACAACGCCCTTTAAGGTTGCTGGCAAAGCTGTTGATGTTGCAACAACCAGTCAGGACGAGGCGGACCGCAATCGTGGTCGCAAGATGCGCAAGGCCGAAGAAAAAGCCCGGCGTGACGCCCATCGGAACTGAAAGAAAGACGATTGTCATGGCGTTAACCGCGCAAATCACTGAGCAAGGCAGCCCAGACGTTATCCAATGGGTCGAAACAGATTTGCCACCCCCTGGCCCGGGTGAAGTGCAGATGCGCCACACAGCCATTGGGCTGAACTTCATTGACACTTATCATCGCGGCGGCGTGTACAAGCTGCCACTTCCCAATGGCTTAGGCGTGGAAGCCGCTGGCGTGGTTGAAGCAATTGGCCCGGATGTGCAGGGCTTTGCCCCGGGCGATCGTGTTTGCACCTTTGGCCCCGCGCTGGGGGCCTATGCCACTGCGCGCAACATCTCTGCCAAATTGCTCTTTCATACCCCAGATGACATTTCAGACGAGGTGGCCGCTGCCGTTTTGCTAAAAGGCTGCACAGTTGAATTCTTGGTGGAGCGTTGCGCCAAGGTGCAGCCCGGCTGGACAGTGCTGGTCCATGCAGCAGCCGGCGGCGTTGGCCTGTTGCTGGTGCAATGGCTAAAAGCGATTGGCGCAACAGTCATTGGCACCGTTAGCTCTTCGGAAAAGGCTGAATTGGCTCGCGCGGCCGGTGCAGAGCATATTATCGACTATACCCAAGAAGATGTTGGGGCCCGGTGTCGCGAGATTACGGGCGGGGCTGGCGTGCCGGTGGTGTTTGACGGCGTTGGCCAGTCAACATGGGAAGGATCTCGCAAATCCTGCGCCGCACGTGGCCTGATCATCAGCTTTGGCAATGCCAGTGGGCCAGTCACTGATGTTGCCCTGGCGCAATTGGCCGATGCGGGCTCTATCTTTGTCACGCGGCCAACGCTGTTCCATTATTACGCTCATCCCGCAGAGCGGGCAGCAGGGGCGGCCCGACTATTTGACATGATCCGCAGCGGGACTGTGCACGTGGATATTCGGCAGCGCTATGCGCTCACGGACGCCGCCCGGGCGCATCGCGAGTTAGAAGCACGGCAGACCAGCGGCTGCAGCCTGCTGATCCCCTAGCGCCCATAGCAGCCAAAAAGGCGGCGGCGCTGGCTTTCCCAATGGCCAAAGCTCAGCTAGGCGCACCTCATGTCCCCCCTCCCACATCCTGTGCCCAAAGGGCCTGGTCGCGTTGAGTTTATCACGCTGATTTCGGCAATCATGATGATTGTCGCCTTTTCCATTGATTCCATGCTGCCAGCCCTTCCCGCCATTAGCCAGTCGCTCGGCGTGGGCGATGAGGCACAACGCCCGCTTGTTATCTCAGCCTTTTTGCTGGGCTTTGCCGTTGGCCAGCTTTTTGTTGGAACGCTCTCGGACCGCTATGGGCGGCGCGGGCTGATGCTCTGGTCGCTCTTTGGTTTTGCAATTGCCAGTTTTGCGGCAGCCCTTGCCCCCAGCTTCGACCATTTGTTGCTCGCGCGCGCGGTGCAAGGCGTATTTGCGGCGGGTGCCCGCGTCATTGTAACGTCCACTGTGCGCGATCGCTTTGCCGGGCGCGATATGGCGCAGGTGATGAGCCTTGCGGGCATGATTTTCATGGCAGCCCCTATTCTCGCGCCGACCATGGGCCAAACGATTTTGTTTTTCGGTCCTTGGCGCTGGATTTTCGGCGCGCTCTGCCTGATTGGCTTGGCCACATGGACGTGGGTCTTATTCCGCCTGCCGGAAACCCTTGCCGAAGAAAATCGCACACCCATTGAAAAACAGGCCGTTCTGGCAGCTGCACGCACCGTCCTGACCGATCGGATGTCCGTGGGCTACAGCCTTGCAACGGCCATGCTGTCCTGCGCGCTATTTGGATTTCTCATGTCAGTTCAGCAGATTTTTGAGTTTACCTTTAAGCGGCCAGACTTGCTGCCCATGGGCTTTGCCATCATGTCCATTGGCATGGCGGCCGCATCGCTGACCAACGCGGCCATTGTAAAGCGCTTTGGCATGCGGCTGATTGGGCATAGCGCTTTGTTTTTCTTTACGTTGGTGGCGGCAATCCATCTTGCCCTCTCACTTGCAGGATATGAATCGCTGCCGCTTTTCATTGCGCTGCAGATGTTGATGATGATTGGCTTTTCTCTGGTCGGCGGCAATTTTAGCGCAATGGCAATGGAGAATATGGGCCGCGTTGCGGGCATGGCAAGTTCATTGCAAGGCTCGCTTGCCAACTTGCTTGGTACCATTTGTGGAACGCTTATTGGTCAATCTTTCAACGGCACCACAGTGCCGCTCTACACCGGATTTACCATAGCTGGGCTGGTTGCATTGACAGCGGTTTACGTGACAGAGGGTGGACGTTTCTTCGTCGCGCGGCACGCGACGCCACGATCCGGGGGGTAAAATGGCTTATTGGCTCGTTAAGTCCGAACCGTTTAAATATAGCTGGGACCAGATGGTGAAGGATGGCCGCACCCATTGGGATGGCGTGCGCAACCATCAGGCCGCGGCCAATCTCCGCGCGATGCACGTGGGCGACCGCGCTTTCTTCTACCACAGCAATGAAGGCAAAGAGATTGTCGGCGTGGTGGAAATCGTCCGCACGGCCTATCCTGATCCGGGCGATGAGAGCGGCAAATTCGTGATGGTGGATGTGGCCCCCATTGGCCCAGTTGCCCGCCCCGTAACGCTGGCTGAGATGAAGGCAGACCCGCGACTGGCGGATCTTGCCCTGATCCGCCAATCACGCCTGTCAGTCGTGCTCGTCAGTGATGCGCATTGGGCGATTATTTCGGAACTGGCTGGAGTTTAAGCTAGGCTTGAGCCTCCAAAATGGCCGCTGCTTCGAGCAAGCGATTGCCATGGTCAGTTTCTTCCCGGCCATTCGCGCGCAGCAACTCCGCTGCGGCGGCATTATCAAGGCTGTCAGCCCAGCGTGCATAAAGGGCATCCCCGTTAAATTCGCTTTCGGCGGTTTTGCGCAAGCCTTCGGGCGTGATGGCAGCAACTGGGATATGCCCGGTAAGATAGGGGTTGTCTGCCGCAGTTGGCGCCGGAAACTCCTCCCCCGTCAGGAGCTTAATAGCCTCCGCCGCGCGGCGAGCGTGCTTCATCTCTTCATGGCCATTTTCAATCAGCAGCGCTTTGACGCGCGGATCAGCGGCACCTTCGGCGCTTTTTTCATACAGCGTCTGGCCCGCAGCTTCGACCAGCACCATGACTTTCAAGTCAGTCATCGTTGGCGCGGTAACGCTATTAATGCGGGCAAAGGCCTCGCCCAGAGTCTGGGGCGCATCGCTTGGCAAAACTACGGGCATATTTAGCTCCTCATCCTTGGCCGTCAGCGCGGCCTTGGCGTTCCTTGTCGAGCAGTGCCTGTTTGCGGTCAAGGCCATAAGCATAGCCCGCCAATGCGCCCGACCCACGCACCAGCCGATGGCAGGGGATCAGCACCGCTATGGGGTTTGCCGCATTGGCCGCCCCTACGGCCCGTGCGGCCCGAGGCCGGCCCAGCATAAGGGCAATGTCCTGATAGGTTCGCGTCTCGCCAGGCGGGATCATCCCAACCGCCTGCCATACAGATTTTTGAAAGGCCGTTCCTGCTGGCTGCAGCGCGATCGAGTGCGCCAGCCAAGGCTGGTTGATGGCCTGCACCAACGCCGCGCACCATAACGCGGCTGTGGCATCACACTTACCATCCAGCCGATCCACAAAAGAGAGACGATGGACGCCCGCTGCTGATACGGCAAAGCGAAAGGGGCCAAGATCACTCTCCCCTTCCCCCCAATGGATAAGTGGCAGATCAGCCCCCACAGGCTCGAAAGAGCGCCAGCGTCCGCTCGCGTGCCAGATCTGCGCTTTCCTCATGATAATCTTTACGCCGGTCCGAATTGAACCCGTGATTGGCCTCATAGACAAAAATTTGCGCTGTCGGATGTGCCGTTTCGATCAGCTTCTCAACGCCTTCCATCGGAATGCCGGCATCAAAGCGGCCAAAATGGGCAATGGTCGCGCAGTTGGGGGCTTCGCTGGCAAACAGCGTTGGGACCATCGACCCATAATAGCTGCTGGCCGCTGCAAGATCGGGGCTGATCTGCGCCATGCGCCACGCAACCGACCCGCCATAGCAATAGCCTGTAATGAACACCGGGCCTTTGGCTTTCAGGGCATCAATACAGGTCTGCGCATCTTTCAAACTTTGGTCAAAGGGATGGAGCTTACGTGCCAATTCCACAGCGCGGTCAAAGTCTGGGCCAGTATATTCGGCCTCAAAGCCGGGATGCTCCCGGTCAAAAAGTGCAGGCGCCAACACTTCATACCCATCAGCGGCATATTCATCGCACAGATCGCGGATATGGTCCGTCACACCGAATATCTCTTGAATAAGGACCAGCCCGCCACGCCGATCCCCTTCTGGGCTAACATGATAGACCGAAATCTCAGCCCCATCTGACATCCTCATCCGAGTCATTTCACCCATGAAATTGTTCCTCTTCATCACCCCAATTTTGGCCTGAACACCATCTGATCCAATCCGAAAGGGTGATGCGCTGTCCAGCCTCAGGGCGCAAGAACAAGAAAACTGTCACAATAGCGTGCACATCGCTTGCATTCGAAGGCAATCATTGCTAGCCGCGCCGCGACTTCGGAGATGGAGCTTCGCTTCTTTTTTCGTGTCATCAGGCTCAATTCCTGACTTTGGGGAACTAACGCGCGTGGAGAATTCCGGCGGCATTCAGGCTAGTCTAAGCGGACGTTACGCGACCGCTTTGTTCGAACTCGCGCGCGAGGGGAAGTCCATCGATTCGGTGGGCAAAAGCCTCGACTCGCTTAACGCAGCACTAAAACAGTCTCGCGATTTCGCGCGCCTGACCACCAACCCGCTTTTGTCGCGCGACGCCGCGGCCAAGGCTGTGGCCGGTGTCGCGCGCACGCTGAAGCTGGATAAGCTGACGACTAAATTTCTGGGCGTCCTCGCCCGCAACCGCCGGCTCGCAGAGCTTGGCCCCATTATTTCGGCTTATGCTGCTCTGTCTGCCGCGCATCGCGGTGAGATTACGGCAGATGTGACGTCGGCCCACCCGCTTGAAAAAGCGCAGGTCACGGCACTTAAGGCAAAGCTGAAAGCTAAGGTTGGCCGCGATGTCGCGGTGAACCTGAAAGTTGATCCCGCTATTCTTGGTGGGCTGGTCGTCAAGATCGGCTCCCAGATGATCGATTCGTCGATCCGCACCCGTCTCAATTCCCTCGCGAACGCGATGAAAGGCTGAACATGGATATCCGTGCCGCTGAAATTTCGAAGGTCATCAAAGACCAGATCGCCAACTTCGGCACCGAGGCGCAAGTCTCGGAAGTCGGTCAGGTGCTCTCGGTGGGCGACGGTATCGCCCGCATCCACGGCCTCGACAACGTCCAGGCTGGTGAAATGGTTGAGTTCGCCAACGGCATCAAGGGCATGGCCCTGAACCTCGAAGCTGACAATGTCGGCGTCGTGATCTTCGGCTCGGACGCCGAAATCCGCGAAGGCGACACTGTTAAGCGCACAGGTACCATTGTGGACGTGCCCGTTGGCAAGGAACTGCTCGGCCGCGTGGTCGATGGCCTTGGCAACCCGATTGACGGCAAGGGCCCAATCAAGACGTCGAAGCGCAGCCGCGTTGAAGTCAAGGCGCCGGGCATCATCCCGCGTCAGTCAGTGAACGAGCCCGTTCAGACTGGTCTGAAGGCACTCGACGCTCTCGTCCCTGTTGGCCGTGGCCAGCGCGAACTGATCATTGGTGACCGTCAGACGGGTAAGACCGCTGTCGCCATCGACACCTTCATCAACCAGAAGGGCGTTAACCAGGGCGACGACGAGTCGAAGAAGCTCTACTGCATCTACGTCGCTGTCGGCCAAAAGCGCTCGACCGTGGCGCAGATCGTCCGCGCGCTCGAAGAAAATGGTGCCATGGAATATTCGATCGTGGTGGCTGCCACCGCATCGGAACCGGCTCCGCTTCAATATCTCGCGCCGTACACCGGCGTCGCGATGGGTGAATATTTCCGCGACAACGGCATGCACGCTGTGATCGTGTATGACGATTTGTCGAAGCAGGCTGTCGCCTATCGTCAGATGTCGCTGCTGCTGCGTCGTCCGCCGGGCCGTGAAGCCTATCCGGGTGACGTGTTCTATCTCCACTCACGCTTGCTTGAGCGTGCGGCAAAGATGAACAAGGACAATGGCGGCGGTTCGCTGACCGCGCTTCCTGTCATCGAAACGCAAGCTGGCGACGTGTCGGCCTATATTCCGACCAACGTGATTTCGATCACTGATGGTCAGATCTTCTTGGAAACCGACCTCTTCTATCAGGGCATCCGTCCCGCCATTAACGTTGGTCTCTCGGTGTCGCGCGTTGGCTCGGCCGCTCAGACCAAGGCAATGAAGAAGGTGTCGGGCTCGATTAAGCTTGAGCTTGCACAGTATCGCGAAATGGCGGCCTTCGCTCAGTTTGGTTCTGACCTCGATGCCTCGACGCAGAAGCTGCTGAACCGCGGTGCACGCCTGACCGAACTGCTGAAGCAGAAGCAATTCTCGCCAATGCCGTTTGAAGAGCAGACCTGCTCGATCTGGGCTGGCACCAATGGCTATCTGGATGGCATTCCCGTGTCGGACGTCACGCGCTTTGAAGACGCGATGTTGGCCGATCTGCGTGCCAACCATGCGGGTATCCTGAAGGACATCCGTGACAGCCGCGACTTTAGCGATGCGACGCGCGACAAGCTTCGTGCTGCGCTCGACAAGTTCGTAAAGACGTTCGCCTAATTTTTACTCCTCTCCTTTTGGGGAGAGGGAAGGAATGGATAGATGGCCAGCCTTAAGGCGCTCAAAATCCGGATCAACTCGGTCAAATCGACCCAGAAGATCACCAAGGCGATGAAGATGGTCGCCGCTGCCAAACTGCGCCGTGCGCAGGATGCAGCGGAGGCTGCCCGCCCCTATGCTGAACGCCTGGAAGCTGTCGTCTCGTCGATTGCGTCCAAGGTTGAAAAAGGCCCGCAGGCGCCCAAGCTTCTGGCGGGCACCGGCAAAGATGATGTGCATCTGTTCGTCGTTTGCACGTCTGACAAGGGCTTGGCAGGCGCGTTCAACACCAACATTGTCCGCCTCGCGCGTCGTCGTGCTGAAGAACTCCGCGCGGCTGGCAAGACAGTGAAGTTCTACACGATTGGCAAAAAGGGCCGCGACCAATTGGGCCGCACCTTTAAGGGCGATATCGTGCATTCAGTGGAGCCAGGTGATCTTGGCAAGCTGGGCTTTGCAGATGTGCAAGACTGGGCGACTGACCTCACCAACCGCTTTGACGCAGGTGAGTTTGATGTCGCCCATCTCTTCTTCTCCAAATTCGTCAGCGTTCTCACGCAAGAGCCGACTGAAATTCAGCTGATGCCTGTGGCCGTGGCTGAAGGCGCAGAGACGGTGACGGCGGGTGCATCTGTTGATTATGAGCCGGACGAAGAAGAAATTCTGGCAGATTTGCTGCCGCGTAACGTGTCGGTCCAGCTTCTTCGCGCAAGCCGCGAGAATGCCGCATCTGAGCAAGGCTCTAAGATGACGGCGATGGACAATGCGACCCGCAACGCCGGCGACATGATCAACAAGCTGACGATCCAGTATAACCGGACCCGTCAGGCCGCGATTACAACTGAACTCGTCGAAATCATTTCGGGCGCCGAAGCGCTCTAACCAGACACGAAGGCAAGGAAGACACTCATGGCTACCGCTCCGAAGAAGACCGCTGCGAAGCCGGCTGCTGCCAAGGCGCCCGCCAAGAAGGCCGCTGCGCCCAAGGCTGCCGCCCCCAAGGCTGCTGCCGCAAAGAAGGCCCCGGCAAAGGCTGCTCCCGCCAAGGCTGCACCTGCCAAGAAGGCTGCTGTTAAGACAGCCGCCCCTAAGGCTCCGGCCAAGGCAAAGACGGCTGCCACAGGCCGCATCAGCCAGGTGATCGGCGCTGTTGTTGACGTCAGCTTTGATGGCCACCTGCCCGCCATTCTTTCGGCTCTCGAAACCGAAAATAACGGTCAGCGCCTCGTTCTCGAAGTTGCTCAGCACCTTGGTGAAAATACCGTTCGTACGATCGCCATGGACTCGACGGATGGTTTGACCCGCGGTCAGCCGGTGCGCGATACTGGTGCTCAGATTTCTGTGCCGGTCGGTCCGCGCACACTGGGCCGCATTCTGAACGTTGTGGGTGAACCGATTGACGATCGCGGTCCGGTGGATACCGATCTGCGCGCGCCGATCCACGCCGAAGCCCCGCTGTTTGTCGACCAGTCGACCGAAACCGAAATTCTCGTCACCGGCATTAAGGTCATCGACTTGCTCGCGCCTTATGCCAAGGGCGGTAAGATCGGCCTGTTCGGCGGCGCAGGCGTCGGCAAGACCGTTCTTATTCAGGAACTCATCAACAACATCGCAAAGGGCCATGGCGGCACCTCGGTGTTCGCAGGCGTGGGGGAACGCACCCGTGAAGGGAACGATCTCTATCACGAATTCCTCGATGCAGGCGTTATCGCCAAGGACAAGGACGGCAACCCGACGCCGGACGGCTCGAAGGTTGCTCTCGTGTTCGGCCAGATGAACGAACCGCCGGGGGCGCGTGCACGCGTCGCTCTGTCGGGTCTGACGATTGCTGAATATTTCCGCGATCAAGAAGGCCAAGACGTTCTGTTCTTCGTCGACAACATCTTCCGCTTTACGCAGGCGGGTTCGGAAGTGTCGGCCCTTCTCGGCCGTATTCCTTCGGCCGTGGGTTATCAGCCGACGCTCGCGACGGACATGGGCGCCTTGCAAGAGCGCATTACCTCCACCAACAAGGGTTCGATCACCTCGGTGCAGGCCATTTACGTGCCGGCCGACGACTTGACTGACCCGGCACCGGCCACCTCGTTCGCCCACTTGGACGCAACGACCGTGTTGAACCGTGCGATTTCGGAACTCGGCATTTATCCGGCTGTGGATCCGCTCGACTCGACCTCGCGCGTGCTGACGGCCGCCGTTGTGGGTCAGGAGCATTACGACACCGCCCGCCGCGTTCAGGAAACGCTGCAGAAGTATAAGTCGCTGCAAGACATCATCGCCATTCTCGGTATGGACGAACTGTCGGAAGACGATAAGCTGATCGTGAGCCGTGCGCGTAAGATCCAGCGCTTCCTGTCGCAGCCGTTCCACGTCGCAGAAGTGTTCACGGGCATCCCCGGCAAGTTCGTGCAGATCGAAGATACGGTCCGTTCGTTCAAGGCGGTGGTTGATGGCGAATATGACCATCTGCCCGAAGCTGCCTTCTACATGGTCGGCGGCATTGAAGAAGTCGTTGCAAAGGCTGCCAAGCTGGCAGCTGACGCTGCCTAATCACTCTCCCCTCCCCTAAGCGGGAGGGGCTTAGGAGACCGCAATGGCACTGCATTTTGAACTCGTGACGCCAGAGCGCCTTGTTCGTTCGGAAGACGTCCATATGGTCGTCGTGCCGGGCACTGACGGTGATTTCGGCGTTCTCGAAGGCCATAGCCCAATGATGTCAACGATCCGCAGCGATGCGACTGTTGAGATTTACGCCACGCCAGGTGCGGCGGCTGAAAAGATCAGCATCACGGGTGGCTTTGCCGAAGTGAATGACAAGGGCCTGACCATCCTCGCGGAAAGCGCGGCCTGATCCAAAGCTGATCTGTCAGAACAGAAATAAGGAAAGCGCCTCGGCAGACATGCCGGGGCGTTTTTCTATGTGGGATTAGCGCAGTTGTGCGCTGCGCCAAATATAAAGCCCAGCGCCTATAATCAGCGCCGACCCGCCAAGGGATGTCAGGTCTGGCGGATGGCTGAACACCAAAGTGCTGATTATCATTGCCACCAGCAATTGCGCATAGGTCATAGGCGCCACTGTCGCGGCCGATGCGCGTGTGGTTGCCATGAAGATCAACGCATGGGCGACAGACGCTGATACAGCCACAATCGCACAGCGCAGAATGACACTCCAATGCGGCCATCCTATCTCTAGACTAGGAATGCCGGATACATGACCCAATAGGGCTGTGGCTAAGAGGAAGGGCACCGCCAGCGCCGCCACAATGAATTGGGTGGCGAGCAACGAGGCACTGCCTGCCACGCGCTGATTGAGCAGCATCAAACAGGCCATTCCAAAGGCAGAGCCAAGCGGCAGCATGGCCGCCGGACCGGCTGCCAGCAAATTGGGACGCAAAATAATCAGCA
>JACCDW010784012.1_pt1 | contig 10884 bp, 16 predicted proteins | sample 7449781 | NCBI WGS metagenome assembly JACCDW01 (sample SAMN15323449, study PRJNA562643) | freshwater metagenome | isolation source: river surface water | place: USA:Blue River Watershed | collected 2017-08-18
CCAACAACAAATCGTTTGTAGAAGTTCGGGTCAGAATATCTATTCTTCAGTTGTTTCACAAGAATCTGATTCAAACCTTCAAGTTCTTCATTTGTGACAAGTGCAAACATAAAGTCGGCAGTTGCAGGCAAACCAAAAGATTCTGATGTATCTTCAAGACCAGGATCCGAGTTACTGTAACCTGAACGAGTTGTCTGTGTAGCAGAAACAACAGGTAGTGCAAACTCAACGGCAAGACCACGAAGTTCTTCAGCGATAGATTTGATGTAAGTATAACTATTCACATTACCACCTGGTTTGATACGAGCAGATGAACAAATGTTTAGATAATCAATAAAGATAATATCTGGTTTGAAATTCTTCTTCAATCGTAATTCATTCAACAAGGCACGGAAATGTAGTGCTGATGCCGATGCAGTAGGATATTCTTTGATGATTAATTTACCATGTGTCTTAGACTTCAACGCCTCAAACTTTCTTTCATAATCATCACGGCTGATAGAATGCAATTCGTTCAAATCAACATTCAATAGATTGGCGTCAATTCGTTCTGCAATCTTTTCTTCTGCCATTTCAAGTGTAATATACAAGACATTATGACCTTGACTGATACAACCTGCGGCCACATGGCACATGAATAATGATTTACCAACACCAGTGCCTGCAAGTGCAATGTTCAAAGTCTTAATTGGCAGACCACCTTTAGTAATCTTGTTGAAGATATCAAGGTCGAAACGAACACGAGTTTCTACTCTGTGATAGAAATCATATCGTTCATTGAAGTCTTGCATGTAATCGTGACCAACATTACTGTCAAACGAAACACCAAGGGCATCTGCAAGAAGTTGTGGAATCTCACCTTTAGATTTTTTAGAATTCTTCTCATCAAGAATCGATACTGATTCCATGATGGCATTGTAGATTGCTTTATCTTGGCAAAACTTTTCTGTCTGTTCGGTCAACCATTGCAGTTCAACCTTTTCATCTTTCGTAACTTCAATTTCTTTAAGAAGTTCGATTGAATCTTTTACTTGCGGTTCTGTGAGATTCGATTTCTCTGTAATGTTAATTACCAGAGCTTCGTGTGTTGGAGGGTTCTTATATTTGTTTACAAACTCAAATACTTCTTTGAATACAAGTTTTTCAGTTTGGTCAGAAAAATAATCTGCCTTTATGAAAGGCAGAACCTTACGAGTAAATTCCTCATTGTGTATTAAATTCTTTAGAATAATCTGTTCTAATCTGTTCATCATCTGCCTTAGCAATCAAAATTTCGGTTAGTATGTCACCCATTATTGTATGAAAGTTTTCGTTTTTATTCAAGTCATCTATGTCGTGATTACCTGGACTAACGATAGTATAACCGAAACTTAACCTTGCAACACCACCTTCTTCTTTTAACTCGGCACGATGATAATGGTAGATTACATCTTTGAATTCTTCTACCATTAAAATAATGCCGGTTATGTCGGTGTTGTCAAAGTCAACATAATCAAAATGAATGCCTTTTTCAAGCTTCATCTGTTTCTTCTTCCAAAATTGCAGTTTCTCCCATAATTGAGCCATATGCAATTTCATATTTTTGCTTAACATATTCCCTAAACTCCTCATTCTTCAACAAGGGTTCCATAAAATCAGGTGTCTGTGTTGCATCATATCGAACCTTGTCACCAATCTCACCTGTTTTACGGTCAATTTTTGCATACCAACCAGGTGAAGGTTTGGATACAAAACCACCTTCGATTGCAAGGTCAATCAAACCAGAATACTTGTTGATACCACCTTCAAAGGCAACTGAAATAGGAATCTTTGATTTCTCTTTTACATAACGAGATTTTTCCACATTGATGATGAAGTTGTAACCTTTAATCTCTGTGCCATCTTTATCTTGTTGACGACCAAGAATGTAGATATTGTCAGCAGAGTAATAAGAACCTGTACCACCACCAACGATATCTTTCGGGAACATACCAATCTCTTTGTATGTGTGATTCACCACAACCATTGGAATATCTTTCAATGTCAAGTGTGGAGTTACCATGCGAAACAAACTCTTAACTTGTTTTGCACGGCTCATATCTGCAACAGATTTACCTTCAAGTGCATCTTCGACTTCTTTTTTCGATGCTAGATTACCAATACTATCTAATACAATAATAAGTTTATCACCACGATTTACTTCTTGAAGCTGTTGCATTATATCGAACTTCAACTGCTCAATGTCAGTCAAAGGTGTATGTAATACTCTGTCCATATCGATATCGAATGTTTCAAAGTATTTGATAGGAGTACCAAACTCACTATCATAGAACAAAAGAACCGCTTCGGGATATTTGTCCATGTATGACTTTGCCATCAATAGACTAAAAGCGGTTTTAAAGTGTTTCGATGGACCTGCCCACATTGTCAGACCAGGCGTAAGACCACCATCAAGTCGACCACTCAATGCCACATTCACCATTGGCACGGATGTCGATACAATATCTTTCTCATTAAAGAATTTTGATTTAGATAGAATCGCACTATCTTTAATCGTTGTGTTCTTTTTCAATTTATCAAGTAAACTCATTTCAATTCTCCATCTATTTTGGTAATCTTATCTTTGGGTATATGTTCCATGTTATCATCTGTAAAGAATGATTCTAAACTAGGACCAGCAGGTGTGTCAAGCACTTTTTTCTTCTTTGCCTTTTTAGGTTTTATTTCTACTTCAGGCAATTGCATGTTGCGTAATGTTTGTTGAGAAGCAATCAACAATAAAACGGCGAGTGGGTCAAAAACAACAATAATAATGATGATGACGGTTCTTACTGCTTTATCTATAAAAGATGGGTCGTCTTTTGAGTAGAACATTTCGGCGATATACTTAATAGGACCAATCTCTGCCGCTAACTTGTTTTCTTCTGCCATTAAAGGCAATTTTTCATTTGCAAGTTTCTTTAACTCTGCTTGTGTTTCTTGTATTTGATTGTCAATTTTTCTTGATGCAGTTGCCGGGTCACCTGCTCTCTGCAAAAGATATTGCAATCTTTCTTTAGCAATTTTTTCTTGTGTTTCAATTGTTTTGATTTGCACAGTATTTGCACCAAGAATTACATTTGATTCGAGGTGTGCTTTTGAAAGATATCCAAAGATACCCATTGAAGTAATCAACATCAACAATACAATTGCGGTACTGAAATAGTAACGCATAATTGGCACAGTAACATTCCAATTGTTATATAACCAAGAAACTGTTACCAATTTGGCAAGTTCTAGTATTGAACCCATAATGATAATGGGCCAGAAAGAACCAGGAAAAATTTGTGCGAGGCCTATCACCGAATAAAAAGCGGCAATCGCTGATAGTGCAATCGCAGTTAAAAACGGCAATAGAACCTGCGTCATGCGAAAAAGTCCTCCAATGAAGATTGTTTCTCAGTTTTCCAACCGATACAATTGAGAATCACTTTAATCGGTTCGATAAATGATTTTTCAAATTGCAGGTCATAGTTTACATATTCGTTTAGACCCATCTCTTTTGGCAGTCTAACAGGGAAAGAAATCACATCTTCTTTCAATGGGTTTGGTGTTTTGAGATATGTAAATTTCAACTTCTCACCTTCTTGAATGAGTGGGTATGATTTAGTTAGATTCTTTTCTTTCAACATGAAATTATAAAGAATCGCACCTCTTACATGAATTGGTGTGCCTTTCTTGTATAGAGTGGCAGAATCGGAATAATCTTTCAGACCATTGATGCCACGGGGAAACGCAACATCTTCTGGTGGTAAAGTTTTGAATTCTTGTTTGAACTTCTCAATAAAGTCCTGCACATCTTGTTCTGTGGCATTTACAATCAATGTAATAGTTTGTTTCATCTTCTCCCGTATAACTGCCGGAGTAGATGACTTGACCATTTCAAGACCCATCACTTTCATTTGTGGTTCTTCATATTGAACACCCTCATTGTTATACACATTGAGAATGTATCGTTTCTTTGCAGTCCAAATACCTTTGTCAGATAAAGCTTCACGCTTCATTTGCATTTTTTGGGAATACGCATGGACATACGAAGCAAGTTCCTGATAACTTTCGTCAATAAAAGGTTGTATTTTATCTTCACAAACTTTATCCATGAATTGGATGATTTTGTTAGAATCCTTTGTTTGCGGATACACCTTATCAATAAGGTCACCAAGGCGGAGATAAATCGAGTCTGTGTCTGAGGCGATAACATAATCTTCATTTTCTGTCTTTAATAGTTTATTCATGTATTGATTTAGTTTATTTTCAATCCAACGAATAGACAATTGACCGGCAAGAGTAACTGCCAATGCCTGGCGCAAATCATAGAATCGAAAATACTGTGACCCTAAGGCACCATAAGCGGAGTTTAGAGACACTTTCTTTGCAAGTTGAAGATTATTATATCGTGCCACAAGTTTATCAATCTCGACCTTTTTGACCGGGTCTTTTTCATTGATATAATCTTGTTTCGCCTTTAACATCATTTTCTTAAACTTCTTTCTATCTTCATACATTTCTTCCATCATCTTTGGTAAGAAGCCTTGTATGTCGGTTCGAAAGAATTGACCATTTGGTGTTAAGGTACAACCATGTAGTTTAGAGGTATCAATTTCTGATGCCAACAAACTATTGACATTGACATTCTGTTTAAGAACATCACGCATTTCTTGGGTGTAGTTTTCTGGTTCAACCAATGTCTCTGGTGAAATATTGTATTGAATCAAAAGATGTGGATATAGACTGTTCAAGTCAAACGATGCAACCCAATTGTGCATGCCGACTTGTGGGTCTTTCACATATGCGCCTTCAAATGCAGAATTTTTTCTTTGAATCACTTTTGGTGGGACAATAATCTTTTTCTCAAGCAAATGAGAATAGATTAGAGCATCCCACATACGAGTTTGAGCAAACACATCTTCGTAGTTTGTTTTTGTATCGTATGCTAGAGTAAGTGCCAACTCCAACAGTTTTAGTTTATCTTCAAGTTTGACGATAAGTTCCACATCTTTGATGTTATATTCAATAAATTTTTGATAGTTAAGTCTATACAGTTGATGTAGGTTGTCGTATTCGTCATATGAGAGTTTGTTTTCACCAAGTTCGACATTCGCAATATTATCCAGTTTATAAGATTCTTGGGATTTGCCACCTGGCGCATACCATTTATACAGTTCAATATAATCAAGGGCAGAAACACCACCGATATTATATTGAATCAATTCTCGGCCATTAATTGTGACCTTTCTTTCCCACATGTAGTTCCAAGGAGAAAGTTTTTTCGCTTCATCTTCACCGAGAACCATACGAAATCTGTTCACAAGATATGGCACATCAAAGAAGTCGATGTTCCAACCAGTAATTACATCTGGACAATTTTCTTGCCAATCTTTTAAAAACTTTTTACAAAGGTCAGATTCACTATCACATTTGATATATGTTTCACTACCTTTTACTTCATAGTCACCACAACCATAGACTGTAACATCACCGCCTAGTTTTTTGATTGCGATTGCAGTAATAGGTTCTGTGGCTTTATATGGGTCTGGAAAACCATTCTCTGAACCAACCTCAATATCAATAATGGCAACATGAATGTCTTGTAAATCCCAATCGATTTGTCCGACAAATTCTTCTGCAATAAACGCATATTCAAATCGGTCGTTGCCATAGATTTTAAAGTTCTCGACACCATCATACTTGCGAACAAAATCACGAGCATCACGGATATCTCCGAACTTCATTGGTTCTAAGTTTTCATTGAATAGTGTTTTCCATTCAGATGTTTTCTTGGATGGCAAAAACAAAGTAGGCGAGTATTGAATTTTCATCTTTACTCGCCTGCCGTTTTTAACACCTCTGAAAAGAATGTTGTTGCCTTGAACGGCAACATTCGTGTAGTATTTACTCATTCAAATAGTATATCATACTTTTGGAATTGCAGAGGCAATTTGAATGCCAGAACCGAACACTTGATTGTATTGATTTTCTAATTCACGGCTAGGTGTAGTAACACATAATACATCCGATTTATTCAGTTCAATACCTGATGCAAATTCTTCGGCATAATCTAAGAAAGGTGCGAAACCCATCATAGGTCCTTCTTTTGTTGGTTGAACAACAACCTGAACAGGTTTTTTAATTTTGAAATCATTGAACAATTTATTACTCAATTGTTCATCAGCATCACCTAGGATCGTATGATTCGTTTTGAATGTTATAAGTTTTATTGTCATATTGTTTAATCTCTATCACCGAATTAATCGGTTGTTTATTTGAAAAATCTATTGCTTCAGCGAAAGTTTCAAATTCTCTTGATGCAACAGCACTACCCGTCATGTAATATACAACTCTATACATTAACTTTTGTCTCCGCAGGTACAACTCCAATGGTCACCCATCGTTTTGGAAAAAGCATTTCTCTTCCTTGAAAATCTCTCATGTCACATGTTGGGTCTTGCATCCAACCAATCACTTCAACCATATCATCAAACTCTCGCAAGAATAAATCGTACCTTTCGGCACGGGGCATTTTGTTTTCAATTGCAAGTCTCTTGGCGATTTCACGGGTGTTCATTCTTTTCTTTCCTTAAAGTCATAGAAAAAATCATTGTTATTTCTTGCAGAGTGTTTATTGAATTTCTCTACTGAATATAACTTTGTTGCTATTTTAAAATCTGGCATCTTAAACTCTGGAACAGTCAAAGATGCATCATAGAATAATGTTTTATTGTTAGGTTGTGCGGCAAATTGTCCGTTATCCAACTTAATAAAATTATAACTCTTATGTTCTTCTACTGTTTCAGAAAATCCTGTATTAAGATAACCAGGGTCGTTTTGGCAAAAATCTACGGTGAACATATACTCACCAAAATGCCAGTTTCTTTCTTTGTCAAGGAACTTACACTTCAACATTCGAAGGTTGTCCTTTTCAATTACAGTAACATTATAACTCAAACAGTCCCATATTTGCAAGTAATCCAGAGGCAAAGATGCATCATTTAAGTTATCTTGCCGAGACACAAAGGCATGTAAAGGTAGTTTATCATACAAGGCACCATAATTAGGTAATAGTGCCTCAATACGAAATGCTTGGCCTTTAATACATTTGATTGTCATCCATATGCATGGTTCATATTCTCCAAAACCTTTTTCAAAGTCATAGAGAAATTCTTTTTTAACAAAGCATTGGACTGGAGGTAAGTTGTGGACAAGAAAGGCCATTATTTTTTCACAAACTTACTAAAGTCTGGTGGTTGCCAACCTTCAGGTTTCAAAACTTTACCATCTTCCCTCTTTATTACTTTACGAGTTTTGGTGTCAATCTTTTTTAAATTACTAAGTGCGCCTTCATCCCAAATTCTTTCACCTTCCCATCCTCTCGAATACATGTAACCAACAATTACCCATATCATGTCGAAACATGCATCAATCGTTTCTTTGTCATCATTATCAAGTCGAGCGGCACAAAACTCATTGTATTCTTCTGTAATTAACCTATGATATAATAATGCTTGTTCATCGTTATTTCTGGACACAGTTTGTTCTGCAGCAATCATAAAGACCTGCACATCACTAAAAACTTTACTCATATTAAACCTTTTTTATTAACTCAGATTGATAAGTTCTTTGTCTCAATTCGGAAGAACTAAACCGATGTGTGCGAGAATTGTAATATGTTTTAATGCCACGGGTGTCACAGATATCACGACCTGTTAAATGTTTGTCTTTATATTCTTCACCACAAATTCGCATACTAATAGGTAAGAACATTAACAAATCTTCGAGGTCTTTTTCGGTATCATAGACGATAATCTCATCTACAAATTTGACAGCAGAAAGTTGAACATATCTTTCTACAATTGATTGAACTGGTTTGTTTTTGGTTTCTGGTCTATCGATTGTTGGGTCTGTTTGTAAACCAACAATAAGATAATCACAGATTGACTTGCACTCAGCAAGCATTAGAATATGACCTGCATGAAGAAGGTCAAAAGTAGAACAGGTAAAGCCGATTGGCCGACCAATCATATCATCAGGTAATACTAGCATCATATAACTCCATTATCTAAAGGTTAGTCCGGTCAATTAAGACCGGACTCCTATTTATTAACGATTCATCACATACATTGTGACTTCGAATCCATAACGCATTTCAGTTGCAGTTGGTTTTGTCCACATGATAATCTCCTTTATAAAAGAGTGGAATTATTTCCACACCTCTATATTATACTAAAAGTCGAAAAAAATCAATACGCAAAACCATTAATTGAATCTATGCATTTAACACTTTTGCACATGAATTCATTACTGAAGCAATTCTTCCGATATCACGCAATTGTTCTACGGTGTATCCCATTTTCTTTAGACCATCATAGTGTGCCTTAACACAGAAGTGGCATTTACCAACAATGGAAGCGGCAAGAGAATATGCCTCAAATCTTTCTTTGGTTGTACCACCATGAGTTGCAATGGCATTCATTCGCAGTTGTGCAGGTAGACCTTTAAGTGATTCATCTTCTGCCATTTCAACATATGGATACCATACATTGTTTTGTGCCATCAAAGAAGCGGCAGTCATTGCAGCATCTGCTTCTGCCGGTAAATCTGAAAGAATTAAACTCACTAATTTACCATTACCTGTTGCCGTTAAAGAAGCAACAGCACAACCCATTGCAACATCAGGGTCTAATGTGCTACGCAAAAGAACCGCATCAATATTGAGTTTGGTGTCTTTTGCATAATCAGGCATCGCACTTTTAATAGTTTCGATGAAATTCATTATAGTGTTTCTCCACCTACAGCACGATTACATGCACACAATTCACCTGTTTGCAATGCATCTAATACACGCAATGTTTCTTCTGGATTACGACCAACATTCAAGTTGTTAACTGTAATATGTTGAATGACATTATCAGGGTCAACAATGAAAGTTGCACGAAGAGCTGCGCCAGCAGGTTCATAAAATACACCTAGTTGATTAATCAAACCTTCATTCCAACGATAGTTACTTCCTTCACCAAGTCGTGTTGGTGCATCACCAGTTTGATACCCTTGACGAATAGTATCAGCGAATTGAATATGTTTGATATTCTTCAAATCTTCATGTGCTTTTTGCCAAGCCACTTTACAGAATTCATTGTCGGTTGAACCTGTCAATAGAACTGCATCACGGTCCTCAAAGTCTTGTGCGAGTTTATCATATGCAACAATCTCAGTTGGACATACGAATGTAAAATCTTTTGGATAGTAAACAATTACTTTCCATTTACCAGGAAAAGATTCTTCATTGATAGTGAAGAAAGCATCTTCAGGTTGACCAGGTTTAACACCTGTTACTACAAACGGTTCTAATTTATCACCTACGGTTTTCATTTAAATCTCCTAATAGTTTAATCCAATCAGTATTACTGAATCAATAATACTTATCAATAGTATAGTGGGAAAATCATCATTTGTCTAATGATTTTTTCCTATGTTCCTCATCGATTTTTTTAATAATAACTTTGCCATCTTTTTCGGAGATATCTAATGTGTCGCCTTCTTTCCAACCCATTTCTTCCAATAATTCAGGAGGCAATTCTACTATTGCATCACCATTATCGCATATTTCAATAACTTTTGAGGTAAATGTTTTCATTTTATTTCTTTGTTAAATCGGCAAGTTCTTTGTAACCGGCATATGTTGGATGCACACCATCACCAGAAATTTTATCTTTTGGTCTTTCAATCACAACATCACCCCATGTTTTAGCAACTTCTTTAATGATTTCAAATTTTTCTGGTTTCTTTGTTTCAGAGGGAAGTATCCAATATACTTTACCTTTAATATTCTCTCTGATTAAGTTGGCATACTTAATTGTATCAATACTTTTTGTATCGTTAGGTCCAATGCTGATGATTGTAGTCCCAACTTGTTTTGATTCACTCAACATTGTTTTGTGTTTGTTATAGAAGTCTCTACTGTTAATGCCAGACTTAACATATGCAACACATTCTTTTCTTATTTGTGATACACCAACTGCAATTGAATCACCAAGTATCAAACAGTCTAACATTTCTTCACCTCTAAATTACAATTCGTTAAAAAATCAATCCCTTTTTCATCACGATAACTGTTGCGATAAAAAACATTTTTAATGCCTGATTGGTAAATTAATTTTGCACAATCAAGGCACGGTGCATGAGTTACAAACAAAGAAGCACCTTCACTTGAATTGGTGCTTCGTGCAATCTTTGCCAATGCATTTGTTTCTGCATGTAATACTTCTGGTTTGGTTTTTAATTCGACAGTATCATCCGAATGTTGAACTGCATACTCACATTCATTTGTCCAACCCGATGGCATTCCATTATAACCAATACCAATAATGGTGTTATCTTTTACAACAACACATCCTACTTGTAATCTTTTTGCAGATGAAAGTTTAGAATAAACCTCGGCTGCCGCCATATGGGCGTCAATAAACTTCTGTTTCATTCAGAAGCTTCTTTGCGATTTTTCTTTTCGGATTTGTATGGTTGAGCACCAACGATTTGTGCTGTAATCATGGCATTTTTAAATTCGTTCCTCTTGACCGGGTCAAGAATAGTTGCCATGTATCGTTTGGTTTGTTTTTCTAGTTTGAAATTCTTATCACGCTTCATAATATCTCCATAATTTAAAAAAGTGGGGCGAAATGCCCCACTCGGTTACGCAGCTTGCTTCTCTTGCAGAAGTTGTGGTTTGAATTCTTTTAATTCAGAACCAATTTCAATCTTGCGTGGTTTCTTGTGTTCAGGTACAATATTCTCCAAACCAATGCGAAGAATACCATCTTTGAACTCAGCACCTTTCACTTCAATTGTATCTGCGATAGTGAGTGTTTTGGTGAA
>JACCDW011319794.1_pt1 | contig 10884 bp, 12 predicted proteins | sample 7449781 | NCBI WGS metagenome assembly JACCDW01 (sample SAMN15323449, study PRJNA562643) | freshwater metagenome | isolation source: river surface water | place: USA:Blue River Watershed | collected 2017-08-18
AGATAAAACAGATCTACTCGACCAAGATCAGTCTGCTGTGACAACCAGGCCACGCTGTCACTGCAACTGACACGAAAACACGGATTGTCTAACACGGCCTGCGCAATGTCCACTGCCGCAGGATCGATGTCTACAGATCTTACTGTGCCGCTATGATGCTCTACAAATTCCACAAATAACTTTGCACTCTGCCCGTCTTTCCAATTTCCAGGATTGCGCAAAGTACCAGTTTCCACAATGTGGTATTCAGACTGCTGGAGACTTTCCAAGTAGGCAAATATCAAATTAAAGCCATCTGCACGACAATACAATCCTTCATGCAAGCCACGTTTGGCACCACTGGTATTTGAGTTCAGGCGATCAAAGTATTGCTCGCGATAATGTTTAAGCCATGTCATGAAGATATTTAAGTTACCAGATACTGCTGTCCTCAAAATCCGGTTTGTCAACAAGCCAGCACCGGCCAGCTCTGCGCACGTTGAGATTGCGATCACCAAAAAATTCCCACACAGCCTTTTGCACCCCAGGGTGCCCTTTGGTATAGTCGTCGCCGCCAAACTGCCCGCCCGGGCGTATTTTGGGCCACCAAGCGTGTAAATCTCTTATCACACAATCGTAAGTATGACCAGCATCAACATAACAAAAGTCTACATCGCCGTCATCAAACCAATCGGCCGCATCCCAGCTCAAACTTTTGATAGGCACAATGAGATCCAGCACTGGTGCTACGTTACGTTCAAATACCTGTTCCAAGGTTTGCGATTTTATTATGTCTTGTTCAACTAACTCTATACCGCCATCCCAAGTATCCACACAGTAAAACTCACCAAATTTTTCTCTCTGCAACAATTCAACCACACAATAGGCTGTGCTTTTTCCAGTCCAGGCACCTAGTTCGACCCAGCGGCCGCCCACAGGGAATGAGTCTAACACAATGTCTAGCATCACTGTGTTTTTATGACTCATAAATCCTTCGATGTCTTGGTAAAAGTGATTCATTTTGTATTTACCCGTAATCTTAGCCTATAAATATCTGCATGAAGATCGTACTTGTAACCGGCGGCTTTGATCCGCTACATTCGGGACACCTTGCCTATTTTGCAGAGGCCAAAAAACTTGGTGACAAACTTATTGTGGGCTTGAATACAGATGCATGGCTAACACGCAAAAAAGGCAGACCGTTCATGCCATTGCAAGAACGAAAAGCTGTGGTATCCAACCTCAAAGACGTTGACGCAGTTGTAACCTACAACGATGACGACAACTCCAGCAAGGATGCCATACTTCGTGTACGTGCGCTGTATCCTACAGCAGAAATTCTTTTTGCAAACGGTGGAGATCGTACCGAACAAAACATTCCTGAAATGAGTGTGGAAGATAACAATGTAAGTTTTGTTTTTGGTGTGGGAGGTTTCAACAAAGCCAATTCAAGTTCATGGATCTTGGAAGAGTGGAAGAAACCCAGAACAGATCGAGCCTGGGGGTACTATCGTGTGTTACACGAAGTTGGTGCGCAGACCAAACTCAAGGAACTCACTGTGATGCCCAAGACTTGTTTGAGCATGCAACGGCATGAAGAACGTGCTGAATTTTGGTTTGTGGCTGAAGGTGAAGCTACAGTTTATACCTTGGACTCAGCTTCAACTGACTCCGATGTTAAATGTTCAATGAAAATTCATGAAAGTTGCTGGATTGACCGCAATGAGTGGCACCAACTGTGTAACGAAACTGAACAACCTCTAAAACTAATTGAAATTCAATACGGTGATAACTGTGTTGAGGAAGACATTGAACGCCGATGAAAGACATCGTACCTGTTTTTGTAGGCTATGATCCGCGAGAAGCTATTGCTTATCATGTGTGCGTAAACAGCATCATACGCAATGCATCAGCTCCTGTGGCCATAATGCCTGTGGCTTTGAACTTATTCAAAGACTATACCGAAACGCACACTGATGGGTCCAATCACTTTATCTACACAAGATTTCTAGTACCTTACCTTATGCACTGGACCGGGCGGGCAATCTTTATTGATGGTGACATGATTGTACGTGGCGACATCATTGAGCTTTACAACAGTATTGGCATGGACAAAGATGTTGCTGTGGTCAAACATGATTACAAGACCAAGATGACTGAAAAGTATCTGGGCGCCAAGAACGAAGATTACCCACGCAAAAATTGGAGTTCGGTTATTGTATGGAACTGCGGTAGCTTCCCCAATCGCAAACTTACCCCTGAATACATCATGAAAGCCTCTGGTGCAGAACTGCATCGCTTTACTTGGATTGATGATAGTCGCATCGATGAACTGCCAAAAGAATGGAATTGGTTGCCCGATGAATACGGGCCAAACCCCGACGCCAAGCTCTTGCACTATACCTTGGGCACTCCATGTTTTCACGAATTTGCTGACACCCCACAAGGTGACGAGTGGCACAGAGAACGCATACTAACTGAATATTGTCAGCAAAGGAACATCCTATGACCAATTTTATTTTTCTCAGCAAAGGTGGCGAGGATGAATACATCAACCTCCTGGCCAAGAGTGCAGGACAAGAAGCCACAGACACAGACTTTTTTGATTACAAGTATGATGTGTTGCAAGACGGCATGACTCCGTTATTGCGCGGCATTTTAAAATACAAGATCATGCAAAAATGCCTGGCCGACGGCAAAGACTTTTACTATGTGGATTCTGGCTATGTTGGCAACAACATCAGCAGACACAATCGTATGGGTGCCAAGCTGTATCACCGAATTGTTAAAAACGATTTGCAACAGACGGTGATACGTCAGCGTCCCAATGATCGCTGGAAGGCTCTTGACATCAAACTACAAACAAGAAAGTTTGGCAGAAAAATTGTGGTTGCGGCACCAGATGAGAAACCCTGCAGATATTACGGGATCAATCAAGAACAATGGGTACAACAAACAGTTGACGAACTTAAAAAATATACTGATCGTCCTGTTATAGTGCGTCAACGAGCGCCAAAAAGAATTGACCGCGTTATGACTGCACCTTTGCACCAAGTGTTGGCCGATGATGTGCATGCTCTTGTGACGTTTAACAGTGTTGCGGCAGTGGAGTCAATCTTGGCTGGTGTGCCAGCGTTTGTGTTGGCGCCCAGTCACATAGCACAGCCTGTGGCCAGCACTCAACTAAGTCAGATTGAAAATCCATACTGGGCTGATCGAGACAAACTAGATGCATGGTGCCACAGCATGGCCTATGGTCAATATCATGTGCGTGAACTACGCGATGGTACCGCTTTTAGAATGATGCAAGAACAATGAAAGTTGTAAGTTATTTGGCTACATTGCCAAGAAAAGAACAATACACTTCTGAAGAAAGCCTCAAGGCTGCTACAGACAAACTCAATACTTTGAAGTTTTTTATTCAAGGTGTACAAGCCTGTGGTGATGAAGGTGTAGTTGTGCATGATTTCAACTATCAGCCCAGTGATGTAGCTGTGATGTTGGGTTGGGTGCATGAGCATGGTAAATCAGCACCACACCTACAACTACGCCAACAGATATTAGAAGGCCAACGAACTTACAATGGCCGCACTGTGATTGCTGATAGCAATCTTTTCTTGTACAAAAACACAGCCAACCCTGGCTACTGGTTACGTTACAGTTTTGATGGAGTATTTCCTAACACTGGTGACTATTGCGATACTGCACCCGATCCTGCTCGCTGGCTAGCAGTACAACAGAATCTTAACGTACATCTCAAACCTTGGCGCACACAAGGCAATCACATCTTGCTGTGTCTGCAACGTGACGGTGGTTGGAGCATGGGTGGATTTGAAGTGCTGGACTGGGCAATGAAGACCATAATGCAACTACGCAGATATACCAAACGACCCATTAGAATACGTGCGCATCCTGGCGACAAACGAGCCAAGAAGTACTGCGATCGATTGATGAAGCTGTGTATTGGTCGCAGAATGCTTAACGTAGAACTCAGCGCACCAGATACGTCATTGGAACATGATTTGAAAAATTGCTGGGCTGTGGTCAATCACAACTCTAGTCCCACAGTGGGCGCGGCAATTGAAGGTATTCCAGTATTTGTGACCGATCCCGAGCGCAGTCAAGTACGAGAAATTGCCGAAACAAGATTGGACAAAATAGAAACTCCCATAACACCTGACCGTGATGCATGGATACAGCGTATCAGTCAGTTTCACTGGAGTCATCAAGAGCTTAGAGATGGTACGGCCTGGGCGCACATGAGAAAGTTTGTAGAAAAATGATAGAAATTATTACCAGCTTTGATCAACGCTACCATGACCTAATAGGCAAGGATTGTGTAAGCAGTTTCCTAGAACACTGGGATCCGCAATTTCGATTGACCTGTTACGTGGAAGGTTTTGACTTGCCTGAGCATGAAAGAGTCAAGCAGATTGATTTTAACTCACAGGTAGATCCAGAGTACCATCGTTTACAACAAGACACTGCTTATGGTGTGCAAGTTAAAAAGTTCAGCAAAAAAGCATTCAGTGTAATACATGCCTTGTATCACAGCACAGCAGATTGGATTTTGTGGTTGGATGCTGATGTAGTCACAATGAAGTCGTTGCCTGCACATTTGATCTTGGACTGCATGCGGTCTGAAGATCTCAGCATGTACATGGGTGTAACATACACCACAGACAAGTCAGGCCGTCCTGGGCTATGGCTTGTACCCGAAACTGGTGTGTTTGCGGTAAACACACGCCATGAAAAGTTTGAAGAGTTTAGAAACGAGTATCGCAGACGCTACGTTGAACGTGATCACGCAGACCTACGTAGATTCTATGATAACGATGTGTTTGGTGCCGCAATCAATCTTGCTGATGCACCAGTGTATGACTTGTGTGAAGGATTTGCTAAACCTTACAAAACACCTTTGCCACACACAGTACTAGGCGAGTATCTCATACACTACAAGGCCAAGCACAGCAAAGCTGAGTATCAGGCTGACACCGCGGACCAGTAACCTTCACTGCGTGGTTGAATAAGATCTTTAGCCAGGCTACGACCAGTTTCTTTGCGCTTGCCTTTGAGATGGTCAAGATACGCACCCCAGGCGGTGTTAATTAGAGGATGCCCTTCGCCCTTGATCAATCCATGGCTCCAGTTTAGCTGACGCCATTTGGGATGAGCGGCTTGAACTTCATTGCGAGTTTCATCAAACACCCAACAGTCATTCCATTCAGCCATGGTCATAAGTCGTCCTGAATCATAAGCCAGCTGGAATTCTTTGAGCCATGTCAAAGTGATAGAGTCGCGCAAATTCATACCATAAAGTCCACACTCACTAAATTTGCGTTCGCGTCCTAGATAGGCCAAGCCAATCTTGGCGGGCATTTGACTGTCAATAAATTCTGCAGTGATAGGTGTGTGACACACCATGTCTGCGTCCATCCAAAACAACACATCAGCGTCACAGTTTGCCGCACAGTGAAATACTGAATATGCTTTGTGACTGAATCTAATAGCGTCCCAACGAAACCCCAGACCTGGAGCTTTGCCTTTGCGATCTGCTGGCCCAGTGGCAACCAACCCACGTGCTCTAGGATCATTGCCCCAACGCTGTTTGAAGGCCACTATCTCTGGACTCACAGCATGTAAATCTCTCACATACAGATTGGGTGCGCTTTGACGTATTGCACAGTCTTCGGTATAAACGTACAAGTCAATTTCTTTAGGCCAGTTCTGTAAGAATGTATCAATCATGCGACTGGCATAGCTTTTGTAACCGTTGGCGTTGAATGTTGTAACCACTGCGTATTTCATTTAGGTATCCATATTGTGTTTGTTTTGCTTTTGACTGGTGCAGGCTCATACGGACCACACAGATCATTTAACCATTGTTGATGTTGCTCTCGTTTGCCGTTGTCTTCCAATAACAACCAAGGCCTATTGCGGCTTATTGTTTCTCGACTGCCTTCTAACACAGCATCTTCAAATCCTTCAACATCAATCTTGATCCAGTCCACACAGTCAAAGTTGTATTGGTCTAAGGTAACAAGTTCACACTCAAAGTTTTCGTACTCAGGATCAGCGGAGAATTCATCAACCTGTTGACTTTGTCCACACTTTAATGTCTTCATGCTGAACTTGGCTGTTTGTGGATGATTACTGATGCCCTTGTTGTAAAGTTCCACGTTGTTGTAGTTTTCTAAGTTGCGTTGCAACACTGCAAAGTTTTTGAGCACTGGCTCAAAACAAATCACACGCTCAAACAGTTCTGCCGAAGGTTTAGCAAAGATGCCAATGTTGGCGCCAACGTCAATCATGGTACGTTTGCGTGGTATGTTTTGATACACATAGTACCGATATCGTTGTTGGTAGTGTACATCCACTACGTCTTGTAAGCGCTCGCTGAAGAAACCATTGGGCGGTTCAGGCGAATACCAGTGTGAGTTTATTTTGTGCATATATAACTATTTAATCACAATGAAGATCAGTCTGTTTAATAATTTTGGTGCCAAAAATTCAGTGCCAGTTTTTCAAGCCATTGCCCAAGGGCTAGTGTCCCAAGGACACACAGTAACCTATCATGATCTCACAGCTGATGCGGCTGTGATATGGAGTATGTTGTGGACTGGACGTATGCGTCCCAATCAAGAAGTTTATGACGCATTCAAACGCCAAGGCAAGGCGGTAATTGTTGCCGAAGTTGGTATGATACGACGAGGACAAACTTGGAAAATTGGTATCAATGGTACTGGTATCAGCAGTTATAATTTTGACAATCTTATCCCCAATCGTGCGGGTACACTTGGGCTCAGTCTTAGACCATGGCGGTCAGGCTCAAACATTGTGATAGCCATGCAACGACATGACAGTCAGCAATGGGCAGGATTACCTAACGTAAATGCATGGTTGGCCAATGTTGTAAAACAAATCAAACAGTATAGCGATCGTCCCATTGTAGTACGACCACATCCACGCGGTACTTGTCCAATGCCCCAGGGCTGTTTGATTGACAGGCCCAAAATTACATTTGGTAGCTATGACGATTTTGATTTTGATCGGGTGTTGGGCAGTGCTCACTGTGTGCTAAATTGGAGTTCAGGACCAGGGCCACAAGCACTAATGGCAGGCATACCAGCATTTGTTGGCCCAGACAGTTTGGCTAGCCCCGTTGCCAATTGGGATCTAGCACAAATAGAAAATCCTCCACATCCTGATCGCACAGCGTGGCTAGAACAACTAGCACACACTGAGTGGACTGTGGAGGAAATACGTTCAGGCTTGCCGTTTACACGCTTAGTCTTTTGATGTCAGCGTCAACCATGTCACGTATCATGGTTGCAAAGTCTGTGCGTGGCTGCCATCCCAACAGGTCTCTTGCACGACTTGAGTCGCCACACAAACTGTGGAGCTCAGCTGGGCGTTTGAATCTTGGATCACTCTTGACCAAGTGTTGCCATTCTGTGATACCTGCATGTTCAAATGCCACACGACACAAGTCGCCAATAGTGTGTTGTTGCCCAGTGGCAATAACATAATCACGTGCGGTATCTTGTTGCAACATCAACCACATGGCTTCTACAAAGTCGCCAGCAAAGCCCCAATCTCTAGCACTGTCTAAATTACCTAGTGTAACTGAATCAGCTAGGCCCAACTTAATACGTGCTACAGCATCAGTTACCTTTCGTGTTACAAACTCACGACCGCGTAATGGGCTTTCATGATTGAACAAGATACCCGAGCAAGCATACAAACTATAACTTTCCCGGAAGTTAATGGTCATCCAGTGTGAATACAGTTTGCTGACACCATAGGGACTGCGTGGGCGGAATGGTGTGGCCTCACTTTGTTGACCCGGTTCAGCGGCATTGCCAAACATTTCGCTGGTGCTGGCTTGATAGAAGCGGGCATTGGGATTGTGTTGACGTATGGCGTTGAGCAAGTTCAGTGGTCCCATGCAGTTTACTTCAGTCGTGAGCTTGTTTAGGTCCCAGCTTACTCCAACAAAACTCTGCGCGGCAAGGTTGTAGACTTCCTGTGGCTTGATGGTCTGCATGATATGATTCATGCAGTTTTCATCTGTAATATCGCCAGTCACAAGTTCAATGTCGTTTTCAATTCCCAACCACTTGATGTTGTCAAGGTTGGGATTAGAATAACGTTTGACTAGGCCATATACATGATAGCCTTTTTCAATGAGGTATTTTGCGAGATACGGGCCGTCTTGGCCCGTCATCCCAGTTACAAGAGCAGTTTTCTTCATACTGCTATTTACGGTACTACTAGAACAGGTCTACTTTTTCCCATGGCAAAGAGTCTTTGCCAAAGTGTCCGTAATTTGTGGTCTTGCTGTAGATTGGGCGGAACAAATCAAAGTGTTTGATAATGCCCATGGGTGTTAGGTCAACCACCCTTGGAATCAACAGCGTCAAGTCTCGAGCCAGGGCCTTGTCTTCGCACTCAACGTAGAAGCTCATTGGATCTTTCATGCCAATTGCATAACTGATTTGGCAAGTAGCCCAAGAAGCTCTTCCGCTTGCCACAATGTTCTTGGCAATGTAGCGCATCATATATGCGGCCGAACGATCAACTTTAGTAGGGTCTTTGCCCGAAAAAGCCCCTCCACCATGTGGGCTATAACCGCCATAAGTGTCAACAATAATCTTCCGACCTGTAAGACCAGTGTCGCCATCAGGACCGCCAATAACAAAGCGACCAGTGGGGTTGATGAAAAATTCTGTTCTGGAGTCAACATATTTTTTTGGTAAAACTGCGCGAATAATTTCGCTTACTGCCACACGCAGAGCATCAATACTGACATCATCTGTGTGCTGTGTAGAACAAACTACTTTGGCAATGCGTTTGGGCGTGCCGTCGTCGTTGTATTCAAACGTAACTTGTGATTTAGCATCTGGGCCCAAGAATGTCACTGTACCAATTTTTCTCAGTCTTGCAAGTTCTTCAACAATTCTATGACTCCAGTAAATTGCGCTGGGCATGTAGTTGTCAGTTTCGTTACAGGCATAACCAAACATCAGGCCTTGATCACCTGCACCAAATGTGTCGGTACCCAAAGCAATATCTGCACTCTGCCCGTGCAACAAGTTTGTGATTTCTAGGGTACGCCAATCAAATCCTGGTTGTTCGTAGCCAATGTCTTTGACAACTTTTCGCACCGCCGAGTCAACTTCTTCAGTGTGCAAGATGCCTTTGTATTCACCAGCAACCACAACACGATTGGTAGTCACCAAAGTTTCGCATGCACAGCGCAATGCAGGATCTTGTTTGGCCATCACAATGTCCAGCACTGCATCACTGATTGCATCAGCAACTTTGTCTGGGTGTCCTTCACTCACAGACTCGCTTGTAAACAAATAACTCATATGTTCCTTAAATTTGAATATCTTCCATACCTGCTGTGCGCAAACGAACCACATGTCCCATTTGCCACTGCTTGGTATCCAAGCCTTTCATGATGCCTAACCATTTGTTACGCAACAAGGCCACTTCATTGATGATAGTTTCAAAGTCAATGACTTCGTCTTCACCGTCGACATATTTTTCAGCATCCCTACTAGTTAGCGCACGAGCATAGGCTTCCAGATACTTTTGAAAATGCCTGCGTCTAATTTTACGCAGTTGGATGTTGAGATAGTTTAATACTGCTTCAATCTCTTGCAATTGATTGAATCTGTGTTCAGTGATTCCTGGCAAGGCTGTGATATTTTTTTCTACCAACCCACCAATTTTGCAGTCCTTCTTTGCTGACTCAAGTTCAACCTCATAGTGTGCAATGAAGTCTGGGATGGCATCAAGACTGGCTGTAATTTTACTATACCACATGATCTAATTCCTTTGCAAGCCACGGAAACAATGTACGCCAATCGGTTCCCCTGCGTCGATCCTTTTCATCTAGGAAGGTTTTTAATTTTAACATTTCTGTAGAATTTTGTTGACTGTTTTGGATGACCTTAAAGATACCTTGCATGTATTGCTTGCCAGTGTCGTCTGGCATCAAACTTAAAATATTTTCAAAATCTTTGCTAAACACCTTAGGACCTAAAATTGCAGGATCTAGGTAACTGGGTTGCGGAGAAACTACTGAAAAAAAATGTCCGACAGGTCGTTGTTGTCTCCAATTTGCCAACCATGACAGCAATTGAGGCATAGTCTTGATTGTTAACACGCTGATCGTTTGATTGATATTTAAAGTTAACCACGGTTGCTGACGCAACATATCAAAGTTATAGATCCATTGGTCAATGTCCATTCCCCAGCGAACAAACTCTTGCTCAGGACCGGTGCAATCAATGCTACAAGTAATGTCAATACGTTTTAGATGTCGACGGGACAGCAATTCTTTAAACTTGCTTACGTATTCGATCAATTTAGCATTGTCAATCATAAGATTGGTTACTATGTTTAGTTCCAACTGTGGGTGCGGGTTATTGGAAAAATATTCCAAGCATCGATTAAACTCAGCTTGATAAAAAGGTTCTCCACCTAATACGTGCAATCTCTTAAGATCTTGGCTATGTTGTGACATCCAATCCCAAAACTTTTCCACAATTTTTCGATGTTGACTGTGTACTGTGATTTGCTCTAGTGTTACTCCGTTAGAATCAAACTTACCAAACTTTGCATTTTCTTGGTTAATTTTACTGCTTAGATCTGGCAAACAATACAAACAAGATAGATTACATGTATTGTTGAAATACACTTCTAGTATTGTGGGAGTCACCTCGATTGCTTGCGGATCTGTATCTAATTCAATTGGTGTGCGGTTGGGATGATCTTGGTGCCTGTGCCGATCACTTACTCCGCCAGCCTGTTCAATATTTTTGCAATACCCACAACTGGTTTCAGGCCAATGTCCTTGCAACATGGCCTGTCGATCAGCAATTTTTATTGGTG
>JACCDW010044854.1_pt1 | contig 10883 bp, 19 predicted proteins | sample 7449781 | NCBI WGS metagenome assembly JACCDW01 (sample SAMN15323449, study PRJNA562643) | freshwater metagenome | isolation source: river surface water | place: USA:Blue River Watershed | collected 2017-08-18
ATTTAGATGATCAAGTTCGTGTTGAAAACACCTTGAGTCTATTCCTTCAAGTTCTATTATAAGCTTATTATTATCTCTGTCAAAGAATTCGACTAAAATCTTAGAAGGTCGTTTCACTTTGAAAAATAATCCAGGAAAGCTTAAACACCCTTCTTCGCCAACTTCTTGTTCTACGCTGCATTCAAGTATTTTTGGATTAAAAACAGCAAATGGTGTAAACACATCTTTAAGATTTTCGGTGTGCATTACAAATACTCTAGCATTTAACCCAACCTGATTAGCTGATAAACCAATACCATTACTTTCTATCATTAATTGCACCATCTGTTCTTCGATATGTTTCGGATCCATTATAGGATTATCAAAATCAAAATCAGGAACGGATTGCTGTAAAATGTTGTCAGGATGTAGTCTTAATTTCATTTTTTAAATCTTTAATTTTTTGTATAAGTGCAAGGTCATTAATTTCAGGAACCACTATATTGATTATAATAATAAGTGATCCTACACGACCGGTATTCGGATCTCTAAAGCCTCTACCATTGCTGGTAAATTCTGCTCCGTGATGTATACCTGGACGTATTTTTAAAGGCATAGTAGATCCGTCTAGACATTCTATATTCTTTGTTGTGCCGATCATAGCATCGAAAACATCTATATCTATTACTTTACATAAGTGATGATCTCTTCTATGCCATTCACTATCAGGTTCAACTATAATAGTGACGTTTAAGTTACCAGCAGGCACTCCAGGTATACTATCGTCGCCTAATCCTCCAAATCTCAATACTTGTCCAGAAATAACTCCTGCCGGGACATCTACTACTATGATTCTTTCTTTACCAGACGGGATGGTGTATTTGACTTCAATTTGTGTGCCAGTAAAACTTTGTTTAAAAGAAACAGCTATTCTTAAGTTAAGATCTCTGTTTCTATGCATTTGTCTTTGATGCTGAGCGAATCCTTGACCAAAACTAAAACTAAAGATATCACCGAAGTCTGGAAATCCTTGACCAGAATGTATATGAACGAACGGATTTCCAAATCCGTTACGTTCGGCATCATATTGTGATTTTTTTTGAGGATCGCCTAGTGTATCGTAGGCCTGAGATATTTCTTGAAATTTTTTATTATCACCGCCACGGTCAGGATGATGTTGCATAGCCAATTTTTTATAGGCTTTTTTAATCTCATCCTGACTGGCGTTTTCGTTAATTCCGAGTATAGTGTAGTAATTCATACATATAATTATACACGGAGTCTAATTATAGGTCAATCTAATGGCGGAAAATCTTCGTCCAGCGGCGGTCTACTTGGCATTGGTTTATCCATTGTAGGCATTGCAGGACCAGGTGTTGCCATTGCTGCACCAGCCGCTAATCCACCCACACCAGCCATTGCTGCTACAGGCATTGGACTCGGACTAAATGGTTTTGGTGATGATACTGGAGCAGGAGCACTTGGTGGAGGAGGTTTGTTTGCCGCATCTAATGCTTTTGCACGTAAGTCTTTATCGTCGCCTGCCAACATAATACCAGACAATGTACCAGTTAAGAATGTAGCGATTGGAATAATTAGTTCAAAGAATTTGTTATCTACCGGACTCATACCATTCATAGGTTGAGTAACAAAAATTAAGCTATATAAAACAACAAATACAATTCCAAATAGTGTTAATCCTAACACAATACCGATAAAGAACTTAAGACGAGCATTAAGTTCTTCTGTAGTGTATCTCGGGCCATCCCATAATTCTTTAATCATTTACATTCTCCTTTACTTGGTGCTGGTACGAATACAGCATTTCCTTCTTTATTAATCATCACGTTTTTTTTTTCGTAGTGTGTTAGGTCTTCTGGACAGGTTCCGTTAGCACTACAATATGGTTTTTTACATTGTTTTTCTTCCCAGTTATCCGGGTCTTGACAAGGATATCTATATCGCTCTTCGCACCCAGCTAGAAGTATGAAAACTGGCAATAGCATAGCCCATTTTAGGTTCATAACCGCTCCTTACTTAATATGCTATTATTTAGCTAATTTTGGTTCGAATATGTTTTTGGTTATTTTTTGAGTTCGTCTGCAATGCTTTTCTGCTCTTTATACCATTCTTGCCAAGCTTCGTATTTGATCTTAAGCTCGTAATAAAGTTTAGAATTTTCGTTAGTAGTTTTAACGATATCAGCCAACTCTATTTTTTTATCTGTGGGTAGTTTGTTTAGATCCTGGGCAGGAGTCATTAGACTAGGAGGAGCGTCCGGAAATTTCATAGTTACCGGAACTACGGTTGTTGAACATCCTGCTAGTAATAATGATAGTAAAATTATTCTCATTTGGATTCCTCCTGCTTTAATAGTTCAGGATTAGTAACAGATTTATTGAACATTTCAATAGCAGCAGGGCTAACGTCGCAGTTAGCATTTATTTCTTTTTCTCTAATTTCTATTTCTTTCTTAATAACTTCTTTTACTACTTCTACAGTTTTAATCTTAGTAACAACTTTGGTCTCAATTACTTTAACAACTTCTGCTTGCCTGCCTTCTAATTCTTTTACTTTTTCTTCCATTTGTGCTACACGTTCTCTCCATAAACGTTCTACGCCATATCCGCCATTATAGAAAGCTCCTACATCATAAAGAACAACTTCTATTAATTCTAAAGGAATTTTGTAACTTTTAATAAAAGGAATCCACGCAATTAATTTGCTTAAAATATAAAATGTAATACCTGTAGCTAAGATAGCATATGTGGCTAATTCAATCCAGCTGTCAGGTATAAGGCTATACATAAATTGCAAATACCACATTATACTTTCTCCAATGCAACGGCGAATTTTTCATTTTCAAAAACAAACACATTACCGACTTTAGTAATATTATAATTTCCAATGTACTTAGTAAGATAAAGTATTTCAGCCATATCTTTACTTTCAATCATAATACGGCCTTCTAATTTAGAATATACATTTTCTGTTAATCCAGCATCTTTAATTCTCATACGTAAAGGTTCTGCGTATAATTTTTGAAAAACTAAATCATCATTATCAATATTAATATTTTCTAAATAACTACGTCCAAAAAAATTACTAAAGTTGTTTAATACATTTTCTTGAATATTACGTTCATAATCATCTTTGCTAGTAGGAATGGTTTCTCTAAGATTTGTTTCATTAACATCAATACTGGTAAAACTTTTGTAGTATCTGAATTTAAAATTATCTATTTCACAAAGTTTTCCAACACCATAAACTAATTCCATAATTTGTTCAGGAATGTTTTTATTTCTTTCAATTTCTACAAACACTTTATATTTTCCATCGCTTAGTTCACCAGGAGTAGTGTCAGCATCTAAAACAAAATCATACCCTCTTTCTACAAAGTTAACTAAATCTTTAGCTGGTTCTTTTTGTTCAACTGTAAAAGCTAAAACTACTATATCTTTATCTGAACCCATTTTACTTGCATAACTATCAACTTCAAAAATGTTGCTGACTAACATTTTTAAATCTCCAGCAAGTAATTCTTCATTAAGCTGCTGGTACATTAGGAACTCCTTCTGGTGCTGGTGCTGCCGTAGGAGCAGCTGGTGCCATTGCTGCTGTGTCAGCTGGTTGTGCTGGTGCGGTGTCTACTTTAGGTGTTCGACCGATTCCCATACCTTCTCTCATCTTATCCATATAACCGTTGTAAGTATCTTCGACTAATTTTTTAGGCATCACGATTTCAACCACCCATACAGGTTGTCTATCTAATTTACCCTTTTTAGTACCTGGACGCATATCGTCGGGCTCTGTAATTTTTCGAGGACTAACTAAGTGTGTTTGCTCGTATCTAATTTTGCATCCATAATCTAATAGCCGTTTAGCAGCCATAGGGTCAGGCATACTTTCGTGCGGCCACATAAAGCTGGCTGTAATCCAATGACGATCAACTTTTGGGCCTTCTGCTAGTTCACCGTCTCTCCAATTTTTATACACATACATATCCATTTCATCTAATACACGTTCGAAGTCTTTTAAAATGCTAAGACTGGTATTACTGCTATATAGATTTTGTATATTTTCAATTACGTCCTGTATATCACGCATAATGAATCCTAGAAAGTTCTATACTTATTTATCGGGTTTAGATTCATATAGTATTACTTTAAATTTTGATTAGTTTATTAAATAACTTTGTAGGACCTCTGTAGTAACTGGGCGGTCGCTACAAGTCCTACTTTTTCATAAGTGGGAGAACTTAATGAGTAAAAGAGTGAAAAAACGCTTTACTTCAGACGTAAATGTAATTGATTTTCAACCGTATCTTCCTGGCAGGAAGCAGCGTCTAATTTTACACCCTCGTAATAAGCATCAAGAAACCTACCTAAACAAGCTAACCGATGATACTAAAAACATAGTTTTTGCTATCGGCCCAGCAGGCACGGGTAAAACTCTTTTAGCAGTTCAGATGGGTATAAGACAATATCAGGAAGGTAAAGTTGATAAAATTATAATTACTAGACCCGCCGTTTCAGTGGATGAGGATTTAGGATTTTTACCAGGAGATCTTAACGAAAAGATGGCTCCTTGGACTCGTCCAATTTTTGATGTATTAGGAGAATATTATAGCCAAAAAGACATAGAAAATATGCTATATGAAAAAGTTGTAGAGATTAGCCCACTAGCATATATGCGAGGTAGAACTTTCAAGAACGCATATATTATTGCAGATGAAATGCAAAATGCTACACAAAATCAAATGAAAATGCTGTTGACTAGATTAGGTGAAGGGAGTAAAATGGTAGTTACTGGTGATCTAGCACAAGCAGATAGGCTAAAAGATAATGGTTTAATTAATTTTATTGAAAGAATCGAGCAACACAAAAAATTAGAACATATAGATGTTGTTAGATTTGATCATAAGGATATTGAGAGACACGATGCTGTTAAAGAAGTTTTAGAGATATACGGAGATTAAGAATAGGGGAGGTTACTCCCCTATTTTTTTTACTTCAACTCTGGATCGTAATAAGAAATCAATTCCTGAGCTATCGCGATAGTCTTGGCAGTAAAACACGCGACTAATACCAGATTGATATATAAGTTTGGCGCATTCAAGACAAGGGCTGTGTGTGATAAAAATATCAGCACCGGCACCACTGTTAGAACTACGAGCAAGTTTAGCAATGGCATTTGATTCCGCATGAAGTACCTCCGGTTTAGTTTTTAAATTATATGGACGACCAGTTTCGTCTTTATACTGCCAATCAACAGCGTCAACGGTCCATTCATTAGCATAAACTTTATCTTCACAGTCATTGTTCCATCCAGACGGCATACCATTATATCCGTAACTAATAACAGTGTCATTTTTGACAATAACTGCTCCTACTTGTAATCTTTTTGCGTGGCTAAGTTCGCTTAGACGTTTAGCCCAATCTATATAAAGATTTATAAACTTTTCTTTCATCTTAATCAGCTTGTCTGGTCAAGTAAAACTCTCTCATACGTTGCGCATTAAAAAATAGTTGTACACTTCGTTTAACAGTTTCTATATCAAACTTTTTACAACTAAACACATCTATGTATATTTGACCAGTCGCATCTATAAAATGTGCTACAATACTACTTGTTACTATAATTTGTACGGCAGTAAATCCAGCCTTGTTGATGTCGTGAGCTGCTGTATATTCTATTCTGGGTTCTCCAATTGGTTCCATATCTATGTCTTTAACAAGATTTGTAATCCATAACTGTACATTAAGTCTGTCTGACATAAGATTTTTATCGCAACCGCCTACATCTAAAATTAAATGATAACCCCAATAATTCATATTATTATTTTACTTCTCCGTCGATGCCTACTTCTATCCAAGTATAATCTCCTAGCCATTTTACCCTCGCAATGTAATCATATTGGCTAGGTGCTCCTGTGGTCCAGTCTTCAGGACCCATAGGAGTTAACCTTGTTTTGTTTATCTTACTGTCGAAAACCAACCAGTAAATTTGATTATGATATATTTGAAATTGATATTCAGCTGCGTGTACGGCGTCCGTTATCTCAATTCTACGTTTGATTTGATCTGCTTGTCGTTGCATAACACGTACAACTTCCATTATACGTTCGTACTCTTGTTGGGCGTGTAACCTAGCTACATTAAGCATTATATCTTTCTGCTTAGTAACAGGAACAAGATCAAACTTTGGAGCTCCTACTTCCATAGGATAAGCAATACTGTTTCTTCTCTCCGGATCTTTAGGATCTAATTCCATCAAATATGAGACAATCGAATTAGAGTAGCGGCAAGATTAATTTCAGGATCGCTGATTAAAGTATGATCTACTAGACCTTGCTTTATAATTAAGATAGCTTTTTCTTGCCTCTCGTCGTCACCAAAGATAGATACATTACTGTAAAGCCACTTAAAAATATCTTCAATCTCTTCAGGTCTAGCTTGGCTACATACTAATTTGCGAGCTTCGCTAATCTTACCTTTTTTAAATAGATCAACCATTTCAAACCTATAATCGGCTTGTCCTGTATCATCTTTTTGTGGACTAAGTAATTTTCCATTTAAGCTGCTCATTTGAACAGTATTGATACATTTACGAAGATCCGGATAGGTTGCTTTTACGAACGTGTCAAGCGTATCCAAGTCGAAATCAACTTCTTCGCTAACAAGTATTGTAGCAACACGAGCGGTAAACTCAGTAATATCCGTTCGTTCAATGTGAAATCCTTGACATCGTGAATGTAAAGCAGGGATAATGCGATTAGGGTAGTTACAGGTGAGGATAAAACGAGCAGTTGTATGATGCTCTTCCATAACTCCACGGAGAGCAGCCTGCGCATTAGGACTAAGATAATCTGCTTCATCTAATAATACCACCTTAAAATTTCCAAAAGGAATCATTTGAACAAAATTTACAATTTTGTCTCTGACATCTTCAACACTATTTGTACGACTAGCATTTATTTCTAAAACATCTAAATCGTTAATTTCTAGCTCATTAAGTAAAATTTTAGCTAGTGTGGTTTTACCAATACCTGCATTACCGCTGAATAGCAAATGAGGAATACTTCCTTGCTCGATCCAGCTTTGGATTTGTTCTTTTTGATGACTATCTCTAAAAACATATCCATCGATAGTTTTAGGCCGATATTTTTCTACCCATAAGTCTTTCATTAATTGACCTTTTTAATTAAATCGCTTAATCTATCAGCGCATTTTCTTATATCTTGACTAAGAAGTCCTACACCGATTCGTTTTTCTATTAAACTTGCTATAGTATGTAAATCTATAACAGACTGCTCAAGTTTATCATATTCAGTCATAATTTTTCCTTTCGCTAATTTTAAAGAAAATAATAGGGCCAGTCAAGGCCCTTTGGTTAGATATAACGGCTAAGGTCGGGCGGTCGCCATCCTTCGGGTTTGAGTACTTTGCCGTCTTCACGCTTAATAACTTTACCAGTTTTTTCGTCAATCTTAGCAAAGTTGGTGCTCATTACTTCTCGCCAAGCACCTTCGGCATCAAACCCTGCGCTATGGATAGCACCAATTGTAACAACTAATATATCAATTAGTGCATCAAGTTGTTCAACTCTATTACCACTAGCTAGTGCGGTTTTAAATTCGTCGTTGTATTCTTCTTCGATTAAATCACAATAGAGTTTATATTGTGATTCGTTAAACCCTTCTACTGTTTGATCACAGGCTTTCATAAAAACTTCTTGGTCTCTAAATGGATTAGTCATTAAATGCCTCGTCCAACATCTATGTCATTAGGTTTTTCGTCTGTAACTAATAAGATATCGTCATTGTCTACACGTCGAATAGTAATCTCTTCTCCGTTGTCGTCGACTTTAATACCTCTAGTCCAGCGACCGTGTGCTACTAAAATCCATTCCCCTACTTTCACGTCTTTTTGTTTAGGACCAATGGCCCAAACTTTCCCCCAACGACTTTTAACACCTTCTATTTTACCATCTAGACTTTGTACAATAATACCGCTAGCAGTACGTTCCTCTCCAAATTCCATATCTTTGACAAAGATGTAATCTTTAAGTGGAATAATTTTTCCTTTTACTACGTTCATTTTTCCCTCATTTCTTTGGCATTACAACATCACTAGCATCAGTATGATACTCTGACATAATATCTTCACGTTTTTTAATAATTTTGCCACCAGGTCCTAGTTCATCACCACGTGCATTCATTCTAACATTACCAACAGCAAGAGTCATTTCGTTTTTCATACGTAACTTATCTAAGTCTATTTCTTTACCCTGCATAGTTGTATATACTTTACGTCCAGGTTCTTTCATAGCCATAATAGCCTCCTTATATTATATGTTTACTTATCTCAGAAATTCTTGCCAGTCTAGTTTATATTTTATACTGTCAATTTTATGAACTCCAATAAGGAAAAGAACGTAGCTTGCTACACTTGACCCTCGTCCTACTCCCCAAACTATATTATGCTGTCTGCAAGTATCTACGAAATATTTCAACCATCTTAACAAATCTAGCATATTTTTGGCACGAAATGCTTGTAGTTCTGTTATTAGTCGTTGATAATTTTCTTTGGGACATATATGAACCAGAAATCCTTCTATGTCCATATTTTTGTATTCTTCGGGCATATACCAAACTTGCTGATAAGCCGAGTCATACTCTTTTATTTCACAATCTAAATTCTTGCTAGATTGAAAATTATGCCCAATTTCTTGTTCCAATTTTTGGATACTAGAAGAATTTTCGCAGAAAACTATATCATTTGGATTTAATTCGTATCCTTGATACAGTGCTTCAAATAAGTCTTTTTCTGTAAAAATGGGATTAGAATATTTGTCTAGGTGCATTATCCTAGTTTAATTGACTTTAATTAATTTGTCAAGATCCTGATTACGAGTTTCTAACTGTTGTTGTAATAACTTATTTCTTCTATTTCTTAGTTCGTCATTATAAACATCTAGAATCATACGTATTTGATACTGTACATTGCTATTATGTGTTTGATAGTATTTTTTACTCAAATCCAGTATTTTGTTTTCAATTTCGATATCTTTTAAATTAGACAAATCGTTTATTAATGGATGCATTATACGTATGGACCAGAATAATTAATTAATAAAGTGTCTCCACCATCTATACTAGTTATATCAAATAAGTGTGTTTGAGTAGTATCTTGTGGCAAATTAAAAGTTGGCTTAGTAAAACCAAGAGTTTTAAGTACATATGAATTGGAACTACTAGCAAAAGTAACGTTCCAAGCGTCGTTGCCATCAGTATCGATTCTTATTTTGATATTTCTAGCCAAATTATCTAAAGGCCAATTACTCAATCTTAGTGTAACGTTTCCTGTAACTGTGCAATAAAAATAGTCTGCATCTCTGGTATCTATTTCCCAATAACCAAATGCTCCGTTCGTAACACCGGACATCACTGTAGCTGTGCCACTTAGACGTCTTATTTCTGCATTCGCAATAATTACACCGTTGAAATCGTTGTCATCGTTTAATTTAGCTGTATTATTTTCTAAAATTCCAATTTCTGTTTTAGCTGTACTTAATGCATCTTTAATTATAGTAAAGTTATCTCTAAATCCTTGACTGTTATTATCTTGCCCTGCAACAGGGTAAGTGTTGTCTAATGTTTCAAATACTATTGCACTCATGATATTGTTGTCCTGTCATTTCTAAATACTAGATATTTATCAGCTGTATTAGCTTCTGTTAGTACATTTGGTGCTGGCGCGACTGAATCTACAATGTATCTGTCTATTACATAGTCTATCAGTTTACAATCGAACCCGCTATTTTTTATATTTAAGATTATATCGTCTGCTTTACCTGGTAAACAGTAACAAAGTGGAATGGCCTTTACAAATCCTGTAGGTTGAACTGCGCCATCTTGAATAGTTCTCATCCATAAGGGTAGATAGTTGCTATCTTTTAGACCCATTGCTTTAATTCTATTGCGCCAAATGCTAACGCTATTTGAGAATTTATACTCATTATCCGGGTCTCCTGCAAAGACATCGGTCCTGTCTAAAGTTACATTAAATGGATCAGGCTTTCTATAATAAGGATTTATGTTATCATATGGCCCATTATAATATTCATTATTTTGATCAACTGTAATGGGAGGTTTATTTCTATTAGTTTTTAATATACTTGGTAGATATTTTTTACCAATTTCCAGTGGATCAAATACTTCTATATATACTACTTCGTAAATTGTATCTTTACTAAACGGAGCATTACCTTTGGCTTTTTTAATATCTCCTAACGTGAATTTTTTAATTTTATGATTTCTTCCAATCATACTTATAAATTCAGCTGCTGTTTTAGTTTCTATACCAGCATAAATTAACATTTTTAATTCTTTTTGTAATCCAAAGTTTGGATCGTTTGGACGATATATAGAAGTAATTGTGAAAATTTCTGGATTGTTTATAAAATTTTTAAAGTACTCTCTTTGAGTTTGTTTTAAGAATGGTCTAACAATCAAATTACTGTATAATCTATCGTTGGGGGTATTTACTGATACGGTAAACACTTTATTGATTGAATTATAACCTAAAACATCTCTTGCCTCTACAGTAAATGAATATGTTCTGTCATATGTTGTATCTCCTCCGTCAAACGAATTAAACGTTTTACTAGGAACTTGGGGAGTGTCGTCGTAGAATCTTGTTAATCCTGGCGTAATACCGTCACCAAATTGATTTACTTTTCCTACTATCTGACCGTCAAAATTTAATGTTAGTCCTGGAGGAAGTTGACCTCCAGTTATGTAAAACAAAACAGGGGAATCTAAATATGTTGTAGAAGCACTTATTTTTAGAGTACTTACATTATTTGCATTTATACTGCCTAAGTTACTGTCGGTGTTCCAA
>JACCDW011737978.1_pt1 | contig 10881 bp, 13 predicted proteins | sample 7449781 | NCBI WGS metagenome assembly JACCDW01 (sample SAMN15323449, study PRJNA562643) | freshwater metagenome | isolation source: river surface water | place: USA:Blue River Watershed | collected 2017-08-18
CCGCCGGAGGCGATGACCGGGATCGTCATGCTCTGCGCAAGCTTTACCGTCGCCTCGATGTTCACGCCCTTCATCATGCCGTCACGGCCGATGTCGGTGTAGACGATCGCTTCGCAGCCATAGTCTTCGAATTTTTTCGCGAGGTCGATGACTTCATGGCCGGACAATTTGCTCCAGCCATCGGTCGCCACCTTGCCATCCTTGGCATCGAGGCCGACGATGATCTGGCCGGGGAATGCGCTGCAGGCATCGTGCAGGAAGCCCGGATTCTTTACCGCAGCGGTACCGATGATGATGTAGGACAGGCCATCGTCAAGATAGCGCTCGATGGTATCGAGGTCGCGTATGCCGCCGCCCAGCTGTATCGGAATCTCTTCGACGTCGTTCTCTTCTGCGTACTCGCGCACGGCGGCGATGATGGCCTTGATCGCAGGCTCGTTCTTGGGCTTGCCGGCGAAAGCGCCGTTCAGATCCACCAGATGTAGCCGGCGCGCGCCCTGCTCCAGCCAGTGCCGGGCCATCTGCGCAGGATCATCGGAGAACACGGTGGCCTGGTCCATGTCGCCTTGTTTGAGGCGCACACAATGACCATCCTTGAGGTCGATAGCAGGTATGAGCAGCATGGCTACTGAAGATTGGCTGGGGTTGGGTTGATTGGATGAGGCCGGTCGCAGCTGCGATCCGGCTCAGGGATTCCAATGTACAAAATTTTTATAAAGCTGCAAACCAGCCGATGCACTTTTTTCGGGGTGGAATTGCGTGGCGAAAATATTATCTCGTCCTGCGGCGCAGCAAAATGGCAAACCGTAAACGGTTTCGCCCAATGCATGCTCAGTTTTTTCAGGCACCGCATAGTAGCTGTGAACGAAATAAAAATAACTGTCGTCCGGCACACCCGCCCACATAGGGTGGTCTTTCAGCTGCCGTACACGGTTCCAGCCCATCTGGGGCACCTTGTAGCGAGAGCCATCCGGCTGCAGCTGGTCGTCCAGTCGGAAGCGCACCACTTTGCCAGGCATCAGACTCAGGCAATGGGCATCGCCTTCTTCGCTCCAGTCGAACATCATCTGCAGACCGACGCAGACACCGAACAAGGGCTTGCTGCGCGTGGCTTCCAGCAAAGCGTCCAGAGTGCCGGAATCACGCAACGAGCGCATACAGTCAGGCATCGCTCCCTGGCCCGGCAGAACGATGCGATCAGCCGCATGTATGTCTTCAGGCTTGCCAGAAACAAGCACTTCGGCATCGGTGGCAACATGCTTGAGCGCCTGAGCTACCGAACGCAGGTTGCCCATACCGTAATCAACGACGACGATCTTGTTCATGAGTTAAATCAATACCTGCCCGGCACATTGCCGGGCCCTGTGCTCAGAGACTGCCCTTCGTTGAGGGAATGGTGCCAGCTGCGCGCGGATCAAGCTCTGCCGCCATGCGCAGCGCGCGCCCGAACGCCTTGAACACGGTTTCGCACTGATGGTGGGCGTTCTCGCCGCGCAGATTATCGATGTGCAAAGTCACCTGCGCATGATTGACGAAACCCTGAAAGAATTCATGCGTAAGATCGACATCGAAGCTGCCGATCATCGAACGTTTGAACGGAACGTGGAATTCGAGCCCGGGGCGGCCGGAAAAATCCACGACTACCCGCGAGAGCGCTTCATCCAATGGAACATAGGCGTGGCCATAGCGGCGTATGCCTTTCTTGTCGCCGATGGCTTTGGCAAACGCCTGACCCAGCGCGATGCCGACATCCTCGACCGTGTGATGCGCATCGATATGCAGGTCGCCCTTGGCGCTGATGTCGAGATCGATCAGCCCGTGGCGCGCAATCTGGTCCAGCATATGATCGAGAAAAGGAACACCGGTATCCAGCTTTTGCTGGCCAGTGCCGTCGAGGTTGATCGCTACCCTGATCTGGGTCTCGCTGGTATTGCGGACGACTTCTGCTGTGCGTGCCATGGATTAAGAGGTTCAGGAATTCAGGCTGGATTCGAGCGCTGTCAGGAATTGCTCATTCTCGGCCGGGGTGCTCACGGTGACCCGCAAGCAGTTTTCCAGCAGAGCATGCATTCTACCGACATTTTTCACGAGCACCTTCTGTGCCAGAAGGCGTTCAAAGACCTGCGTACCCGTCAGGCCTGCCCGTGAGACGCGCATCAGGATGAAATTGGCCGCCGAGGGAAAAACCGTCACCCCGGGCAGCGCTGCCATCCGCGCTGACAGCCGGTCGCGCTCGGCGCAAATAGCGGTCGCCTGCGCATCGAGCACATCGTTGTGTTCCAGCATGAACCCGGCCGTCGCCTCGGTCAGCACATTCACGTTGTATGGCGGTCGCACCTTGTCAAATTCCTGCAGCAGCGGCGCTGCTGCCGACATATAACCCAGTCGTATGCCGGCCAGCCCCAGCTTTGAGACGGTGCGCATCACGATCAAGTTGGGAAACTCAGGCAGTCGCGGCATGAAACTGTCATCTGCAAAAGGCTGGTAAGCCTCGTCGACGATCACTACTCCGCTGTCACCCACTTCATCAATAATGGCCCGCATCGCAGCCGCATCGAACAGATTGCCGGTCGGATTATTCGGGTAGGCCAGGTACGTGATCGCTGGACGGTGTGCGCGAACGGCGGAGAGCATGGCATCGACATCCAGAGACAGGTCGGCACGCAGCGGCACACCGATGAATTCAAGTCCGGCAAGCTGCGCCGACATCGCATACATCACGAAGCCAGGCACGGGGGCGAGTACCTTTGCACCCGGCTTCGCGCACGCGACCGACACAATGGTGATCAGCTCGTCGGAACCATTACCCAGAATGACCTCAAAACCCTTGGGCACGCCAAGCTTGTCGGAAATCGCCGCTTTCAGCCCTGCATACGTAGGCACCGGATAGCGATTCAGTGCAAGCGCGCCCAGTCGCTTGCCCAGTTCATGCTGCAGCGCGACCGGCAGTGTGTAGGGGTTCTCCATTGCATCGAGCTTCACAAAACCCGATGCATCGGGCACATGGTAGGCCGACAGTGCGCGCACATCGGCGCGGATGATGTTCTCGGTTACGGACATGGCATTCACTTGAGGCGAAGCTCGGCCGAGCGCGCATGCGCGGGCAGGCCTTCACCATACGCGAGCTCGGCGGCTACTTTGCCGAGCGTCTGCGCGCCGGACTGGCTGACGTAAATCACCGACGAGCGCTTCTGGAAATCGTAGACGCCCAGTGGCGAGGAAAAACGCGCAGTGCGCGAGGTCGGCAGCACGTGGTTAGGGCCGGCGCAGTAATCGCCGAGCGATTCAGACGAATAACGACCAAGGAACATCGCGCCCGCATGACGAATGCGGTCTGCCCATTGCTGCGGATCGTCGGCGGAGATCTCCAGATGCTCGGCGGCGATCATATTGGCGATCTCGCAGGCTTCATTCATGTCACGCACCTTGATCATCGCGCCACGGTTGGTCAGTGAGACGCGGATCACGTCTTTGCGTGGCATGTCGTCCAGCAGCCGGTTCACGCTGGCCTGCACACTTAACAGATAGTTCTCATCCGGGCAGACTAGAATCGATTGAGCAAGCTCGTCATGCTCCGCCTGCGAGAACAGGTCCATCGCGACCCAGTCGGGATCGGTGCTGCCATCGGCCAGCACCAGAATCTCGGAGGGCCCGGCGATCATGTCGATGCCGACAATACCAAATACACGTCGCTTGGCAGCGGCCACGTACGCATTTCCGGGTCCGACGATCTTGTCGACCTGCGGAATGCTCGCCGTGCCGTAGGCGAGCGCGCCCACTGCCTGAGCCCCGCCGATGGTGAACACGCGGTCAACACCGGCGATCTCGGCCGCCGCCAGCACTAGCGGATTCTTCACGCCATCCGGCGTGGGCACGACCATGATGATCTCGCCGACCCCCGCCACTTTGGCCGGGATTGCATTCATCAGCACGGAGGAAGGATAGGCTGCTTTCCCGCCCGGGACATAAATGCCGACCTTGTCCAGCGGCGTGACTTTCTGTCCGAGTACCGTGCCATCGGGTTCGGTGAAGCTAAAACCGTCTGAGCCGCATTCTTTCTTCTGGCGCTCGTGATACGCGCGCACGCGGTCTGCCGCCTGCTGAAGCGCTGTACGACGGGCCGCGGGAAGGCTCTCCAGCGCCGCCTTGCGCTCCGCGCTAGAAATCTCGAGGGCAGCGATGCCAGTAACAGAAAGACGATCGAACTTGTTTGTGTAGTCAAGCACGGCGGCATCGCCTCGCTGGCGAACGTCGGCAAGTATAGAGGCCGCTGCGCGATCAATCGCTTCATCTTCCGACGCCTCGAAGGCCAGCACAGCCATCAGTTGTTCGCGGAAATCCTGATCGCTGGAATTCAGTTTTCGTATTTCTACTGACATGATTTACTTTTCACGGCGCGACGCCTTGTCGAAGGCATCAATAATAGGTTGCAGTTTTTCGCGCTTCAGTTTCAGCGCGGCGCGGTTCACGACCAGTCGCGATGAAATATCCATGATGTGCTCTATTTCGACCAGATGGTTTGCCTTAAGCGTGCTGCCGGTGGAAACGAGATCGACAATCGCATCCGACAGACCGACCAGCGGCCCCAGCTCCATCGAGCCATACAGCTTGATCAGGTCAACATGCACACCCTTGGCAGCAAAGTGCTCGCGTGCGACGTTCACATATTTGGTTGCCACTGACAAACGTGCACCCTGCCTGACGGCATTCGCATAATCAAAACCGGCGGGCACAGCCACAGACATCCGGCATTTCGCGATATTCAGGTCGATGGGCTGATACAGGCCATCTCCGCCATGTTCAAGCAAGACATCCTTGCCGGCGACGCCAAAATCGGCGGCGCCATATTGCACATAAGTCGGCACATCCGACGCGCGCACGATCACCACGCGCAATTGAGGATCGCTGGTGGGAAGAATCAGCTTGCGGGATTTTTCCGGATCTTCTGACACGACAATGCCAGCGGCCTGCAGCAGCGGCATGGTTTCTTCGAATATGCGGCCCTTGGACAGGGCGAGCGTGAGCATCTGGGTCATCAGCGAATTCTCTGTATGTCGGCACCGACAGCCGACAGCTTGGCTTCCATCCGGTCGTAACCGCGATCCAGATGATAAATGCGATCGACCAGGGTCTGCCCCTCTGCGGCCAGACCAGCGATCACCAGCGATGCAGACGCGCGCAGATCGGTGGCCATCACCGGCGCGCCGACCAGGCGCGGCACCCCATGCACGATCGCAGTATGACCATCGATCTCGATCGATGCTCCGAGACGGTTGAGCTCCTGCACATGCATGTAGCGGTTCTCGAAAATGGTTTCAGTCACGCGACTGGTACCCTCAGCAATGCAGTTCAGCGCCATCACCTGTGCCTGCATGTCAGTCGGAAAACCAGGGTACTCGGTGGTGCGGAAGCTGACAGCCTTGGGGCGTCCCGCCATCTGCACGCGTATCCAGTCCTCGCCCGTCGTGATCACGGCACCCGCTTCACGAAGCTTGTCAGTCACTGCATCGAGCAAATCGGCACGGGTGTTTTTCAGCACCACATCGCCACCGGCTGCACCCACTGCGCAAAGGAAAGTACCCGTCTCGATACGGTCGGCAATCACGCTGTGGGTCGTACCATGCAGCGCGGGCACGCCGGTGATGCGCAGACGATCGGTGCCTATGCCTTCGATCTTCGCGCCCATCGCCACCAGCAGATTGGCAAGATCGGTGACCTCCGGCTCGCGCGCGGCATTCTCCAGCACGGTCTCGCCATCAGCCAGTGTCGCGGCCATCAGCAGATTCTCGGTACCGGTGACTGTGATCATGTCGGTCACAATGCGCGTGCCTTTAAGCTTCTTCGCACGCGCGTGGATATAGCCGCCCTCGATGCGAACTTCTGCACCCATCGCCTGCAAGCCCTTGATGTGCTGATCAACCGGACGCGATCCGATCGCGCAGCCGCCGGGCAGCGATACCTTGGCCTGACCAAAGCGGGCGACCAGCGGACCCAGCACCAGAATGGATGCCCGCATGGTCTTGACCATCTCGTACGGTGCCTCGGGATGATTGACTCCTGCGCCATTCAGTTCGAGCACGTCGTCTTTTGCTTCAATGGACAGACCCATCTGCCGCAGCAATTTCTGCATCGTGGCGACATCTTGCAGGTGTGGCACATTGGTCAGCGCCAACGTGTCTGCTGTCAGCAGGCCGGCGCACAAAATCGGCAGCGCAGCATTCTTGGCGCCTGAGATCTGGATTTCACCGGAAAGACGCTTGCCACCAGTGATAAGAAGTTTGTCCATTACGGCTGATACTCTTCAGGAGTGAGTGTCTTCATTGACAATGCGTGTATCTCTGCCTTCATACGGTCGCCGAGTGCGGCATAGACAATCTGATGCCGCTGGATCAGGCGCTTGCCGGCAAATGCCGGGGAAACGATCAGTGCGGTGAAATGCTGACCGTCACCCTCGACTTCGAGGTGGGTGCATTCAAGGCCATTGGCAATGTAATTCTTGATCAGTTCAGGTGTGGGCAGCACGATTTTGCCTCTGAAAAAAATGGGTCAACCGGAGCAAACGGTACATCAGCAAGTGCGGGTCAATGACGCAGCTTGTAGCCGTTTTTCAGCAGCCGCAGCGCCAGCGAGGCCAGCAGCAGAAAAAACACCAGCACGATCAGCAGGCTGGTTGCAGGCGGCACATCGGAATGACCGAAAAAGCCATAGCGAAAGCCGTCGATCATATAAAAAAACGGGTTGGCATGCGATACCGCCAGCCAGAAGGGCGGCAGAGAATGCACCGAGTAAAACACGCCCGCCAGAAAGGTCGCCGGGACAATCAGAAAATTCTGGAAAGCGGCGAGCTGATCGAATTTCTCCGCCCAGATACCCGCCAGCAGCCCCATGGTGCCGAGGATGGCAGCACCGATCAGCGCAAACAAAAGTATCCACAACGGCGCAACGAAAGAGAGTTTCGCAAACCAGGCCGTGATCATGAACACGCCCGCACCCACGGCCAGCCCGCGCACCATGGCAGCCAGCACATAGGCACCAAAAAATTCCCAGTGCGACAGCGGTGTCAGCAGCACAAACACGAGGTTGCCGGTGATCTTGGACTGGATCAGCGAAGAAGATGAATTCGCAAAGGCATTCTGCAGCACGCTCATCATCACCAGCCCCGGCACGAGGAACGCGGTGTAGGACACGCCCGGGAATACCTGCACATGCTCTTCCAGCACATGGCCGAAGATCAGCAGGTACAACATTGCCGTGACTATGGGCGCGGTCAGCGTCTGGGTCGCCACCTTCCAGAAGCGCAGCACTTCCTTGTAGAACAGCGTGCGAAAGCCTGTCATTTCTCACCGCCCATGATCTGGATGAATACATCTTCCAGGTCAGCCTGATGCAGCTGCAGATCCTCCAGCGTCGCGCCGGATTCACGGATGCGCGCCAGAATGGATTCGACCTCGTCGTGATGATTCACGCGCAATGTGTAGTGGTTACCTTCGACCAGCTCATCAGGATGAGAAACCAGCGCATGCAGCGAGACAGGCAACTTGCCACCCGACAGCCGGACTTCCAGCTGCGAACCTGAAATTCTGCGAATCAGCGCGGCGGTGGAATCGAGCGCGACAATCTGCCCGGCCTTCAGCATGGCGATGCGGTTGCACAGCGCCTGAGCCTCTTCCAGGTAGTGCGTGGTCAGAACGACGGTGTGACCTTCACGATTCAGGCGGCCGATGAAATCCCACAGGGTCTGGCGCAATTCGACATCAACACCTGCGGTGGGCTCATCCAGCATGATGACCGGCGGCTTGTGCACCAGTGCCTGAGCAACCAGCACACGGCGCTTCATGCCGCCAGACAGCTGACGCATATTGGCGTTGGCTTTGTCGGTCAGGCCCAGGCTGTCCAGCAGCTCGTCGATCCAGTCATCGTTCTTCTTGACACCAAAGTAGCCGGACTGGATGCGCAGCGATTCACGCACGGTGAAAAAAGGATCGAACACGAGTTCCTGCGGCACCACGCCGATCTGCTTGCGCGCGCGCTGGTAGTCGTTGACGACATCATGGCCGTGAATGCTGACCCGGCCCTCGTCGGCACGCGCCAGTCCGGCAATGATGGAAATCAGCGTGGTCTTGCCCGCTCCGTTGGGGCCCAGCAGGCCGAAGAACTCGCCCTCGCTGATGTCGAGCGAGACACCGCCCAGAGCCTGCAGGCTGCCGTAGCGCTTCTTGACGTTGTCGATCCGGATGGCGGACATGAGGTGGTAAATCAGTGGATAGCGCCGGGGTATCGGCTACCGGGGATCGCCGTCAAATGCGGCATCCGCCGATGAAGGCGCAAAGTCTTGGATTATAGGGGATTTAAGGGGCGGGCCTGATCCCGGGCAACACCGGCAGCGGAACACCCCGCCTCAGGATCCGATGAAGTCCTGCAAGCCGTACAGCTGAGCCAAACTGCGCAGGCCGTCCGGCACGGCCGCGATCTGCAGCTGCGCGCCGCGCGCTGTGGCAGCCCGCCGCCAGGCAAGCACGGCCGATACCGCCGATGAATCGAAACGGGACAGACGGGACAAGTCGATCATCCGGTCACCCTGGGCGATCGCGGCCAGTCCGTCACGCAGCGCCTGCCCGGCATCTGCCATCGTGATTGAGGTCGGAGCAAAGCTCATCAGCTCTTGACCGGCTTCGGAGGGTTGGCCGCCAGACGCTTGTTGCGCTCGGTCAGCGCACGGATCAGACCGTCGATGCCGCCCTTGTTGATCTCGGCAGCGAACGTGCCCTTGTAGGTCTCGACCAGCCAGGCACCCAGAATGTTCACGTCATAGATCTTCCAGCCGGTCGGTGTTTTTTCGAGCCGGTAGTTCAGCTGTATCGGTTCGCCGCGCGGCTGGATCACGACCGAGCGCACCTCGACTTCGTCATCGCCGGCAACGGCTCGCATGGGCTTGAATTCCAGCACCTGATTGCGCACCTGAGAGATCGCCCCTGAGTAGGTGTAGATCAGCAGCGCTCGGAATTCCGTGGTCAGCGCCGCCTGCTGCTCGGGCGTGGCTTCGCGCCAGAAACGGCCGGCCGCCATGGCGGTCATCCGCTGGAAGTTCACATGCGGGATCACCTTCGCCTGCACGACTTCCATGATGCGCTGCTGATTACCCGCCTGAATCTGCTTGTCGGTCTTGGCGAGCTCGAGTATTTCGTTGCTCACGCGCTTGATCAGCACATCCGGTGCTTCCTGCTGGGCGCTGGCGCTACCTGCGCAGAGGAAGAAGGCTGTGAGGAAAAGAAAGGAAAATTTCCTGAAGGTGGACATGGCAATTCCGAGACTGTAATGGAGCGGGCCGGCTATTCTGGCACTCCGGAAGTCGAATCATACCGAATGACGCCTTCCTCGGCCAATTCGTCCCTGATTCGTTACATTTCCCGCCACTGAGAAGCGATGGCCGGCAAGGCCGACCGCCCTCGTCAGTCGTCGCCGTCGCGAATGCGGCTCTCCCGGCGTTGCAGATAGGCATCTCGGAAGAACTGGTAAGGATCCAGCGCAGCCCCTTCCATCAGCGTCCCCGTGTCGAGCAAGGCAGCGCGATCATCAACAATCCGCAGCGCACGGCCACTGTTTTTTGCGCGTACCGGCACATTGTTGGATGCCGTCAGCGGATCGGCGTACAGATCGACCGGTTTCGCAAACGTATCGCGCAGGGTGCTGGAGCCGAAGAAGGGCAGCACCACATACGGCCCGGATTTCGTGCCCCAGACGCCCAGCGTCTGCCCGAAATCTTCCTCATGCTTGGGCAAGCCCATGGGCGTAGCGACATCGATCAGTCCGGCAATGCCAATGGTGGAATTGAACACCACCCGGGCCACATCGGATGTGCCGTCCTTCGGCTTGCCTTGCAGGTAGTTGTTTACCGCTGTCCAGACATCGCCGATGTTGGCGAAGAAATTGCCCACCGCCGTGCGCATGAATGAAGGAACCACGTTGACATACCCTGTCGCCACGGGCTTGAGCACGTTGTCGTCGAGCTTGCGGTTGAACTCGAACATCGCCCGGTTGTAGTTCTCGTAGGGATCACGCGGATCGCTGCCGGCGCCGGGTACACGGGTGCTGGCGCAGCCGGTCAGAATCACGCTCAGTGCCGCGATGGCAGCCCATCGGAGGAAACGTTGTCGGGTTGTCATTTTTTCTCCTCGCCACTCGCCTCGGCGGCTTTGCTGAACAAGAACTGGCTGATCAGGTTTTCCAGCACGATCGCTGACTGGGTGCTCTTGATGCGATCGCCCTCGGCAAAATTGTTGGTATCACCACCGGGCTCCAGCCCGATATATTGCTCGCCCAGCAGCCCGGAGGTGAGTATCTTGGCCGAGCTGTCCTTGGGGAATTGATAGCGCGACTCGATACGCATCGTCACCTGCGCCAGAAAGGTCTTGTCGTCAAAACCGATGCTCTCGACACGGCCCACCACCACGCCCGCGCTCTTGACGGGCGCACGCGGTTTCAGGCCACCGATATTGTCGAAGCGCGCGACGATCGAATAGCTCGGGCCAAAGCTCATCGAGCTCATGTTGCCCGCTTTGAGCGCGAGGAACATGACCGCAATCGCCCCCAGCAGCACGAACAGTCCGACCCAGACATCCAGAGATTTGCGTTGCATCTTTGCCTCAGCTAAACATCAGCGCGGTGAGCAGGAAATCCAGCCACAGCACCATCAGAGAACCAATCACGACTGTGCGCGTGGTGGCGCGCGCGACTCCTTCAGGTGTCGGGGCCGCGCAATAGCCTTCATACAGCGCAATGAAGGTCACCGCGACCCCAAACACGAAGCTCTTGATCACGCCATTGAGCACGTCGGCCCAGACATCGACGCCGGCCTGCATCTGCGACCAGAACGCGCCCTCG
>JACCDW012046604.1_pt1 | contig 10880 bp, 9 predicted proteins | sample 7449781 | NCBI WGS metagenome assembly JACCDW01 (sample SAMN15323449, study PRJNA562643) | freshwater metagenome | isolation source: river surface water | place: USA:Blue River Watershed | collected 2017-08-18
ATGCGCTTGCCGGTGCCGACGTTCTTGTCGCCGTAGACGATCTCGGCGGCGCTCACCCGGTCGCCGCCCACCAGCTGCGAGGACACTGGGTTGTGCCGAAGGCCAAACCTTGTCGGGCCTGGTCGGGCAGGACCATTTTGTGATGACGCCGGGCGCCGGCGCTGGCGCCGGTCAGCGCTATTTCGTGCTCAATGTGATCGCGCTCTCACCCGACGCCGGGCAGCACCTGCATTTGCTCTCGCTGCTGGACATCACCGACATGCGGGCCTTGCAGGCACAACGCGAGCGCACGCTGGAGCTGCTCTCGCACGACATGCGCACGCCAGTGGCTTCCATCCTCTCGCTGGCGCAAGAGCACGCGGCCGAGACGGCTGGGAAAATCCAGCGCCATGCCCGCACCTTGCTGGAAATGATGGACGACTTCATTTTGTCGATCCAGGCCAAGGAGCAGCGTTACGCCCTGGCCGAAACCCTGTTTGAAGATGTGCTCGACGAGGCCATCTACCAGGTGCGCGACCTGGCCCAACAGCGCGGCATGGCCATCGATTGGCAAGAGTCCGAAGCGGGCCTGTTTGTTCAGGCCGCGCCGCGCCTGTTGATCCGGGTGCTGGCCAATGTGCTGGTCAATGCCATACGCCATGGTGAGGCCGGCTCGACCATCGAGGTGCGCATTGAAGTGCAGCACGCGCAGGCCCAGCACTGGCTGCGCTGCACGGTGCGCAACCGTGTGGGTTTGCCCGAGGCGGCGAGTGCCGGCATGGCCCACAAGGGTTTCGGTTTGGGCATGGGCTTTGTGGAAGAGGTCATGCACAAACACCACGGCCAGGTGCAGTTCGACGTGCGCCGCGCGCCCGGCGCCCATGCCCAGGTGAGTCTGACGCTGCCCATCGCGGGCGAAGCGGGTTTCTAACGCAGAGGTCTACGAGTCCCCATGAGTTTCACATCGCACTACCAGACCTGTGCAGGCCTGGAAATCCACTTCACCGATTGGCAACCCAGCACGCCTGCGCGCGGCACCGTGATCGCCTGGCATGGCCTGGCGCGCACCGGGCGCGACATGGACGAGCTGGCGGCCCACCTGGCGGGGCAGGGCTGGCGCGTGGTCTGCCCCGACACGGTGGGGCGCGGCCTCTCGCAGTGGAGCCCCGACCCCGACGCGCAGTATTGCCTGCGTTTTTACGCGCGGCTCGCGCGCGAGTTGATCGATGGCCTGGGGCTGGATGCGGTGCATTGGGTGGGCACCTCGATGGGCGGCGCCATCGGCACCCTGTGCGCGGCAGGGCAGGCCGAGCCGGGACTGCGTGGCCGCGTGCGCAGCCTGGTGCTCAATGACAACGCACCCGAACTGGCGCAATCCGCGATCGAGCGCATCCGCAGCTATGCAGGCCAGCCGCCGGCCTTTGCCACGGTGGCCGAGCTCGAGGCTTTTTTTCGCCAGGTCTACAAGCCTTATGGCTGGCTCAGCGACGCCCAGTGGCGGCGCCTGACCGAGACCTCGGTACGGCGCCTGCCCGACGGCCGCGTCACGCCGCATTACGACCCGGCCATGGTGCGCCAGTTCATTGCGCACCCCGACGACTACCGCATCTGGGACCACTACGACGCGATCGCCGTGCCGGTGCTGCTTTTGCGCGGTTTGGATTCCGACCTGGTCTTGCCCGAGACCGTGGCGCAGATGCGCACGCGTGGCCCGGGTGCCCAGGGGCTGCTGGAGGCGATCGAGGTGCCCGGTTGCGGCCACGCGCCCGCGCTCAATGTGCCCGCGCACTGGGCCTGGGTGTCGGACTTTTTGGCCCGCGCTGAGGGGCGACGGGCCTGAACGCTCAGCGCGGCGCGCCCCGCGCCAGCGCACGCTCGCGGCTGGCCTGGGCCTGCGCGGCATCGGGCGTGCCGGTGGGCCAGCCTTGCATGTGGCGCTCGGCCAGATCGGCCAGTGCCTTGATCCAGGCGGGGCTGTCGTTCAGACAAGGGATGTAGCCAAAGCGCTCGCCACCCGCGTGCAGGAACGCCTCTTGCGCTTCCTGCTGGATTTCTTCCAGCGTTTCCAGGCAGTCGCCGGTGAAGCCGGGGCAGACCACATCGACGTGTTTCACACCTTGCGCGGCCAGCGCGACCAGCGTCGGCTCGGTGTAGGGCTCGAGCCACTTGGCCTTGCCAAAGCGCGACTGGAAGGTGATGCGCACTTTGTCCGCCGCCAGCCCCAGCTGCTCGGCCAGCAGGCGGCCGGTCTTGAGGCATTCGCAGTGGTAGGGGTCACCCAATTGCAGGGTGCGTTCGGGCACACCGTGAAAGCTCATCACCAAGACCTCGCCCTGGCCCTGGGCCGCCCAATGCGCGCGCACGCGCTCGGCCAGCGCTGCGATGTAGCCGGCGTCGTCGTGGTAGCGGTTGACAAAGCGGAACTCGGGCAGCAGGCGCATTTGCAGGCCCCAGCGGTAGACGGCATCGAACACGCTGGCCGTGGTGGTGCCGCTGTACTGGGGGTAGGCCGGCAAAAACAAGACGCGCTGCACGCCCTCGGCCTTGAGCGCATCAAGCTGCTCGGCAATCCCCGGCTGGCCATAGCGCATGGCCGGGCGCACCAGCACCGCGTGCCCACGCGCTTGCAGCGCGTTTGCCAGGCCCTGGGCCTGGGCCTGGGTGTTCACATACAGGGGCGAGCCCTGCTCGGTCCAGATGCTGGCGTATTTGGCGGCCGATTTGGCCGGGCGCACGCGCAGGATGATGCCGTGCAGGATCAGCCACCACAGGGCCTTGGGGATTTCGACCACGCGCGCATCGCCCAGGAATTCGGCCAGGTACTGGCGCAGCGCGGGGGCGGTGGGCGCTGCGGGCGTGCCCAGATTGCAATAAAGAATGGCCGTGCGCGGGGTCTGGCCATGGGTGTAAGGGGGTTCGGTGCGAAATGCCATGCGGTATTCTCGCTCACCATGCTCGACCTCAGCCGCATCCAGGCCATCACCCTCGACCTTGACGACACCTTGTGGCCTGTGTGGCCCACGATTCGCCGCGCCGAGCATGCCCTGCTGGACTGGCTCGATCGGCATGCGCCCCAGGCGGCGGCGCTGGCGCGCGATGACGAGGCGCACAAGTCCCTGCGCCGCCAGGTGAATGCGCAGCACCCGCAGCAGGCGCACGACCTGTCCTTCCTGCGCCGCGAGGCGATCCGCGCCCTGCTGCGGCAGGCCGGGCACGACCCGGCCCTGGCCGAACCCGCGTTCGACGTCTTTTTTGCCGAGCGCCAGCGCGTGGACTTGTTCGACGACGCCCTGCCCGCGCTGGCCTTCTGGAGCGCACGCTATCCGGTGGTGGCCGTCTCCAACGGCAACGCCGATGTGCACCGCGTGGGCATCGGGGCACATTTCCATGCGTCGGTGAGCGCGCGCGAGACCGGCGTGGCCAAGCCCGATGCGCGGATTTTTGAGGCTGCCGCGCGCGCGGCTGGTGTGCCGCCCGAAGCCGTGCTGCATGTGGGCGACGATGCCCACCTCGACGCCGTAGGGGGCCTGGCGGCCGGCATGCAGGTGGCCTGGGTCAACCGCGCGGGCCACGCCTGGCTCCACAGCGACAGCCGACCGCAGCTGGAAGTGCCAGACTTGCATGCGCTGTGCCGCCATTGGCACGACTACCCGCACTGACAACTTGGCGGCCAGAACCTGGGTTCTGGCTGCTGCCCACCTCAGGAGACACCATGGCTTTGAAAATTTATGGCATCGGCGCTTCGCGCGCGAGCCGCCCGTTCTGGACCGCGCTGGAGTTGGGCGTGCCCTTCGAGCATGTGAACCTCAGCTACAAAAAAGGCGGCACGCGCACGCCCGAATTCCTGGCGATCAACCCCAACGGCCACATCCCGGTGCTGGTTGACGAGCGTCCCGAGGGCGCGGTGACGGTATGGGAGAGCATGGCCTGCGCGCTCTACATCGCGCGCGTGCATGGCCGCTCCGACGGCCAAAGCATCTCGCCGGCCACACCGCGCGAAGAGGCCGAGGCGCTGCGCTGGAGCTTTTGGACGGTGACCGAGCTCGAAGCCGACGCGCTCACGGTGCTGATGCACCGCATGGCCATGCCCGAAGACCAGCGCAAGCCCGAGCTGGCCGACAAGGCCGAGTCGCGTCTGAAGGTGCCACTGGCGGTGCTGGAAAAGCATTTGCAGGACCAGCAGGCGCGTGGCGAGGCCTTTTTGGCGGCCAAGCGCTTCACCGTGGCCGATCTGTGCGTGGCCAGCGTGGCCGGCTGGATCCGTCCCGCAGCAGCCTTGATGCAGGCGCATCCACTGACGCAGGCCTGGCTGACGCAATGCCTGGAGCGGCCAGCGCAAAAGCAGTCCAGGGCAGTGGGCGGCTGAGGCGCCGCAAGCCGGGTCAAAAACGCCCGAGCGCCTGCATCTTCCAGGCCAGCCAGAGCTTGCGCAAAGGCGTGAGCGCGATGCGCTGGTGCAAGACCTGAAACCCGCTGGCCTCGATCTCGCGCAGCAGCGTGCGGTAGATGCTGGCCATCATCAGCCCGGGTTTTTGGCTGTGGCGGTCGGCCGCTGGCAGCAGGGCCAGCGCCTCGTCGTAGAGCGCCTGCGCGCGCTCGGCCTGAAAGCGCATCAAGGCCGAGAAGCGCTCGGAATACTGGCGTTGCAGCAATTCCTGCGCCTTGACCTCAAAGCGCTGCAACTCGTCGATCGGCAGGTAGATGCGGCCACGCATCGCGTCTTCACCGACGTCGCGGATGATGTTGGTGAGCTGGAAGGCCTGGCCCAGCTTGTGCGCGTAGGCGGTGGTCGCATCCCGCGTCTGGCCGAAGATGCGCGCCGAAACCTCGCCGACCACGCCCGCCACCAGGTGGCAGTAGCGTTGCAGGCCCGTGTAATCGAGGTAGCGGCTTTGCTGCAGGTCCATCTGGCAGCCCTCGACCACGGCCAGCAAATGGGCCGCGGTGATGCCAAACACCGGGGCATGCGGCATCAACGCCTGCATGACCGGGTGGTTGGGCTGGCCCGCAAACGCGCGTTGCACCTCTTGTTGCCACCAGCCCAGCTTGGTGGCCGCGATGCTGGGGTCGCTGACCTCGTCGACCACATCGTCGACCTCGCGGCAAAACGCATAAAAGGCTGTGATGGCCGCGCGCTGCGGCGGCGGCAGGAACAAAAAGGCGTAGTAAAAGCTGCTGCCCGAGGCTGCGGCTTTTTGCTGGACGTACTCTTGCGGGCTCATGGCGCGATTCTCGCCGACTCGCGCGAGGCCTCCTGGCCCGCCAGCGCCCAGGCCCAGCAGGCCTGGAGCTGCGCGTCCGACACGCCGCGCAGCAGCAAGCCCAGCAGCAGGCGGTGCACCTCGCGGCGCGGCAGTTTGATGTGCGTGAGCAGCGCCTGCGGCCCGGCCTGGCGCAGCAAGGCCAGGGTGCGGATGCCGATCAGGCAGGGCAGGGCGCTGGCCAGGCGCAGGCGCCGTCCGCGCAGCGCCAGGCTGTAGCGCAGGCCTTGCTGCAGTTGTTCCTGGGTCAGCCGGTGCCAGCGCTCCAGCAGAGGCCCCAGCCGCGACAGCGTGGCCAGATCGCCGCTGCGCACGGCCTCGCACAGCTGCGTGCGGTCCAGGCCCAGGGGCGCCAGCTCCTGGGCAGGCCAGTAGCAGCGCCCGGCGCGCAGGTCGCGGCCCGCGTCGCGCAGGATGTTCAGGCGCTGCAGCCCCTGGCCGTAGTGGGCGCCCCACTGCATCAGATCGGCGGTGCTGGCGCGGTGCCAGTCGGCGAGGTGCAAGGCGCAGATGCGCGTCCAGAATTCGCCCACGCTGCCGGCCACCAGCCAGGTGTAGCGCTCGACTTCGGCGCTGCTGTGCACGCCCCGCTGTGGGCCGTCCAGGGCGTTCAGGTCCCAGCGTTGGCCCTCGGTGATGGCGGCGAGCACCTGGCGGATGATGGCCTGGTCGGCTTCGGGCTGGCGCGCCAGCGCGTCCAGGCAAGCCTGGCCTTGCGCCAGCAGGGCGCGCTCGTGCGGGTCGTCCACATGGCGCGCAAAGTCCTGCAGCGCCAGGCGCAGTCGCGGCTGGTCCTGGGGCGCTTCGATGGCGTGCAGCAGGCCCTCCAGCAGGGCCAGGCGGCGTGCGGCGGGCAGGGCCGTGGTGTCGGCGATCGTGTCGGTCAGGCGGGCCAAGAGGTAGGCCAGGCCCACCGGCCCTCGCAGGGCGGAGGGCAAAAGCCCGATCGACAGCGCGAACGAGCGGGAGACCCCGCGCAAGAGCTGGCGGATGTTCAAATCGGCATGGCGCATGCGCCATTGTCGCTTGACAGCCACCAGGGCTTCTTTTAGATTACTAACCAGTCAGTCATTAAATAGCACCTCCCGATGCCCTCCTCATTAGTTAACTCCAAGGTATACAAATTTGCGTTGCTGATCTTGTGCGTCACCGCACTGGGGGCGTGCTCACGCCAGGAAGCGGTGCCCGAGCCGGTGCGTGCGGTCAAGGTCGTCACGCTGGGCGAACAGGCCGTGCGCAGCGAGACGGTGTACGCCGGCGAAGTGCGCGCGCGGGTGGAGTCGCGCCTGGGCTTTCGCGTGGGCGGCAAGCTGGTGCAGCGCGCGGTCGAGGCCGGCCAGCGCGTGGCGGCCGGGCAGCTGCTGGCCGCCATCGATCCGTTGGACTACCAGCTGTCGCTGCAGGCTGCGCAGGCGCAGCTGGCCGCAGCCCAGACCCAGCGCGATGTGGCACTGGCCGACTTCAAACGCTACGACAGCCTCAAGGCGCAGGGCTTCATCAGCGGCGCCGAACTGGAGCGCCGCGACGCCAGCCTCAAGGCGGCCGAGGCAGCGCTGGTGCAGGCGCGTTCGCAAGCGCAGGCGCAAGGCAACCAGCTGGGCTACGCGCGGCTGCAAGCCACTGCTGCGGGCGTGGTCACCGCGCTCGAAGCCGAGGTGGGCCAGGTGCTGGCCGCTGGCCAGCCGGTGCTGCGTCTGGCGCACGATGGCCCGCGCGACGCGGTCTTCCATGTGCCCGAACAAACCGTGGTGCTGTTCAAGCTGGGCATGCCCATGACGGCGCAGATCTCGGGCAGCGCGCAGCGCTTGCAGGGCCGTGTGCGCGAGGTGGGTGCAAGCGCCGACCCGCTCACGCGCACGTTTGTCGTCAAGCTGGCGCTGGACGGCTCCGAACGCCTGCCGCTGGGCGCCACGGTGAATGTGCAGCCGCCCATGCAGGCGGGTCAAAGCGCTGTGCAGGCGATCCAGCTGCCGACCACGGCTTTGCGCCAGGAAGGCGAGGGCAGCGCGGTCTGGGTGCTCGACGAAGCCAGCATGACGGTGCGCTCACAAAAAGTCAGCCTGGGCCCGGTGCAGGCCGATCAGGTGGTGATCGCCTCGGGCCTGCAGCCCGGGCAAAAGGTGGTGGTGGCCGGGGTGCATGTGCTCTCGCCAGGCCAGAAGGTCACGCTGTATGCGCCGGCCGCTGCAGCCCAGTGAGGTGGGTATGGACAAGCGCCAATTCAACCTCTCGCGCTGGGCGCTCGAACACCCGGCCCTCACACGCTACCTGATGGTGGCGCTGATGGTGCTGGGCGTGGCCGCCTACTTCCAGCTCGGGCAGGACGAGGACCCGCCATTCACCTTTCGCGCCATGGTGGTGCGCAGCGTCTGGCCTGGGGCTACTGCGCAGCAGGTGGCCGAGCAGGTGACCGACAAGATCGAGCGCACCCTGCAAGAGGTGCCCTACGCCGACAAGATCCGCAGTTATTCCAAGCCGGGCGAGTCGCTGATCATCTTCCAGCTCAAGGACAACTCGCCGCCAGCCGATGTGCCACAGATCTGGTACACCGTGCGCAAAAAAATCGGTGATCTGCGGCCCACTTTGCCGCAGGGGGTGCTGGGGCCGTTTTTCAACGATGAATTCGGCGATGTGTATGGCGTGATCTACGCCCTCAGTGGCGAGGGCTACAGCCTGGCCGAGCTCAAGCTCGAAGCCGACCGTGTGCGCCAGCAGCTCTTGCGCGTGCACGATGTGGCCAAGGTCGAATTGTTTGGCGTGCAGGACGAAAAGGTCTTCATCGAAGTCTCGCACCGCCAGATCGCACAGATGGGCCTGGACATGGGCGCGGTGCTGGCGCAGCTGGGCCAGCAAAACGCGGTCGAATCGGCCGGCACGGTGCTGTCGGCGCAGGACGTGGTGCAGGTGCGTGTGGCGGGTCAGTTCACATCCCTGGATGATCTGCGTGCGATGCCGATCCGCGCTGCTTCGGGTGCCCAGCTGCGCCTGGGGGACATCGCGCAGGTGCGGCGCGGCCTTGTGGACCCGCCCAGCATCAAGGTGCGGCATGAGGGCGACGAAGTCATCGCCATGGGCGTGAGCATGGCCAAGGGTGGCGACATCATTGCCCTGGGCAAGGCGCTGCAGCAGGCGGTGCAGCAGGTCCAGCACAGCCTGCCTGCGGGCCTGGCGCTGCGCCAGGTGCAGGACCAGCCGCGCGCGGTCTCGCAGTCGGTGGGCGAGTTCGTCAAGGTTTTGATCGAGGCGGTGGTGATCGTGCTGGGTGTGAGCTTTTTGTCTCTGGGCCTGCACAAGCGCCCCCACACCCAGGCGCCGCCCTGGCAATTCTGGCGCCGCTGGACGCTGGACATCCGCCCCGGACTGGTGGTGGGCATCACCATCCCGCTGGTGCTGGCGGTGACTTTTTTGGCGATGCACTACCTGGGCATCGGTCTGCACAAGATCTCGCTGGGCTCGCTGATCATCGCGCTGGGTCTGCTGGTGGACGACGCCATCATCGCGGTCGAGATGATGGTGCGCAAAATGGAAGAGGGCTACGACAAGTTCCGCGCCGCCACCTTCGCCTACGAGCTCACGGCCATGCCCATGCTCACGGGCACCTTGATCACGGCGGCCGGTTTCTTGCCGATCGGCATCGCCCAATCGACGGTGGGCGAATACACCTTTGCCATCTTTGCCGTGACGGTGATTGCGCTCTTGGTGAGTTGGGTGGCCTCGGTGTATTTTGTGCCCTATCTGGGCGCCTGGCTGCTGCGCAAACCGGCCTATCTGGAGCAGCAGCATGCGGCGCAAGACCACGAGCGCGCCGAGTTGTTTGACACGCCGTTTTACCGCCGCTTTCGCACCTGGGTGACCTGGTGCGTGACGCACCGCTGGAAGACGATCGGCATCACCATCGCGCTGTTTGTGCTGGGTCTGGTGGGCATGGGCCAGGTGCAGCAGCAGTTCTTCCCCGATTCGAGCCGGCCCGAAATCCTGGTGGACGTGTGGTTGCTCGAGGGCTCGCCCTATGCGGCCAGCGAAGAGGTGGCCAAGCGGGTGGAAAAACGCCTGGCGCAGGAAGAGGGCATCCGTTCGGTCACGACCTGGGTGGGTTCGGGCGTGCCGCGGTTTTACCTGCCGCTGGACCAGGTGTTCCCGCAGACCAATGTCTCGCAGCTGATCGTGCTGCCGCAAGACCTGAAAACCCGTGAAGCCTTGCGCGTGCGCCTGCCCGCCTTGCTGGCGCAGGAGTTCCCCGAGGTGCGCGGCCGTGTCAAGCTCTTGCCCAACGGGCCTCCGGTGCCGTATCCGGTGCAGTTCCGCGTGGTCGGCAGCGAACCGCAGGCACTGCGCGCCAAGGCCGACGAGGTCAAGGTGGCGATGCGGGCCAATGTCCACACGCGTGGCGTCAACGACAACTGGAACGAGTCGGTCAAGACCGTGCGCCTGGAGGTGGACCAGGCCAAGGCGCGCGCGCTGGGTGTGAGCAGCCAGGCGATTGCCCAGGCCTCGCGCACCTTGCTGCTGGGCAGCACGGTGGGCCAGTTCCGCGAGGGCGACAAGCTGATCGAGATTGTGCTGCGCCAGCCCCAAAGTGAGCGCGAGGCACTGACCGACCTGGGCCAGGTCTATGTGCCCACGTCCACCGGCAAGGCGGTGCCTTTGCTGCAGATCGCCACGCCTGTGCTGGGCTGGGAGCCGGGCGTGATGTGGCGCGAAGGCCGCCAGTACGCGATCACGGTGCAGTCTGACATCGTCGAAGGCCTGCAGGGCGCGACCGTGACGGCCGAGCTGCTTCCGGCGCTGCGCCAGCTTGAAGCCGCTTGGGCCGCGCAAGGCGCGGGCGACTACCGCATCGAGGTGGCGGGCGCGGTGGAAGAGAGCGCCAAGGGCTCGGCCTCGATCGCCGCCGGTGTGCCGCTCATGCTGTTCATCACCTTCACGCTCTTGATGCTGCAACTGCAAAGCTTCAGCCGCTCGATGCTGGTGTTCCTGACCGGCCCCCTGGGCATGGCCGGGGTGGCGGGGGCCTTGCTGGTGCTGAACCGGCCCTTTGGCTTTGTGGCCTTGCTGGGCGTGATCGCGCTGATGGGCATGATCCAGCGCAACTCGGTGATCCTGATCGACCAGATCGAGCAGGACCGCGCGGCCGGCATGCCGGCCTGGCAGGCGATCGTGGAGTCGGCGGTGCGCCGCCTGCGCCCCATCGTGCTGACGGCCGCCGCCGCCGTGCTGGCCATGATCCCGCTCTCGCGCAGCGTGTTCTGGGGGCCGATGGCGGTGGCCATCATGGGCGGCCTGATCGTGGCCACGGCGCTGACCTTGCTGGCGCTGCCGGCCATGTACGCGGCCTGGTTCCGCGTGCCACGCCCGCCGGCTTCGGTGTGAACTGTGGAAGTTGTCATGCCCGGCTTGACCGGGCAGCGATGCTTTTTCCGTGGATCCTCGGGCCGATCCCGAGGATGACACAGACACGGTCGGCGGATGAACGGGGCAGGGGCACAAGCCTTCGCGGACCCGTTAAAATGATGAGTTGACCGATTTCACGCGGGTGGTCAGGAAAACCTGTCCGCCCGTTTTGTTTGGACCCGCGCGGGTGGCGAAATTGGTAGACGCACCAGGTTTAGGTCCTGACGCCAGCAATGGTGTGGGGGTTCG
>JACCDW010810899.1_pt1 | contig 10879 bp, 9 predicted proteins | sample 7449781 | NCBI WGS metagenome assembly JACCDW01 (sample SAMN15323449, study PRJNA562643) | freshwater metagenome | isolation source: river surface water | place: USA:Blue River Watershed | collected 2017-08-18
GTCCGACGATGACATGGCCGAAAAATTCGGCCGTGACTTGCGGGGTGACGATTACCAGTTTGGCTATGGCATTGATTTCGAGATCGAGTCCTATCTTCGCTATCAGGGCGACAAATTTTCCGAATACTTTGACGCGAACACCTATTTGCTGATCACCAAGGCGCTGGATTACTTTGATCCGGCCCGCGCTTTCAATGGTGATCTTTCCGCCGCTCTCGCCAACACGCAAGCGGAGTTTTTGCTGGTGTCATTCACCACCGACTGGCGCTTTGCGCCCGAGCGCAGTCGCGAACTCGTTCAGGCGCTGGTCAAGAATGACCGCCGCGTGAGCTATGCTGAAATCGATGCGCCGCATGGCCATGATGCCTTCCTGCTGGACGACCCGCGCTACATGGCCGTGGTGCGCACCTATTACGACCGGGTCTGGCAGGGACTGCCTGCGCAGCTGCCTGCCGCGCAAAGGGAGGCGGCATGATCACCCAGCGCTTCGCCGGACTGCGCGCTGACCTCGCCTTCATTGCACACTGGGTGGCACCTTCATCACGGGTGCTGGATCTGGGTTGTGGTGACGGCGCGATGCTCGAATATCTGCAAGTCGACAAGCAGTGCAGCGGTTATGGCGTTGAAATCGATGATGCGCGCATCCCTCGTTGCGTGCAGCGTGGTGTCTCGGTCATTCAGCAGGATATGGAAGGTGGTCTGGCAATGTTCGCCGATGACGCTTTTGACACTGTCTTGTGCCTGTCCGCGCTGCAGATGACGAAGAACGTCGAAGGCGTGCTGCGCGATATCGCGCGCGTCGGTCGCGAAGCGATTGTCTCTTTTCCAAACTTTGCCCACTGGCCGCACCGACTGGCGCTGCTGACCGGCCGCATGCCGGTCTCCGAGAGCCTGCCCTACCAGTGGTACGACACACCCAATCTGCGCTGCGCGACCATTAGTGATTTTGAGGAACTTGCCGAAGAAGTTGGTCTCGAAGTACTCGAATGCGTCGCACTGCGCGATGACGGCACGCCGGTGACTTTCCTCTCCAACTGGCGCGGCAGTCTGGCGGTTTTCCGTCTTCGCAAACGATAATTCTGTCCTCACGGACGCTGCAGCTCCTCCTATAAAGACGACGCATGACTCAGGATACTTCTGCCGACGGGCAGGCGCAGACTCGCGGCTGGCGGCATTACTTCAGCCGGCACATGCTGATTTGCGTGATGCTTGGCTTTACCTCCGGGCTGCCGCTGTTCATTTTGTACAACCTGCTCTCGGCCTGGCTGAGGGCCGAGCAGGTTGATCTGAAGTCCATCGGATTGTTTGCACTTGTCGGTTTCCCCTACACCTGGAAATTCCTCTGGTCGCCGCTGATGGATCGCTTCCGTTTTCCGATGCTCGGTCGACGGCGCGGCTGGATGTTTTTTACGCAGCTGGCCTTGCTGGCCACTATCGGCAGCATGGGTTTTTATTCACCGCTGACGGAGCTGCCGGTCATTGTCTTTCTGGCGGGGCTGGTCGCTTTTCTGTCGGCCAGTCAGGACATCGTGATTGATGCGTATCGCCGCGAGATGTTGTCTGATCGCGAGCAGGGTTCCGGTACGGCGTTGTTCGTGAATGCGTACAAGATGTCGACCCTGATACCGGGCTCGCTGTCGCTGATTCTGTCCGACTTCCTTAGCTGGCAGCTGGTGTTTTCGATCACGGCACTGTTCATGCTTCCCGGCGTGCTGACTACGCTGCTGATCAGTGAACCTAAAATTTACGGTGAGCCGCCGCGCACATTACGCGAGGCGGTTGTGCTGCCGTTCAAAGAATTCATCGAACGCAGCGGCTGGTCGCATGCAGCAATGATCCTGGCCTTCATTTTTCTCTACAAGCTCGGCGACTCGATGGCCACCGCGCTGGCGACACCGTTTTACATGGATCTGGGTTTTTCGCGCACACAGATTGGTCTGGTCGCTAAAAACGCCGGCTTGTGGGCCAGCCTTGCCGGCGGCATTCTGGGCGCAGTGTGGTTGGAGAAAACCGGTGTCAATCGCGGCCTCTGGATTTTCGGTGTGCTGCAGGCTGTCGCGATTCTGGGTTTCGCTTTGCTGGCCTATACGGGTATCAGCGCTTCTGGCGTTGTCAATGTTACGCCTGACACGTTCATGCTCGGGCTGGTGATTGGCATGGAAGCTTTTGCCGTTGGCTTAGGCACCGCCGCCTTCACCGCCTATATCGCAACGGCGACTGATTCACGTTATACCGCCACGCAGTTTGCACTTTTCACCAGCCTAGCGGCAGTACCGCGCACTTTCTTCAACGCTCTCACCGGTTTTATCGTCGCGCACACCGGCTGGTTCGAATTCTTCCTGATTTGCTTTGCGCTGGCCTTACCGGGCATGCTGCTCTTGCCCAAGATCGCGCCCTGGAATACGTCCGCTGATGCGGACGATAAAAAAGAAGCAAAGGGCGTGACCGGCTAAGCCGGATGATCGCGAGGCCACGATGCTCAATGTTCTCTGGCTAAGCTTCTTTTTTCTGGCCGCCGCCAGCGCGCTCTGGCGCTGGCTGATTGTGGGTGACCCCGCAGTTTTTGCCGTGATGGTGGATAGTCTGTTCGCGATGGCAAAGCTGTCAGTCGAGGTCATGATTCTGCTGTTTGGCACGCTCACACTCTGGCTGGGTTTTCTGCACATTGCTGAAAAAGCCGGGCTGGTCGAACGACTCGCCCGTTGGCTATCGCCGCTGTTTGCGCGCCTGATGCCCGAAGTGCCGAGGGGTCATCCGGCGCTGGGGCTGATCACAATGAATTTCACCGCCAACGCGCTCGGTCTGGACAATGCCGCTACACCGATAGGCCTGAAAGCGATGCGCGAGCTGCAATCGCTCAATCCCGAACCCGAGCGTGCCAGCAATGCGCAAATTCTTTTTCTGGTGCTGAACGCCTCATCGCTGACGCTGTTGCCGGTGTCGATTTTCATGTATCGCGCGCAGCAGGGTGCGACCGATCCGACGCTGGTCTTCCTGCCCATCTTGCTTGCAACGACAGCCTCCACACTCGCCGGATTTTTTGCGGTGGTCTTCATGCAGCGTTTGCGCTGGCGCGATCCTGTGGTGCTGGGCTGGCTGCTGGGCACAGCACTGCTGCTCGGCGGTTTCATTGCGCTGTTGTCGACGCTGTCGTCGGTGGCACTGGCCAGTCTTTCGTCCGTGCTTGGAAACGTGGTCCTGTTTGGGCTGATCCTCTTGTTTCTGGTCGCCGGCATGCTGCGCAAGGTGGCCGTGTATGAAGCCTTCATCGAAGGTGCGCGCGAAGGTTTCGAGGTCGCGAAAAATCTGCTGCCTTATTTAGTGGCGATGCTGTGTGCCGTCGGCGTCCTGCGTGCCTCGGGTGCATTGGATCTGCTTTTGACCGGGATTCGTGACATGGTGCTCTGGGCCGGCTGGGATGCCCGGTTCGTCGATGCGCTACCCACCGCACTGGTCAAGCCGTTTTCAGGAAGCGCCGCCCGCGCCATGCTCATCGAAACCATGAACACGCAGGGTGTCGACAGCTTCCCTGCGCTGCTGGCGGCAACGATGCAGGGCAGCACCGAGACCACGTTTTATGTACTGGCGGTCTACTTTGGTTCGGTCGGCATACAGCGGGTCCGGCATGCAGTGGGGTGTGCGCTGTTTGCCGATCTGGCGGGGGTGCTGGCGTCGATTGGGGTTTGTTACTGGTTCTTTGGGTAAGTGAAAAAACCTCTGAGTTGCCCCTTTTCTGGTTTTTCCTCCGGGCGATCCCAAGATTCGTTGTTTTCCACGCAATTTTTTTGACGACTCATGAGAGGCGCGGTTACGAGTGTGCAAAGATGCGGTTTTCAAGCGTAATATGCATAAATTAGCTAAGTTAGGGATATGCGATAACTTATGTAATTTTTATATAAATGGACCCGATATCAAACCCTTATTCACCCGGAGCTGGGACGCCGCCGCCTGAATTGGCGGGTCGCGATGAGTTGAGATAGCGTGTACGCATCGCTGCTCAGCGCGTCCGTATTGGTAACCCCGCGAAGAGTGTTCTGATGGTGGGCTTGCGTGGTGTGGGTAAAACCGTGTTGTTAGACCAGCTGCGCAATGATGCTGAGCGGGCCGGCTTGCATACCCTGCGACTGGAAACACCAGAAGACCGCTCTTTGCCTGCCTTATTGGCCCCTCAACTGAGGTTGGCTCTCATCAGGTTGAGCCGTGTCGAGTCCGCAAAGCAATTGGCTCAACGAGGTCTGTCTGCATTGGCGGGGTTTGTGCGTTCATTGCGCGTGCGATACCAGGATATCGAGGTGGGTATTGACGCTGACCCTGAACCTGGACTCGCAGACAATGGGGAACTCGAGGGGGATCTCGCTGCATTACTGGAACAAGTGGGTCGGACTGCCGCAAACGCTGACACGGCGCTCATTTTGTTTATCGATGAATTGCAATATATCGAAGAAGATCAGTTCGCAGCGCTTATAGCGGCGTTACATCGCTGCGCACAACAGAAGCTGCCCATCGCAATGGTGGGAGCAGGCCTGCCCCAATTACGTGGACGTGCAGGTCGCGCAAAATCGTATGCGGAGCGTTTGTTTGACTTCCCGGAAGTCGGTCCGCTCAAACGTTCAGAAGCCTTCGACGCGATAGCCAAGCCGGCCAATGCGCGTCAAGTTGAGTTCGAACAGCCTGCTCTGGAACAAATTTTTGATCGCACCAAGGGCTATCCCTACTTCATTCAGGAATGGGCAAAGCAAGCATGGGATCACGCAGAGCACAGTCCCATTACCTCACAAGACGTATCTGATGCATCCGTACGCACCATTGCCGAATTGGATGAAAGTTTTTTCCGTGTTCGTTTCGATCGGATGACACCGCTTGAGAAGCGTTATCTGCGAGCGATGGCAGAGTTGGGGGCAGGGCCTCACCGTTCTGGAGATGTTGCCGACACGTTGTTACGCAAGGTAAGTGCCTTGGCACCCACCCGCAGTAGCCTAATCCACAAGGGGATGATCTGGAGCCCCAATCATGGCGACACAGCATTCACGGTTCCGTTGTTTGACGAATTCATGAAACGCGCAATGCCCGACGAGCATTGGCGTGAAAACTGAAAAAGCGTGTGCCTAGCGGCGTTCAGTCGTACAGATAATCAATGATCAGCGGCGCATGATCTGAAAACCGCTCATCCTTGTACACCGCCGCGCTCTTCGCCGTGGCCGCAATGCCCGGCGTGGCGACGTGATAATCGATGCGCCAACCCACATTATTTGCCCACGCCTGCCCCCGGTTGCTCCACCAGGTATAGGCTTCACCGGTGGTGTCGGGGTGCAGCAACCGGTACACATCACACCAGCCGGCTTCGTCGAAAAGGGTCGTCATCCAAGCACGTTCTTCAGGCAGGAAGCCGGAATTTTTCTGGTTGCTCTTCCAGTTTTTCAGATCGATTTCCTTGTGCGCGATATTCCAGTCGCCGCAGATCACGACTTCACGGCCTGATTGGCGCAGCTTCACCAGATGCGGCATGTACGCCGCCATGAAACGAAATTTCGCCTGCTGACGCTCATCGCTCGATGAGCCGGAGGGGCAGTACAGTGAGATCACCGACAGCTTGCCAATATCCACCTGCACACAGCGACCCTCGGCATCAAATTCGGTATTACCAAAACCTATCGTTGCGGAGTCGGGTTTTTGTCGTGAATAGACGCCGGTACCCGAATAGCCTTTCTTTTCAGCGTAATGAAAGTGGCCGTGATAGCCGTGCGGCGACAGAAAGGCTTCGGTCATGTCGGCCTCTTGTGCTTTGAGCTCTTGAACGCAGATGAAATCGGCCTCCTGCTTCTGCATCCATTCGAAGAAATTCTTTTTAGCGGCAGAACGGATGCCGTTGAGGTTGGCTGAGATAATTTTCATGATGAGTTTTTTATAAAAGGCCTCGCGTTACGACGGCAAGGATAACCGATCATGCCAAACGTCTGCCCCGCGTTAAAATGCGACCTTCCCATTTCAATTTCCAAGGTGATTGAGTGAGCAAGCTCCGCCAGCAATTCATCGAATTTTCCGTCAATGCCGGCGTACTGCGTTTCGGCGAATTCACGACCAAGGCCGGGCGTCTGTCGCCTTACTTTTTCAATGCGGGGCTGTTCAATGATGGTGAGCGCCTCGGCAAGCTGGCTGACTTTTACGCGCAGACGCTGCTGGATTCCGGAATCGGTTTCGACATGCTGTTCGGGCCCGCGTACAAGGGCATCACGTTGGCCTCGGCCACCGCTGTCGCTCTGGCGCTCAAAGGTCACAACACATCGTTTGCCTACAACCGCAAGGAAGCTAAAGACCATGGTGAAGGCGGCACGATGGTCGGCGCCAAACTTGAGGGTCGTGTGGTGATCATTGACGATGTGATTTCGGCGGGCACCTCAGTGCGCGAGTCCGTCGAGATGATCCGCTCGCAGGGTGCGACACCGTGCGCGGTGCTGATTGCGCTGGACCGGATGGAAAAAAGTGGTGCCGAGGGCGCGCTGTCGCAGTTGTCAGCGGTACAGGAGGTCGAGCAGAGGTTTGGTATGCCGGTGATACCCATCGCTAACCTGAACGACTTGTTTGCTTATTTGTCCGGCCCGGGCGCAAGCACAGAGCTGGCGCAGTTCAAAGCGCCGGTCGAGGCCTACAGGCAGCGTTATGGTGTGGCTTGATGTGTGCCGCCAAAAATAAAAAGGGGCGGCATTGACCGCCCCTCTCTGACTCCGAGGGAGGCTCAGCCCAGCTTCTGCTTCAACAGCTCGGTCAGCTGCGCCGGATTAGCCTTGCCCTTGCTTGCTTTCATCGCCTGACCAATCAGTGCGTTGAAGGCTTTTTCCTTGCCTGCTCTGTATTCTTCGACCGATTTGGCATTGGCAGCCAGTACTTCATCGACGATTTTTTCGAGTGCACCGGTGTCGGAGATTTGTTTCAGACCTTTGGATTCGATGATTTCGTCAGCAAGTGCTGAAGATGTCGACTTTGCCTCCCACATCGCCGCGAATACTTCTTTGGCAATCTTGTTCGAGATCGTGCCGTCTGCGATGCGCTTGAGCAGCAATGACAGTTGCTCCGCGCGGACGGGTGAATCACTGATCTCGATGCCCTCGCGATTAAGGGTTGATGCGACATCGCCCATCAGCCAGTTGGCTGCAGGCTTGGCTTGCTCGCGCCCCGTGCTTGCAACCACCGCTTCAAAATAGGCTGCCATCGCTTTTGATTGCGTCAGCACCATCGCATCGTATTCGGAGAGCTGATAGTCGTGGATAAAACGCTCGCGCATCGCACCCGGCAACTCGGGTAGCGAAGCTTTCACTCGGTCTATCCATGCCTGCGCAATCACCAGCGGCGGCAAATCCGGGTCCGGGAAGTAGCGATAATCCATCGCATCTTCTTTGCTGCGCATCGAGCGGGTTTCTTCTTTGTCCGGGTCGTACAGACGCGTTTCCTGAACGACGGTGCCGCCATCTTCGATCAGTTCGATCTGACGCCGGACTTCGTAATTGATCGCCTCTTCCAGAAAGCGGAAGGAGTTCAGGTTCTTGATTTCGCAGCGCGTGCCGAATTCTTTCTGGCCGACCGGGCGCACTGAGACATTTGCGTCACAGCGGAAAGAGCCCTCTTGCATATTACCGTCGCAGATACCGAGCCACATCACCAGTGCATGCAGTGATTTCGCATACGCGACCGCTTCAGCGGCGCTGCGTATCTCGGGTTCGGTGACGATTTCCAGCAAGGGTGTGCCGGCGCGATTAAGGTCAATGCCGGTCATGCCCTGATAGTCTTCGTGCAGTGACTTGCCCGCATCTTCTTCGAGATGCGCGCGGGTCAGGTGCACGGTTTTCAGTTCCGGTTTGCCGTCTTTCTCGACAACGAACGACAGGCTGCCGCCCTGAACCACTGGAATTTCAAACTGGCTGATCTGATAGCCCTTGGGTAGATCGGGATAGAAATAATTTTTACGGGCGAACACCGATGTCGGCGCAATCGTTGCACCAATGGCCAGACCGAACTGAATCGCACGCTCGACCGCGCCACGGTTCAATACCGGCAGTACGCCCGGCAAGGCCAGATCCACCGGACAGGCTTGCGTATTGGGTGCTGCGCCAAAGGTGGTGGGCGCACCGCTGAAAATCTTGGAGGCTGTTGTGAGCTGCGTGTGGGTTTCCAGCCCGATCACCACTTCCCATTGCATGATGTGTCCTTTTGGTTCTGAGCGTTCTGAGCGTTCTGAGCGTTCTGTGCAGTCTAGGCGCTTAATCCCGGCCGCCGCTGGTGCCAGTCAGTCGCCTGTTGAAACTGATGCGCGATATTGAGCAGTTTCGCTTCGCTGAAATAATTGCCGATCAACTGGAGACCGACCGGACGTTTTGCATTTTTGTCGCCTTGTCCGAAGCCAACCGGAATCGACATGCCGGGCAAGCCCGCCAGGCTGGTCGACAGTGTGTAAATGTCAGCCAGATAATTGGCAACGGGGTCATTTGCTTTCGATCCGAGATCCCAGGCTACGGTCGGTGCAACCGGCCCCATGATCACATCGCACTGTGTGAATGCCTGCTGAAAATCTTGCGCGATCAGGCGACGAATTTTTTGTGCCTGTAAATAGTAAGCATCGTAGTACCCATGAGAGAGTACATAGGCGCCGACCAGAATGCGGCGTTTGACTTCGCTGCCAAAGCCCTCGGCGCGGGTTTTGCGGTACATATCGGACAGATCGCTGTAATCCGCTGCCCTAAAACCGTAACGCACGCCATCAAAGCGCGACAGATTCGATGAGGCTTCGGCTGGTGCGATCACGTAATACACCGGGATTGACAGTGATGTTTTTGGCAGCGAGATCTCGACCAGTGTTGCGCCGAGCTTCTCGTATTCTTTGAGTGCATTTCGTACGGCCTGCTCGACATCGTTGGCGAGTCCTTCGCCGAAATATTCTTTAGGTACCCCGATTTTCAGTCCCTTGAGGCTGTCATTCAGATGACGCGAAAAATCTTCCGGCTCGCGTTCCAGACTGGTTGCGTCGCGCGGATCGAACCCGGCCATCGCCGTCAGCAGCATCGCGCAGTCTTCCGCGGTCCATGCCATCGGGCCACCCTGATCCAGTGATGACGCGAACGCAATCATTCCGTAACGTGACACCCGGCCATAGGTCGGTTTGATGCCTGTGATGCCACATAAAGCGGCGGGCTGACGGATTGAGCCGCCGGTATCAGTACCGGTAGCGGCAGGTGTGAGGCCACCGGCGACGGCCGCCGCCGAGCCGCCCGAAGAGCCGCCCGGCACGGCGGTTTTGTCCCAGGGGTTTTTGACCGCGCCGAAGAATGAATTTTCATTCGATGAACCCATGGCGAATTCATCACAATTCAACTTGCCGAGGTTGACCATGCCTGCTGTGAGGAACTGTTTCACCACCGTTGCATCAAACGGGCTGATGTAGCCGGAAAGCATCTTTGATCCGGCGGTCGAAGGCCAGCCTTCGGTTACAAAAATGTCTTTGTGCGCGATCGGCACACCCGTTAACAGGGAAGCGTTTCCGCTGGCAATGCGGGCATCGGCGGCTTTGGCCTGGGCGAGCGTCAAATCGGGGATAACGCTGGTGAATGCATTCAGGTCGCTGGCGGCGATGCGGGATAAATAGTCGCTGGCAAGCTCAGTTGCGGAAATTTTACGTTGACTGAGTTGCTCGGACAGTGCTTTGAGGGTCTGGTTGGGCATGAGTCAATAGTGCGCTGGATTCGGAGGGCGGCGATAAAAGCCGGGCGGCAAAAGCCGGCAAAAGGCCGCTATTCGATGACTTTCGGGACCAGATACAGGCCGTCCTGGGTCAGGGGGGCCGGCTTTTGGTAGGCATCGCGCTGATCGGATTCGCTGACGGTATCGTCGCGCAGGCGCATCGAAAGATCGTTTTGCCATGCCGCGATCGGATGCGACAAGGGTTCAACGCCCGTGGTGTCAACGGACTTCATTTGTTCGACCAGCGCAAAAATGCTGTTGAGCTTGTCCAGCGCGTCGGCAGACTGCTGGTCGTCGAGATTGAGCTGCGCCAGTTTGGACAGGCGCGCAATATCGGTGAGTGACAGGGACATGGAAGATCGCCGGGCGGCGCGTCAGGGCTAACGATTTTAAAAATGGCAAACAATGCAATGCATGTGTTTTCGCCGGAGAAAGGACCAGAGTAACGAATTTTTCGCGTTTCTGTCAGCCAATTCAGCCGGAATTATAAGGTAGAATGTCAGGTTAATGGCCGCTGCAGCCGCTCTCCGCGCGGCGCACATTTTTGGTCCACTTCAGCAATTTTTTTGCCCGGACGCGCCCCGTTCTGGCGCTTGAGGACAAGATTTCATGTTTGCATTCCTTCGCAGTTATTTTTCCAACGATCTGGCGATCGACCTTGGCACCGCCAACACGCTGATCTATGTTCGCGGCCTCGGCATCGTGCTCGACGAGCCTTCCGTGGTCGCGATTCGCCAGCAGGGCGGACCGAATGCCAAGAAAAACATTCAGGCCGTCGGTAAGGAAGCAAAGCAAATGCTGGGCAAAGTGCCGGGCAATATCGAGGCCATCCGTCCGATGAAGGATGGCGTGATTGCCGACTTCACCGTCACCGAGCAAATGCTCAAGCAATTCATTCGCATGGTGCATGACACCAAGCTGTTCAAGCCTTCGCCGCGCATCATCATTTGCGTCCCGTGCGGATCGACCCAGGTCGAGCGTCGCGCGATTCGCGAATCTGCGCTCGGCGCCGGCGCTTCGCAAGTATTCCTGATCGAAGAGCCGATGGCCGCTGCGATTGGTGCCGGTCTTCCTGTTTCCGAGGCGACTGGTTCGATGGTTGTCGATATCGGTGGTGGCACGACCGAGGTCGGCATCATCTCGCTTGGCGGCA
>JACCDW011000169.1_pt1 | contig 10879 bp, 7 predicted proteins | sample 7449781 | NCBI WGS metagenome assembly JACCDW01 (sample SAMN15323449, study PRJNA562643) | freshwater metagenome | isolation source: river surface water | place: USA:Blue River Watershed | collected 2017-08-18
CATGCTTATGGTGGCGATGGCGGCTTGCAAGCCGGCTTCATTCAAGAGTGTCGAAGACGCTGCGGAGAGCCCGGTCGAGACCGTGGTTTCCGATGACGCGGTGGGTGAAATCGGGGGATCACCAGCGGTGGTGGTAGATGAACCCATTGAAGCCGTGGAAGTTGTCACCGCGGAAACCAAACTGCAAGTACCTGCTCCTCCGCCTGAGGAAGTGAAGGTCGCCTGTGCCGATGCCGCCAAGAACGGAACCTTGAAATCCAAGGCTATACCTCTGTTCTTCCCGGCCAAGACTACGACTTGCGAGTTTGAAAAGAACGATAATTTAAGCCGTAAGAACGAAGTGATCCGCGCTCGTCGTGAAGAAGCAGTCGAGCTGCCTCTGCAGGGCATGACCCGTCTCTGTAACATGAAGTTCGATGCGCCCCAGCAGCCGATGCGCTTCGACGATGAGATCCTGATTACCCTGAACAACCTGGTCGTGGCTTCCAGTCAGGACTATTCGATCAAGTCCCGCGATAAGGACAACGATCTTGTTTATCCCAACGGCCTCGCAGTGGATAACGATGGACTGGTGACTTATAAATGGCTGCCTCCCAATGGAGTGCAGAACCTCGACTATCTGAATGGAAAACTATCCAAGTACTGTCTGGGACTTGATCCCAAGGCTCCAGACTTTGCTCAGCTTTGTCAGATTCCCAAGACGTCAACGAGCGGAAACATGTCGCTGAAACTGCCGCAGGATGCTTTCCTGAAGCTTGCGGCCAAAGCCGGACTCGTCTTCGACAAGCAGATCCAATCGGTGCCCAAGGCGCAGCTGACCTTTATCACCACCGGGGATAACGATGACAGCGACTGCCAGCATCTGGATTTCCGCATGACTGTTACGATCGATTATCTTTAATCAGAACGTGACTGCATAACTAACCCGCAGCAGCTGACGATCAAAGCGCTGCGGGTTTTGTTTCACCTGCTCCTGGGTGATTCCCAGCCCAAAGCTTCCCAGTATTCCCGCAGATGTCGGGCCGATCCCTGTGGTCCAACGATAGTCAAGATTAGCGAGGGTGGTGGTGAGACCATCAGCTCCGGGCACAGTCTTATCGATGGATTGACTGCGCTGCAGATCGATCTGCAGATTCTGTTCGGGATCGATAGCCCAAAGCCCTTGGATATAAAATTGATCCGCAAGAAACTGCGGATCACCTTTACGCCGCTGATCCAGATTCCGATCCCAACCGGCACGGAATTGACTCTGGGTGCGCACGTTCTCGATGCGATCCAGATCGGGACGTCTTATCATGTCCTGGGCAATCGGTTGCGCTTTGCCTTTTTGTTCCTCTGGAGTGGCGCTGCGTATCACATAAGAGAGAGCAGCGCCCATAATGAAACTACTTTTCTTTTCGCTATCGACATCCTGCTGCAAGGCTCCCAATGTAGTTTGGACCGACCAGTCGGAACTCAGGACCCACAGATCATCATTCTTAATTTCCCAACTCCCGGAACTGATACCATCACGCACTTTCTGAGTTCCGCGAATCAGGCTGAGCGTGTTGGTCCAGCTGCGATTGATAAGATGAGCCCAGCTCGCGCCCAGCTCGCGACTCTCCAGATCCGTTGCACCGTCGAGGTTGCGACTGATACCGGCTGTGGCCGATACGCTATTCATCATATTCAGCTGATGGTCATGACGGTAAGCGGCGCGGGTCGAAGTGAAGGGAGCACCGTCCTGAAGAACGGTTTCTTCCAAAGGGCGCTGCGTGGCATCCGCTCCATGCGTGCGCAGCCAACCGGCCTCCAGGGTGTCACTGCTGTGCTGCTCGCGCCAGGTCGCAGAGGACCGGGCTTGCAGGGATGTGAACGATGAACTTCCAGAGTTACCAGCCGTAGCCCCAAGTTCCGCCTGGGCATTGAGCTTTTGCTGTTCAAAGAGGAAAAGACTGCGCCCCCCCAGGATATTCAGATGATCGGGGCGCTTCAGTTTGGGATTGCGGCTTTGAAGTTGCTGGTCGCGGTACTCATACTCAATCGTGTTGAGGTTCCGAATGGGAGCCGCCGTGAGCGGTGCGGTGGACAGAAGCAAAGCAGCAGGCAAGAGCCTTGAACCCATGATGACATCCTTGTCGATCGTGATGGGACGTAGAACGGCGAACCTGGAACCCTGTCCAGGTTATCACCGTTCCTCTATGGTATCAGGCTCCGTCTGGCCTGATGAAGATAACTTTAAAAGTTTGCAGGATGATTTTCATATCGACCCAGAAGGAGCGGGTTCGAATATAGCGAATGTCGAGGCGAACCCAGTCCTCAAAGCCAATCGTATTGCGGCCGCTGACCTGCCAGAGACAGGTCAGGCCCGGCTTGACCATGAGTCTTTGCAGTTGCCAGCGCTTGTATTTTTTCACTTCGCGCGGCAAAGGTGGGCGTGGCCCGACGAGGCTCATCTCCCCCTTCAGAACATTCCAGAATTGAGGCATCTCATCGATGCTGAATTTGCGAAGATACTGGCCAACCCAGGTGATCCGCGGATCACGACGAATCTTGAACACCGGGCCGCTCATTTCATTGCGATGCAGCAGCGCACGTCTTTGTTTTTCAGCGTCCACGACCATGGTCCGGAGCTTATACATACGGAAGAGGCGCCCGCCTTCTCCCACACGAATCTGACAAAAAAAGATGGGACCACGACTGGTCAGCTTAATTAAAGCCATGCTCAACAAAAGGACAGGAGCCGCCAGAATCAAACCGACCAGCGCGCCCACCACATCCAAAGTTCTAGTTAATTTTTCCACATGCGGCTGCCTTCTGACCACAGGAATCCGACCAGGGGTGAAACGACGAACGGGTTGTTCGTCTTTTTCGAGGCGCGAACCTGCGCGACGCTCATAGCGACGCTTGGCCGGCCGGGGTGAAGCGTACATGCTCCTCGAAATTTCCTGCTGTTGAATCTGTGCATGCATGGTGCAGACCTCTTACGTTCGCCGCCCTTGCCGCGGGACGGCCTGTGTTTGAGAAAAACCCATATGCAATTTTGCAAAAAAGAGGCCAGTACAAATGGCGTGCCAATGGTGTGTAAGATGCCGAAATTGCTGAGAAAAAACTTATTACGTGAAGGAATAAACTGTCTGAGGATTACGCGATGACCGATTGTTTGACAGAAGTAAAAACGTAATGATGTCGGGTGGATAGTGATATCTGTCCAAAGTGCTGAACAATTTGCCGGGGGGAGGAGGGTAAAACTTATCGCCTGCCCTCCATGTTCGGGAACGCACCCGTCCTATAAAATTTAACTAAACGCCAGTCCAGCCTGATCATGGGGATAGATATGTTTGATCGAAGCACGAGGATCCTGATTGTCGACGATATGAATATGTTTCGTCAGATGGTTCGTCATAGTCTCACGTCGCTGGATTACAAAAAACTTACGGAAGCCAGCGACGGCACCCGGGCCTGGACTGAATTGAATCAAGCCATCGAATTGAAGGAACCCTTTCAATTGGTGATCAGTGACTGGAATATGCCCAAAATGAAGGGCATTGATCTTTTGCGCAAGGTTCGGGCGACGGATTGGGGCAAGCACCTGCCCTTCATCATGCTGACGGCTGAAGCGGAGATGGCGAATGTCAAGGAAGCCGTGCAAGCCGGTGTGGATAACTACATCATCAAGCCCTTTACGGTCGAACAGATGAAGACGAAGCTGGAGCAAACGCACCAGAAATTCGCGAAACCCAAGGCTTCCTGAAGCGAACAACCATGGCAGAAGCATTCAATGAATTTCTCAACTTCTTTCTGGACGAGGCTCTGGATGCCCTGAGCGTTTGGGAAAAAGCCTGTCTGGACCTGGAGCGGGATAATTCTCAGGACGCGCGGGAGGAACTCTATCGCGCGGCTCACAATCTTAAAAGTGGCAGTGGGGCTGTTGGGCTTGTTGAATTCAACGAGCTGGTTCACAAAGTGGAAGACCTGATATCCAAGGTACTGAACAACCAAATCCCGAACAGTCCGCAAATCATCAAGGTGTTTTTGGAAACTCATTCCATTCTCAACGAATGGATCGGGCATTTGAAGCAGGGCGAAGCCTGGCATCCGCGGGACGCGATTCAAAGTGTGTTGCAAGTTCTGGCTCAAATTATGGGTGCCGAGGCAGGTGCGGTTGATACGGCAGGAACGGATAGCGCCACTCCTCCCCAGGACGGTTTGATCAGCGGCGCGCAGATCCTTCTGCAGTCGCTGCAAGGCACGCCCGACAAAGCTATCGAAACCATGGGCGCGCCGCCTCAAGCAGAAGCTCCAGCGCAGGTTTCCGTGGAAGCGCCGGTAACAGCAAGTCCGGCCACCCATAGTCCCGCACCAGGCAACAAGCCACAGGAAAGTCTACGCGTTGCAGCTGGCAAACTGGATCAGTTGATTCAGCTCGTCGGTGAATTATCCACCCAACAGGCCATCGTCTGGCACGCTCGCTTGAACGGAACGCTGCAAAGCAAAAGCAGTGATAATGCAATTCAATTGACCCAGAAAATAGCCAAAGACCTGCAAGGCCTGGCCTTATCCCTGCGCCTTCAGCCCTTGCAGAGCCTTTTTCAACGTCTGGAGCGCACGGCTCGCGATCTCGCCCGTTCCCAAGGGAAAAAAATCGATTTTGTCATTCGCGGTGATCATGTCGAGGTCGATCGCACAGTCATTGAACGGATCGCTGATGCGCTCAATCATGTGATTCGCAATGCCATCGATCACGGCGTTGAAACGCCGACTGAACGATTGGATGGACAAAAACGCGAGTCCGCGACGATCTGCATGGAAGCGGTACAGGAAACCAGTGGCGTGATGATCACCATCGTTGATGACGGGCGGGGCTTGAATACGGCCAAAATCCTGAAAAAAGCTGTGGAACGAGGTATAGTCCCCGCAGAGGCCAATCTTTCCGCCCAGGATATTCACCGTTTGATCTTCCATGCCGGTCTTTCGACGGCGGACAAGATCACGGATATTTCCGGTCGTGGCGTGGGCATGGATGTGGTGAAGAATTCGGTGGAAGCCATCGGCGGTTCGATTCACGTGTCGAGTCAGCCGCAGCAGGGCACGACCTTTGCCATCACCTTGCCTGCAACTTTGTCCATCATCGATGCGATGATCATCGGTGTTGATCAGCACCGCTATGCGATACCCGTGCAGGACGTAGCTGAAATCATCAACGCCCGTCAGTCCCGCATCGAATGCGTAGCTGGTTTTGGGCGCCTGCTTTCCCTGCGTGATCAATTGATTCCTGTGGAATGCCTGCGTGAACATCTGCCTGGAAGTTCGCAGCCTCAGACTCCAGACGAAAGCCTGAGCAGCAGCATGCGTCCGGCCCTTATCATTCGCGGAGGCACCGACGCCCTTGCGTTTGAAGTCGATGCCATCCTTGGTCAACAGCCCGTTACGGTGCGGCGGCTTCCGCAGCTCATCGCCAGCATTCCCGGATACACCGGGGGCACGATACTCGGTGATGGCGACCCCTGTGTGATTCTGAATCTGCCGGCTCTGGTCACGCGGCACTATGATCGTTTGAATCGCAATCGTGCGCATCCTTTGGAAGCGCATACCGGGCATGATCGAAGCAGTGAAGCCGGACCGGATACCCTCGAAAATCGCTTTCTAATTTTTGAAACCCATGGTCATGAATTTGCGGTGCCTCTTTTGAAAGTCAAGGAAATCCTAAAAGACCTTCCCTGCGAAACCATGGTGGGAGGCGCTCCGCATCTTTTGGGCTGTATTCATGTTCGGGGCGTGTTGCTGGCCGTGTATGATCCGGGCCCACTCTTTGATTTGCCAAGGGCCGAGTCCGAAGGCGCCATCGACCTTGTGGTGGAAGAAGGCGAAACCGCTTTCGCCCTTCGTGTGGAGCGCGTCGTGTCCGTCGCCAACCTGCAGGCCATCGATCGCCCCATCGTCGAGAAAGCTCAGGATGTTGTGCCTCGCCTCTTCGGTTATCTCGGTATGGGCATGCATAACGGCAGACCGATTCCCATGCTGGATCTTTTGCAAACTATTCCGCTTTGGGAAGCCCATCTTCGTACACAATCTCATTCCTCCCGGACAACCGGGATCCCATTGGAGGTATCATGACGATCGCATCACGCTGGTCCTTCTCGCAGAAATTGATGCTGGCGAACCTTACCTATCTTTTACCTTGTGCGGTGCTCGTGTTCTTTCTGGTCAAAGAAAAGAACGCCCAGCTGGAATTCAGCGACAAGGAAAAAATGGGTTTGGAATTCCAAAGGCCGCTCACCAATCTCTTCCTGCATGTGGGACAGCACAAGACCATGAGCTGGGCTTTCCTGAATGGTCAGGGCGGAAGCAAGGAAAAGCTGGATGCGATCCGCAACCAGATCGAAGGCGATTTCAGCAACCTCGATGAGCTGGAGTCACGTCTGGGCTCGTCTTTGGGCTTCAACGACCAGGAATTAAGCCTTAGGAAAAGGGTGAACGCCAGTCCCAAGATTCTGAAATCCAATTGGCAGGGCCTGCTCGATAAATACAGTCGTTCCCATCTGGATGAGCTGATGGAAAGGCACGACCGCCTGCTCGCCGATATTGCCACAGCGATTACTCACGTCGGGGATAGCTCGAACCTGATCCTTGATCCCGACCTGGACAGTTACTACATCATGGATATCACGCTTCTGGCCTTGCCCAAGCTGATGGATCAAATCCAGCAAGCGGCCAATTTCGTGCAGACTCATCGCTGGGAGCAGGGCGCTCTGAACAAGGACGCCTTGGTCGAACTGGCAACTTTTCGATTTCAACTCCGTGACTCCATCAGTCGTGTGAATGGAGACATTCAAACCGCCATTAATGAAGACAAGAAATTTTACGGAACCCTGTCCTCCTTGCAACGCGAGCTGCCCATCAAGCAAAAGGAATTCACGAGTTCGATGGAAAAAATGCTCCAGCATTGGGATCGTATCATCGATCAAAAGCCTGACGATCCCATGAGCCAGGTGAAACCGGAGCTTATGACGGCAGCTTATGAGGCTCTCGATCAAACCTATGTGCTTTGGATCAAAGCTGCCGAGGAATTGGAAAAACTCCTGGAAATTCGAATGAGCCAGCATCGTTGGGAACGCTTTTGGGCTCTTGTCCTGGCGGTGCTTGCCTGGATGCCGCCAGCTTTCCTGGCTCTCTTCACTGTCCATCGATTGAGCCGGTCCTTCACAATTGCTGTGGATAAATTGGAATCCGAAGCGGAAGGCGCCAATCAATCTAGCGCGCAACTGGCCGCGGCATCGTCGATGGTTTCATCCGGGTCCACGGAACAGGCCGCGGCGATTCAGGAGACGGGAGCATCGATGTCTGAAATCGCCAGTATGATTGCTCGCAGTTCCAGCCAGGCGCAGATGTCCCAGGAACTTGCGCATAAGGTCACCCAAAGAGCGGACGAGGGCTGCACGGTCATGGAACGCCTCGTGCTGTCCATGGAATCCATTCATGAAGCCAACTCGCAGCTGCAGAATATCTCAAATATCATCAGTGAAATATCAACAAAAACCAACGTGATCAATGAAATCGTCGGCAAAACGCAGCTGCTCTCGTTCAATGCTTCCATCGAGGCTGCACGCGCGGGTCAACACGGACGTGGGTTTGCGGTGGTGGCGGAAGAAGTTGGCAACCTGGCCCAGACCAGTGGGAATGCCGCCAAGAGCATCCGGGAACTGATCGAGGATAGCCAGAAACAGGTGGCTCATATCCTGCGTACGACTTTGGAACGGGTGACCGAAGGCAAGCAGGTGACGGAACAGGCGCAACAGATTTTTAGCGAGATTGCCAAGGATATTTCCCTGATCTCGACTCAAGTCGAAAGCGTAACGGAGGCGGCCCGCGAGCAGCAACTCGGTATTGAGCAGATTTCGAAAGCCATGATTCAAATGGATCAGACCACCCAATCGAATAACAAAGCCGCGCATCTTGCGGCCCAACTTTCGGACCTTCTGGCCAGCCAAAGTCATAAGCTCACCGTGATTTCACGCTCTGTTTCGCAACTAGTTTTTGGACAGAAAGGTCCGACCCAGGATCGCGGTGGGGCAGTGCATGAGAACGTGGAGCGAAAACCTCTTCCTCATGTTGAACTCGTTCCACGGCCCAGCGATCGCGCAAAATCTGCAAGGCGCAGTGCTGTGGATACGGATGACAATTCGTTGCTGGATGGTTTGACCCGGAAAAGCCAAAGCATGGATGCTCAGGGTCATCCCGCAAGCTCTTCAGTTTCAGCCGATGATGAAAGTTTCAAGGAGGCCGTATGACAGAGGAGATGACGGCCTCGGATGGAAATGAAGCGCGTTTTATCGTCTATCGCGTGGGTGCGGATGCCTTTGCGTCCCCTCTTCTTTCCATCAAAGAGATCGTGGATCCTCTGCCTTACTGCTTTGTTCCCAATCATCATGAATATTTTCTTGGTCTGTCCAATCTTCGTGGACAGATCATCGGCGTGATTGATCTGGGGCGACGTTTTGGTTTGCATTCCACAGCCACGCAGGAAGCTGGCGTTCTTCTGATATTTGAAGAGGATGGCGCCTCGCTGGGGGCTCTCGTCAGTGCCGTGGAATCGGCGATCACAGTGGAGTCCAAACAAATTTCTCAGGAACAGGCGGTCACCAGCCACGTGCCTCATGAAGCTTATTTGGGCGTCGTGCGTTACGAGGATCGCATCCTGCCGATCGTCTCACTCGTGGAACTGGTGCGCCAGCCACTTCGGGAGCCTATGAGCGCATGAGTCAAACTCTGGATAATCGCGACCGCAGTCTGATCGAAGAGCTTTGCTTTCGACTCACGGGTTCGCGTCCCGAATCGTTGGCTCGCATTGAAACCTGTTCCGTCAATCTTATGCGGCGCATGAGTCACCACGGATTGAATAGCCTGCGCGAATATTTGAGCATGGCCATGGAGTCCGATCAGGAATTCGCGGAACTGGTGTCGGCCTTGACCATCCATACCACGAGCTGGTTTCGCGAAGCCCCTCATTTTGAACGCCTGCATGCCTTGGCCCGGCCCTTCGCCGAACTCAATCGCGAAGGCCAGCGCGTCGTCTTTCGCGTTCTCTCTGCGGCCTGTTCCAGTGGTGAGGAAGTATACACCATGGCCCTGGTCCTGGAGTCCGTGCGCGCGCTTCACCCGAATTTTGAATATAGCATCAGCGGCTGGGATATCGATCCCGTGAGTGTCGATAAAGCGCGAGCTGCTATCTATGATCGGGCCGCTCTGGAACAGATCCCGCGGGAGTATCATCGTCATCTTCTTCTGGGTACAGGACCCACCGAGGGTCTTTTCACACTCAGTAAATCGATTCGCCAACGCTGCAGCTTTCAGAAGCAATCCCTGGAAAGCATCCCCAGCGCTGCTGAAAAGCAGTTCAACGTTATTTTTTGTCGCAATGTTCTGATCTATTTCAAACCAGAACAGGTGGAAAAAATCGTTCAGGCGCTTTTGCGCCTTCTCGTGCCGCAGGGCAGCCTTGTGCTGGGACATAGTGAAGGCATCGAAGCTCGCAAATTTGGTCTGAAAAATCTTGGCAGCGCGACCTATCAGCTGGATCAGGTGATGGAAAGCCGGGCGAGTGAGGAGCAGGAGACTCGCAAAGCATCGATATTGATCGTCGATGATTCTCCCATAGCAAAGATGGCTCTGCGTCGCGCGCTCGAATCGCGAGGCTGCGCCGTGGAAAGCGTCAAAGATTTCCGCGAAGCTTCGCAATTGATCCGCAAGAAGCTGAGGTTTGATCAGGCTGTGGTGGATCTGGCGTTAACAACACAGGATCATAACCATTGGGTGGAAGAACAAAGGCGCAAGGGGGCGTTGGCCACAGTTGTCGTGATAGGCAGCAATTCTGGGGCTGAAGCGCATTCGGCTCTTGGGGCTCTCGAACATGGAGCTCAGGATTTCGTCGATAAAAGGCGCATCATCGCCACGCCTGAGGCGGTGGCCGATCAGCTCTTGGCGCTTCTGCAGAAGGCTCAGGCCCCCAAGCAAAAAGTGAAGGGTGTTGCCACTCCACCGACCATGGGTCGCTTGGTTTTAAGACCGCCGAAACTTTTTCTGATAGGAGCGAGTACAGGAGGGACGGAAGCCTTGATGCGATTGCTCAAGGATATGCCGCGACCCTGCCCCCCTGTGCTGGTGGTGCAGCATATTGCCAATTCCTTCGCGAAATCGTTTGCGGAACGTCTGGCGGAAGTCTCGGGTCTGAAATTGGGACAGCCGACAGCTGGTTCAGAAATCGTAGGGGATACTCTTTACATGGCTTGGGATGATTATCACATCGGACTCAAGAGTCGTGGAGGACTCTTGCAGCTTGATACCAGCATCGCTCCACCTCAGCATAGCGTGCGCCCGGCAGTGGATTATCTTTTTCAATCCGCTCTGCATTTAAAAGATCCAGACCATTTCATGGCCGTTTTGCTCACTGGGATGGGCAAGGACGGTGCGCGCGGACTTTTGCAGCTGAAGCAGGCCGGAGCCATGACCCTGACCCAGGATGAAAGCAGCAGCGTGGTCTATGGTATGCCGGGTGAAGCCATGGCTCTGGGAGCCTCGTGCTATTCAGGCAATCCCGAAATGCTGCGGGTTCAAATGAATCAAGCCTTGGCTCTGCATGGGAATGGGAAAAAACGAGCGTAGTAGCCATTTCTATATAATCCTGAGCCGCGATTTCGAAAGAAACATGGGCCTTTAACTGCACCGAACGGGACGCTACTAAGCTGGCAGATAAATGCTCAAGAGCCACAAAGGAACAAATCCAAGCCAAGCTCTGATGCAATTGAGTCCTGAGCTGACTGCAGGACATGGAGAAGCTTTAGAGCCTAGCCGAAACCCCGGATATGCTTCGTTGTCTTCGTCACTGCGCTGCTCATTTGCG
>JACCDW011745646.1_pt1 | contig 10879 bp, 10 predicted proteins | sample 7449781 | NCBI WGS metagenome assembly JACCDW01 (sample SAMN15323449, study PRJNA562643) | freshwater metagenome | isolation source: river surface water | place: USA:Blue River Watershed | collected 2017-08-18
CTCTTAAATCATTAATCCCTCCAAACCTCAACAATTCATTATTAAATAACTGCTGTGTTTCTATCCATTCTGTTTTATACGACACCATGAGCACATTCTTATTGCTAAGTTTAAAAAACTTACGTAACCCTAAGGCTGCTTGCAATTGGCTGCTATTCCTATTTATCCCATTGTACAAACTGTCAGCGAAATTTGCATTTCTTTTTACTGCTCTTGTTCCAAATAATAGGCTTGAGTTAATGCTGTAACCTTTGCTAGGATTTATTCTGTAATCGAGCTCCTCTAAGGTATTGCTTAATCCATACGAACGTTTTTGAACGTCTAAATTTTCGGGAAGAGAACTGCCTCCTAAGTATTTTTTCACCGAAAGCAAATTACTTTCATTCACCTTATAAATTAAACTCACTTGATTATTCCCACGAATTAAATATTGTATGGCAACAGCTCTTCCAAGGATTGAAAAACTAGTGTCTTGCCTGCGTATATCAATGTTTGCACTAATGCCAAATGGACTCGATAGTAAAAAAGGATACGAAAACATAACTTTCAAATCGCGGGTTTCATTAGCTTGACTTCTAAATTCTATTTGTAATCGTTCTGCTCTCCCTAAAGTATTTACTAAGTATAGTTGTGCTTGCCCTACAATAGCTGTTTTTTGATTATTAGCACTGGGCTGAACTCCAATTAACCCATCAAATTTATTGGCATTTCGCTTTTCGGGGCTTAATACAAGCAAGGCCTTATTATTCGTAAAATAAATCTTAGGTGGATATTTCAATCGTAAGAAACCAAGCTCATCAATTCTGTTTTGTATGGCTTGTATTTTTTTCTCGCTATAAGCTTGTGCTGGCTTAATACCTAAGTATGCCGCTAAAAAAGATGGTTTAATAATTTTCTTGTTTGTAATGGATATCGTATCGAATTGTATGTACGGATTTAACTGTAACCGCAAGGTAGCACTTACTTTATTATTAATTGTTTGCAAACTATCGAAATACATTTCTACAAACGGATAACCATTGTCTTCGGCATAACTTAATACACTTTCAATGGATTCAACTAATTGATTTTCTTTAACTGTTTTACCTTTAGTTGTAATAGCTGTAATGTTATTTTTAGGAAGATACGTTTGCAATGGCTCGTCTAAACGTAAATGATCCCAAATCCATACATCATTATACTTCAGTTTTATATTTCGAGTAGTACCCAACATCGAATCACTCAAAACTTTATACTGAATATACCCTGCTGCTTTTAATGAATAGTCGATTCGTTTTATTTCGTTCCTAAGTGCTGCAGTATCTTTAAAACTAGTACGTATTCCTTTAATTTCTTTGGGTAGTGCCGGCTCTATGCTTAATTTATAGGGTAAATCCTGTGCGTATAAAGAGCTTATGCACAGCAGTATAAAAATAAGTATGAAAAATCGACTCTTCATTTGAGCTAAATTAACTGAATTTTATTGAAATTAGTTTCATGGCTGGCATTTATATCCATATCCCCTTCTGTAAACAAGCATGTCATTATTGTGATTTTCATTTCAGTACGTCTATGAAATATAAAGACGAAATGATGAAAGCTTTAGTACATGAATTACAATTACGAAGAAATTATTTAGACAATGAAGCCATCGAAACGATTTACTTTGGAGGAGGAACTCCTTCCATTGTGCCAGCAAAAGACATCGCGTTACTATTAAATTTCATCGAGAATAATTTTGAACTTGGCTCTTCTGTAGAAATTACCTTAGAAGCGAACCCTGATGATTTGAATAAAACTCATTTGCAACATCTCTACCAATCAGGCATCAATCGATTAAGCATCGGTGTGCAATCATTCCACGATAGAGATTTAGAATGGATGAACAGAGCTCACAAAAAATCAGAAGCGATAGATTCCATTAAACGTGCGCAAGATATCGGCATCGAGAACATCAGTATCGATTTAATTTACGGGACCCCAGGTTTAAGCGACAAGGAATGGAAAGAGAATATATGCCAAGCCTTGGACTTAGGAGTACCTCATATATCGTCATATGCCTTAACCGTTGAACCACAAACGGCTTTAGGCAATTGGGTGGAAAAGAAAAAGATGAAACCCATGGATGATGAGCAAGCTGCTTTGCAATTTGAAATATTAATGAACGAGCTGAATGCAAATGGATTTAAACATTATGAGATTTCAAATTTTGCAAAACCAGGATTTTATTCTCGTCATAATTCATCGTATTGGGAAGGAAAAAAATATTTAGGCATTGGCCCATCCGCACATTCGTTTAATAAATCAAGCAGGGCTTGGAACATTCGAAACAATGCTATTTATTTGAAAAAAATTAATGCTGATGAACTTCCATCGGAAACGGAAGTGCTCGAGCAGAAAGATTTATTCAACGAGTACTTAATGATTAGTTTGAGAACAGCAAAAGGTGTTGATTTAAATTATATGGAAAATGAATTTGGATCAGAACTGTTTGAAGAATTTAAAAATAATATTCAAACGTTCATAGAAAAAAAATGGCTTGTTCTTGAGAAAGGTTTTATTAAAACTACCAAACAAGGCAAATTAATGGCCGATGGAATTGCATCAGAATTATTTATATTAGACGATAAAGAGCAATGATTATACAAACTACACTTCAGAACAAGAGCGTAAACATCAACTTAAAAAAAGGGATTGACCTTTCTATTGCTATAGAACCTAATAAAGGTGTAAATGCTTTTCATATACCTCAGGCAAAATTTGAACCCATTCGTGTTGGTGCTTTTGTTGGTTCTGTAAAGGAAGGAGGATCGGCTAATTGTGAAAATTTATTTATCAATGCACACGGAAATGGTACACATACCGAATGTGTTGGACATATCACTAAGGAACGTATTTGCATTAACGATTGCTTAAAAGAATTTTTCTTTTTTGCTCATGTGCTCAGTGTGAAGCCAACAGAAATAAATGGTGATTATGTGATTATGGAAGATGAATTAAATAGGCTACATAAACTCAACGAATGTGATGCCCTTATTATTAGAACACTACCTAATACCACCAATAAATTAAGTACAAATTATTCGGGTACGAACCCTTGTTATATGAGTACCGAATTTTGCAAAAAAGTTCGCGAATTAGGTTTTAAACATTTGCTCCTCGACTTACCATCGGTAGATAGAGAAGAAGATGCAGGAGCCTTGTCAGCACATAAAGCATTTTGGGATGTTGCAGTAAGCCCTCGTAAAGACATGACCATTACCGAATTGATTTTTGTACCCTCCGAGGTAGAAGATGGTGTATATTTTCTCAATCTACAAATTGCCTCTTTGATGACCGATGCGAGTCCAAGCAAACCTGTAATCTATAGTTTGCAAGAATGCTAAATTTTTTTTCATTTTTGTTTATTTCTAACCCATCTGGCTATCTTTACAAGATGAATCAACAAAAATATGCTAGCATATTGCTTGCCTTGTTTTTTGCCATTATTACCTTCAACTCACAAAATCATGTATTTTTTGGCGACATGGTACAATTTGGTTCTCGTCATGCACATTTCTTTTTTGAGCAAAATTTTTCTACTTGTTGGTTGCCAACCCATCTAGACAGTGGGCATCCTCCTATTTTTGGCATGTACATGGCATTGTGCTGGAAACTATTTGGTAAATCATTAGTAGCTAGTCATTGGGCTATGTTCCCTTTTCTTTTACTTATAGCGTTTGCTATTCCTCGATTAATAAAAAATGTTGTACAAGGTGGTTCTCTGGTATTTATCAGTTTATTGTTTTTTTTAGAACCAACACTTCGAGCTCAAGCAAGTTTAACTTCACCCGATGTTGTATTAATTGCTTGCTTTTTGTGGGCCTTGGTTTTTTATATCGAACAAAAAAACAGCTTGCTTTTACTTGCACTTATCCCTATGTCGTTTATATCGATGAGAGGGATGATGTTACTGTTCGCATTTTATTTAGCTACGATCTCTCATCAATATATAACGAATAAAAAACAAGGCTTAAAGCAGTACCTAACCCTTACATTAATTTTTACACCAGCTGTACTGCTCTGTTTTTATTGGCTTTTCCGCCATTATCAACTAACTGGATGGATTGGATTTCATAGCGATTCGCCTTGGGCTAGTTCTTTTCAAACAGTAAGCACTTCGCAAATAATTAAAAATTTATTTTTGATGATTTGGCGATTCATTGACTTTGGTAGAATGACTGTTTTCTTGTTTCTCCTTGGATTTGCTTTCTATCAGTTCAGAAAAAAAGACTCGATAAAAAGCCATCAACTATTTCTGATCTTATTATTCGTTTTCTTACTCCTAGTATACAGTGCAAATACTTTGTTTGCCGACGGATTAGTTGGCCATCGATATTATCTGCCTATTTATTTAATCGCCTTGTTACTGGTTGTACAATGGATAGAACATTATTTTCCGAACAGAGCTGGAATATTAACTTCTATTGTTGCCTTTAGTTTTATTTTTGGTTCGATGTTTGTATACCCCCATAAAATTGCGATGGGCTGGGATGCTACTCCTGCACATAAACCTTATTATAAATTACGCGGGCAAGCCATTGCATACCTTGAAAAAAACAACATCGCCATCAATAATGTTGCCGCTGGTTTTCCTAGTCTAGATAGTAGAGAATATTTAGAATTAAACAGCGACACTTCTCGCTTTCAATCGTATCATTTAAACAATACAGAATATATTCTTTGGTCGAATGTATTTAATTACCCCGACGAATTGCAAGATAGTTTAGCGCTTAAAAAAGTGATATTTGAACAAGAAGAAGATGGGGTGTTTATGAAAATTGTAGAGCGCTAACTTTATATTAACTGCTGTGATCATACACCACTTTCCATTCGCCTTTTATTTTTTTAAGACGAAGCGTGAAGAATCCTTGAGGCTCATCTTTTTCACGGGTTAATTTCCATTGGCCCAACACAAATGCTTGATCCTGACCTATTATTTCAATATTTATAAAATTAAATTGAAGTTCGCCCATCGCTTCTTTATTGGGATACGACTTCTGATAGTTCTGTAGCGTTTTATTCCAACCGTATTGTGGTCCATTTTTACCAACAAAAACTAACGAGTCCGATTTCCAATACCCTTGCATGTATTCTTCAATGTTTCCTTTGTTCCAGGCCAATCGTTGGCTTTCCAATACCGCAACTACTGCTTTCTGTTCCTTGCTCTGCGCTATTGCTTTTGTGTAAAAACAAAGCGACAAAAGCAGGCAAACTATTATTTTATTCATCTTAGGGCTTCTTAATTTCGTAATTTATAAAACTTTCGACAAAAATATCGGTTTTGAATTTATGCGTGGATATAAATTTAGTTCATTTGTTCCAGACGAATTGCCAAAAGGCTCCTTTGAAGAGCTTTTGAAGCTGTTTATGGAGTTGCTGAACTACACAGCAGGCGACGCGAATGAAGCATTGCAATGGATGAATGAGCTCGACAAGAAATATAAAATTACCAACGACGAATATGGGATGGGCGATTTTATTGAAGACCTCAAGAAAAATGGCTACTTAAAAGACGACCAACAAAATGGAGGTTTCAATATTACCCCAAAATCGGAACAAACGATTCGACAATCGGCACTAGAAGAAATTTTTGGCAAACTAAAGAAAGCTGGTCGTGGGCAACACAAGACACCTTACTCGGGAGCGGGTGATGAAAAAAATGCTGAACGCAGGCAATTTGAATTTGGAGATGCATTGGATCGCATAGACATGACCCAATCTATTCACAACGCACAAATTAATCATGGTATTAACGATTTCCATTTAACCGAAAGAGATTTAGAAGTGGAAGAGATGGATTATAAAACTCAATCGTCGACAGTATTAATGATTGACATCTCCCATTCTATGATATTATACGGCGAAGACCGTATTACACCTGCGAAGAAAGTGGCCATGGCTTTATCAGAATTAATAAAAATAAAATATCCGAAAGACACTTTGGATATTATTGTTTTTGGAAACGATGCTTGGCCTATTGAACTGAAAGATTTGCCCTATTTACAAGTAGGCCCCTACCATACGAATACCTATGCTGGCTTAGAATTGGCGACTGATATTTTACGCAGAAGAAAAACTTCGAACAAACAAATTTTTATGATTACCGATGGGAAACCCTCTTGTTTAAAGGAAGGTGCGAAGTATTATAAAAACAGTGTAGGACTTGATCGCAAAATTGTGAACAAAACCTTGAACATGGCAGCACAGTGTAAAAAACTGAAAATTCCTATTACAACATTCATGATTGCGAAAGACCCTTACTTGCAACAATTTGTTAGAGAGTTTACCATTACCAATGGAGGCAAAGCCTTTTATAGTTCATTAAACGGATTAGGCGAATACGTTTTTGAAGATTACGTTAGAAACAGAAGAAAAAACACTAGATAAAAAATATGAAGGATCTTACATCGATCAAGACATTTGGCGAGCTAAAAAAAGCTGGGTACAAAAGCAAAAGCATTAAAGAAGAAATGCGCGACAATTTACTGGAGCGCTTAAAAAATAACAACATCGGATTTGAAGGCATTATAGGTTTTGATGATACTGTTATTCCTGAAATTCAAACAGCGATTTTATCGAAGCACAATATTCTATTGCTTGGGTTAAGAGGTCAAGCAAAAACAAGAATAGCAAGAACCTTGGGTTTATTGCTAGATGAGTACATTCCTTACATTGAAGGTTCAGAATTATTTGATGATCCTTTTCAACCCATTTCATGGTATGGTGTGAACACCATTGAAAACTTAGGAGATAAAACGCCTATCGCATGGTTACACCGTTCGGAACGATATACTGAAAAATTAGCCACACCCGATGTAACCGTGGCGGATCTTATTGGAGATATCGACCCCATTAAAGCTGCATCACAAAAACTATCATATTCAGATGAGCGTGTAATTCATTATGGATTGATTCCTCGCTCTCATCGACAAATATTTGTAATTAATGAATTGCCCGATTTGCAAGCGAGAATACAAGTGGCACTCTTTAACATATTACAAGAAAAAGACATTCAGATTAGAGGATTTAAATTAAGGTTGCCTTTAGATATCCAATTTGTATTTACTGCCAATCCGGAAGATTATACGAACCGTGGTAGTATTGTAACCCCGTTAAAAGACAGAATAGAAAGTCAGATTTTAACACACTACCCAAAGAGCATCGACATTTCGAAACAAATTACACAACAAGAAGCTTCCATGGAATCATCGCAAGTAGAAAAAATTCGTGTGTTTGAATTAGCGAAAGAATTAGTGGAACAAATAGCCTTTGAAGCGAGAGCAAGCGAATACATAGATAAAAAAAGTGGCGTATCTGCACGTCTCACCATTAGCGCTTATGAAAATTTAATTAGCACTGCCGAGCGCAGGATGTTATTGAACAAAGAAAAAAACACGAACATTCGCATCACCGATTTTATTGGTGTATTACCATCCATTACTGGTAAAATTGAATTGGTGTACGAAGGTGAATTAGAAGGACCAGCAAAGGTTGCGCAACTATTATTAGGTAAAGCCATTAAGAGTTTATTTAACCAAGTAATGCCAGACCCCGAACGCATAAAAAAACAAAAAGAAAAAAGTCCTTACCAAGAAATTATCAATTGGTTTGGAGAAGGCAATCAATTAAATATTACCGATAAATTGAGTCAGTCGGGTTACAAAGAAAATTTATTGTTAGTACCCGGTTTAGAAAAGTTAATAAAGCAACAATTCAAAAAACTCGACGAAGCGGAATTGTTATTTATGATGGAATTTACCTTGCATGCATTGGCAGAATATTCGTTAATTAGTAAAAATTATATAGAAAAGGGATTTGAGTTTAAAGACATGTTAAACACTTTGTTCGGAAATAATTTCTCGGAAGAAGATGATGATATGGGTTTTGATAATGATTACAGGTTCCGCTAAGTAGAAAATGGAAAGTAGAATATTGAATTTATTGCTCGTAACAGGCATCCTACTTATTGTAGATTATTATGTTTTTCAAGCGGTAAAAGTATCGCTTCAATACACCTCCAAAAATAAACGCCGTTGGATTTTACGTGGCTATTGGTTTATTGTTATTATTACATTGGCAGGCTTATTCATGGGTATCTTTTTATCCGTTGGAAGGGCATTACGTACTGTTATACTCGTTTGGTTCTTTATCCACTATTTCTCTAAACTATTTGCCATACCGTTTTTATTGATTGATGATTTGCGCAGAGGAGTGAGTTGGTTGCTAAAGAAAATAGGAATTAAGAAAAAAGGAAATAAGAAAATAGAAAATAGTGGGGAGCTCTTGATTTCAGAAGTAAAATCAGGAATGACTCGTTCAGAGTTTTTGAGTAAAACTGGATTGGTGATGGCAGGTTTGCCATTCGTAACTATGAATTATGGATTGATTTCTAATAATGTTTACGATTACCAAATAAAACGCAAAACTATCTACTTGCCAAATTTACCTAAGAGTTTCGATGGTATTAAAATCGGACAGATTTCAGATGTGCATTCGGGTAGTTTTTACGACAAGGTAGCTGTACAAGGGGGTGTAGATTTATTAAATGCTGAGAAATGTGATGTAGTGTTTTTCACTGGAGATTTAGTAAACGATAAAACTTCGGAGATGCGTGATTATTCGGGCATTTTCGAAAAAGTGAAAGCGCCGTTGGGGGTATACTCTATTTTAGGTAATCATGATTATGGTGATTATGTACAATGGCCAAGTGCAGCAGCGAAGAAAAAGAATTTAGAAGACTTATTTGAGGTACATAAAAATTTGGGTTGGGATTTGTTGTTAAATGAAAACCGAAAATTAAAAATGGGCAACGACGAGATTTCGATTATTGGAGTAGAGAACTGGGGAAGCTCCTTGCGTTTCCCACGCAAAGGCGATATTGTGAAGGCAAAAGAAGGTACTGAAGAATCGCCAGTGAAACTTTTATTATCGCACGACCCAAGTCATTGGCGAGCGCAAATATTAAAAGACCACAACGATATCGACATGATGTTTGCAGGTCACACTCATGGTATGCAGTTTGGGGTTGAGTTTGGCGATTTTAAATGGAGTCCGGTACAATACGTTTATCCAGAATGGTCGGGATTATACGAAAGCGGACCACAGAAATTGTATGTAAATGTTGGCTACGGATTTTTAGGCTACCCAGGAAGAATTGGCATTTTACCAGAAATTACTGTTTTCGAATTTAAAAGAGGCTAATAATTAAGAAATGTTTAAATAAAAATGAACATTTTGTGAATTAAGTGATTACTTTTGCAGTATACTAAACGCCATGAAAACCCAATTTATTAAAGCTTCCCTCTTCTGCACATCATTATTTATTTTCCAATCGTGTAGTAACGAAAAAACCTCCGAACTGTCGAACCTCAAATGGATGTTGGGCAACTGGGAGAGTAAAACGGAAGAAGGTACATTGTATGAACGTTGGGTAAAATTGAACGATTCTACCTATGATGGACATGCGTTTGCTATTTCTATTGACGGCGACACTACTTTTTCGGAGAACGCAAAAGTAATTTTACGTAAGGGCCAAATCATTTATTCTGTTACAGTAAACAACAAAGAAACTACCGACTTTACTTTAGTAGATATCGAAGAACAAGCGGTGTTTGAGAACATCAACCACGATTACCCACAACGAATCATTTACAAGAAAATGTCGAGTGACTCCTTATTTGCACGAATTGAGGGAACGGTAGATGGTACAGAAGCTTACGAAGATTTTAGATACGGCAAAGCGAATTAACTTTTCAATAACTGCATAAATGAATTCGGATTTTGCAGTTTGGTAAATCCAAGCTTTTTATATAGGCCGTGTGCATCTCTGGTGGCAAGCATCCATTTCTCTACATCCTGAAAAATGGGATCTTCTAAAATTCCTTTCAATAAAAAAACGGACAACCCTTTTCCTCTGTATTCTTCAATAATAAATACATCTGAAAGATAAGCGAAGCGTGTATAATCGCTTAATACTTTTGCAAAACCTATTTGTTTATTCTGATGATACAAACCATAAGCCCTCGAATTATTTACAGAGCCTCTGATCTCTTCTTCGCTCAAATTAGTACCCCAATATAAACTACGAATATTACTACAAATAAAATCCATCTTTAGCTTCCGTCGGTCGGTGCTAACTACGTAGCTGTATTTTTTCTTACGGTAAACCATGAGATAGATGCTAGTCGCTAGTCTTTAGTTATTAGTCTTTAGAGGGGCTATATTGGTGCTTATATTAGGTTTGATTTTATTAGTTATTAAGAAAGTTACCTTGTCTCTTAATACTAAATTCTTAATACATGATTCTTAGTCAAAATTAGTACTCCTTCCCTGTCTAAAGACTGACGACTAAAGACTAGGGTCTACTTCCGCTATCCACGCCAAAATACCACCTTTAAGATTATACAAATTGGTAAAGCCAAATTGCTGTTCTAACTGCATAATTGCTGCTGCCGAACGTGCTCCACTTCTGCAATGGATTACCACTTGTTTGTCTTTTGATATTTTATCGGATTCCAATAAGATATTCCCTAATGGAATGAGTTCGCCTTGGATGTTTACTGTTTCATACTCAAACTCCTCACGTACATCAATGAGCTGAAAATCTTTATTCTCATCTCTCATCGCTTTTAACTCTTGCACCGTTACTTCTTTTACCATTTGCTTTTTGCTTATTGTACAAAAGTATAATATTTTACGGAAGTCCGAAAGGCCGACAGGCCGAAAATCCGATAGCCCTACAGGCAAAAAGACCGTTTAGACAACCGACCATCTAAACGATAGATCAAAAAAAATTGAATGCTTTTATAGTTTCTTGTAATTACATCCTTCCAGATTTTCTTAATAGCAGTCTCCGGCC
>JACCDW010960364.1_pt1 | contig 10878 bp, 10 predicted proteins | sample 7449781 | NCBI WGS metagenome assembly JACCDW01 (sample SAMN15323449, study PRJNA562643) | freshwater metagenome | isolation source: river surface water | place: USA:Blue River Watershed | collected 2017-08-18
GCAATCACTTCACGACTGATCAAAGAAAATTTCATGCCCTCGGTACCCATAGACATACCGTCGGAGATAGTCGGCGTACCAAACACCTGCGGATTGGCGCCCGCTTGCTTGGTGGCTTCGATCGCAACATCGGCCAGCTTTTGCAGGCCGGAGTTACATGGCGTGATCGTCGAATGGCCATTGGCAATGCCGATCATCGGCTTGTCAAAATCGGCTTTCTGATAGCCCATTGCGTAATACATCGCGCGGTTTGGACTGCGGGCCACGCCTTGCGTAATATTTTTTGAGCGACGATTCGATGCCATGTTCTCTCCTGTGTGCCTGACCGGCCTGAAAAAACACTCACAGTGCCTTGCGCCGGGGCTTGTGTCAAATATATCATTCGATACTTATTAATATATTTTACGTATTAATTTATCCCATGGCCCTGGAACTGCGATCACTGCGCTATTTTGTCGCGGTAGCGGAAGAAATGCATTTTGGCCGCGCAGCAATGCGCCTGCATATGACGCAACCGCCTCTGTCACAAAGCATTCAGTCACTCGAGGCCGAACTCGGCTGCAGCCTGTTTGCGCGCACCAAACGCAGCGTGGCACTGACTGCTGCAGGCAAGGCGCTGCTGCCGGAAGCGCAAAGGCTACTGCTACAGGCTGATGGTCTAGCTGCACTTGCGCAGCGCGCAGCCGCAGGTGAATCAGGCAAGCTGGCACTGGCCTTCGTCTCGATTGCCGACTACAGTATCCTGCCCTCGGCACTACGGGAATTTCGCAGCGCCTATCCGGCCGTGCAGATCGACCTGCACGAACACACCAGTGACCTCCAATATGAACGCCTGTCTTCCGGCTTGATTGATCTGGGCATACTGATTCCTCCTTTGCCCGATAAGCTCAAATCCGAACTGACTTATTTTCCGCTGCTGCGCGAACCGCTGGTGATGGCGCTGCCTGAGGGAAGCCAGATAGGCCGCAGCACAAAAAAAATCTCGCTCAAGAACTGCCGCGACCTGCCATTGATTATTTTTCCGCGCAAACTGGCACCGGCCTTTCATGATCAGATATTGGGTTGCTTTCGCGATGCCGGCGTGACGCCGCGCATAGGCCAGGAAGCGATACAGATGCAAACCATAGTCGGCCTGGTTTCTGCCGGCATGGGCATCGCGCTTGTGCCACAATCCGTGTCGAACCTGAAGCGACCCGGCGTGGAATACCGCGCTCTGAAAGAAGCCAGTCCGCTGGTAGAAACCGGGCTTGCCTGGCGCAACGACAATACCTCGCCAGTACTACAGGCCTTTCTGACACTCATGAAGAAGAGAAGCTGAATGCTGATACATCCATTACCAGATCCGATCGCACTCTCTATAGGCCCGCTGGCAATACGGTGGTACGGGTTGATGTATCTGATGGCATTCGGCCTGTTCATCTTGCTCGGTCGGCTGCGCATCAGACAGCCGCATATTTCTGCTGCCGGCTGGAGCAAACTGGATGTGGAAGACATGCTGGTTTATGGCGTACTGGGCGTGATCATTGGCGGCAGGCTGGGCGAAGTACTGTTTTATCATCCAGATTATTATTGGTTGCATCCGGCGGAAATCCTCGCAGTCTGGAAAGGCGGTATGTCATTTCATGGCGGTTTTATCGGGGTACTGACTGCGATGGCGCTATGGGGCAAAAAACATCGGCGCAAGCTGATGGACGTGATGGACTTTATCGCGCCGTTAGTGCCGCTTGGTTATGCCGCCGGACGCATCGGCAATTTCATCAACGCGGAACTACCGGGGCGCGTTGCCGATGCAAGCCTGCCCTGGGCAATGATCTGGCCGAATGTCGATGCGCTGCCGCGCCATCCGTCGCCGATTTATCAGGCGCTGATAGACGGGGTACTGCTGTTTATCCTGCTGTGGTTTTTCGCGCGTAAACCACGACCCCGACTTGCAGTCAGCGGTGTATTTTCGCTTGGCTATGGTTGTGCACGATTTTTTACCGAATACTTCCGCATACCGGATTATGAAGTCGCGATCAGCAGCTGGACGCTTTCAGCAGGACAAATGCTGTCACTACCCATGATTGCACTGGGCATTATTCTAATCATTACCGCATATAAAAATAACTCGCCTGCACAACATACCGCCCTGCCATGAACGCCAATCTCTACACATTGTTTCAGTCACGTTTTCCGCAGGATCATGATGATTGCTGGCTGGAGACAGAAGATGCCTGTTATTACAGTTGGCGGGATCTCGAACGCGGCACGGCAAAAATCGCCAACCTGTTTGCCAGTCTGGACCTGCCACCGGGCTCACGCATTGCTGCGCAAGTAGAAAAATCTCCCGAAGCGCTGATGCTCTATCTGGCAACAGTGCGCGCAGGCTTTGTGTATTTGCCGCTCAACACCGCTTATCGCAGCGCAGAGATGGCTTATTTCATCGATGATGCTATGCCTGCCGTCGTCGTATGCTCCCCGCATAACTTTGGCTGGGTATCACAACTGGCATTCAAATCCGGCACCCATCATGTATTTACGCTGGGCGAGCCGTATCAAGGGAAAAACAGCGGTTCCTTATTGAGCCGCGCGCTGCATCAGCCCGATAGCTTCGAGACAGCGCAAAAAAATCCGGATGATCTGGCAGCTATCCTTTATACATCCGGCACCACTGGGCGCAGCAAAGGTGCCATGCTCACGCACTGCAATCTGGCTGCCAATATCCGTGTATTGCACCAGTACTGGCAATGGCGCAAAGGTGATGTACTGTTACACGCACTGCCGCTATTTCATATACATGGATTGTTCGTCGCAGCACATGGCGCACTGATGAATGGCAGCAAAATGATCTTTCTCTCGAAGTTCGACAGTAGTAAAGTCATGCGCCATCTCCCACGCAGTAGCATTTTCATGGGTGTACCAACTTACTATGTGCGCCTGTTGGCCGATGCAGAATTCAGCAGGGCCGTATGCACGAACATACGATTATTCATCTCAGGCTCTGCCCCGCTGTTAAACGAAACCTTCCATGCGTTTGCAGAAAAAACTGGTCACACCATACTCGAACGTTACGGTATGAGCGAGACTGCGATGCTCACCTCTAATCCTTATGATGGCCAGCGCAAGGCGGGGACAGTGGGGCTTCCTTTGCCTGGAGTGAGCGTGCGCGTGATGAATGCAGAAGGCACCGTATGCGAAACTGAGGAAATCGGCGACATTCAGGTACAAGGCCCCAATGTATTCTCGGGATACTGGAAAATGCCTGAAAAAACTGCCGAAGAATTTACAGCCGACGGATTTTTCAAGACAGGCGATGTCGGCTACTTTGATACCGATGGCTATCTGTCTATTGTCGGACGTAGCAAGGACTTGATTATTTCCGGCGGCTACAATGTGTATCCGAAAGAAATTGAATCCGTGATTGACGAAATAACCGGCGTACAGGAATCCGCCGTGATAGGCGTACCGCATGCAGATTTCGGCGAAGCCGTGACTGCCATTATCGTCAGGCATAAACATGACACACTGACCGAAGAACAAGTCATTTCCACGCTCAAGGCGCAGATCGCCAATTACAAGATTCCTAAGCGGGTATTTTTCGTGGATGAATTACCGCGCAATACCATGGGAAAAGTACAGAAAAATATATTAAGAGAACAATTCAGCGCAAGCTGATCTGATTTTCCTTGGCCACTCAGTCAAACGCTTTTCTCTTGATGCGTCCCAAATGCACTGAACACACTTTGCTCGAACAGACGACCCGCTGCGTTACTTATCCAGATATTCAGCGCGTCTATCTTGGCCACATCATGCAAGACGCCCTGTCATTCGAGGAGTGCCGTCATGTTCAAAACTGCAAGTCAGCACCTTGTCCGAATCAGTCCGTCATTCCCGCTGCAGCATAGACAAGCTGCCACATCGTCGCCCTTGCATCAATTCATAGAAAAATTCAGTGCAGTCAGTCACGATGCCAGCCTGCACAATAATTTGATCACGATACTAAATGAAGAGAATGACACACTCTTTTCATGGGCGAAAACGCAGCTCAGCCTTGCCACACAGCAGAGCTTATCGATAAATTGTTCTGCCGCACGACAAGCAGCGCAAGCAGGCACACTGATCAATGCGCTACTGGAAACATGCTGTTATCTGAAAAAATATCGTCTCGCCAGACCTGATGATTCTTTACTCGAATGCATAGAAAAACAACATCGCCAGTATCTGATCAGTAGCTTTCAGTCTTCATTTTACTCAGCCGATGATGAAAGCAAGTGCCGATTGATTGCCGCGGTAGAAGAGCGTGCATTGAAAAATATCGGCATTCAGCCTGATCCGCTCGTACAGCAGCAGGCATGGATAAGGCGGGCTTCCAGTCTGAAACCGTGCTGCCTCAATGAGAGTGAATTGCTGGCGCTCTGCGATTATGTAAATTCCTCAACCGGCATCTTCAATATTGTCAATGCAGCTTCCCGGTCGGCTACCTATTATGGGATTGATTATTTCCAGAATATCATTCAGATCTATTTAGACACACTCAATGCATCGCTGCATAAATTGCAGTCCAATCGTGATTTCGGTAAGCAAAATCTGACGGTTTACAAGGGCATTCATCTGGGCAGGCTGGATGGCCGGTTCAATCTGGCACATCTTGAACATGCTTATCATCATGGCAGCCTGATCGCTTTCCCGCATCCGATTTCAGGAACGATCGATCCGAATGAGAGCTATGCACATACAAAACATGACATGGGCTATCACTACGAATTAATGCTGACAATACCAACTGGTGCAGATGTCGATATCTTGCATGACTCCAAAACCAGAGGTCAAAAAGAAATCATTGCACCATCAGGCTTACGATTTTGTGTAACAGGCCGATACCAGCGCGATGTAGCGATTGCCAGTACCGGAAGCATCGCCAGTATTCAAGGTTACCAATTAATCCATATGCCGGATTAATGGCAATGAGTGAGCTAACCCGCTTTCCATGCTGGATCACGTTTTTCTATAAATGCCTGCACACCTTCCAGCGCAGCTTCATCCATCATATTGCAGGCCATCGTATGACCGGCCAGCTGATAGGCAGCGCCTATACCCATTTCCAGCTGCCGATAAAATAATTGCTTGCCCATTGCAATCGCCACAGCAGGCTTGGCCAGTATGCTGTGACAGAGCTGCCGGATTTCTGTATCCAGCTGATCAGCTGACACCACTCGGTTGACCAGGCCGCGCTCCTGGGCGGTATGCGCATCAATGAATTCACCGGTCAGTAACATTTCCATTGCTTGCTTGCGCGCGATATTGCGTGACAGGCCGACTGAAGGTGTCGAACAGAACAAGCCATAATTGACACCTGATACGGCAAATTTCGCTTCAGTGGCCGCAACTGCCAGGTCGCACATGGCAACCAGCTGACAACCTGCGGCCGTGGCAATGCCATGCACGCGCGCAATCACAGGCTGTGGCATGGACTGTATTTTCAGCATCAGCTTGCTGCATTGATCAAATAGTTTTTTATAGTAAGCAGCAGATGGTGCAGCGCGCATCTGCTTGAGATCATGGCCGCTGCAAAAAGCCTTGCCCTGCGCGGCCAGCACGATGATGCGCGCCGTCTGATCTGCCGATACCGCGTCAAGTTCTGCTTGTAAGGCAGCGAGCATTTCCTCCGACAAGGGATTGAATTTTTCACCGCGATTTAATGTCAGCGTGACCACTGCACCATCGCGCGCATGCAAGACATAAGGTGCGTGTTGTACTGCTTCTGATTGACTCATGATGCCTCCATCCATAAAGCCTGAAGATGATTGTGCGAGCTGTTAATCCTGATCTGATATTTCCGGCTGTTCGCCCAATGATGGCGGCAGGACATAGCTGGCCAATAATGCGATTCTGTTCGCAGGCGTTTCAAGGCTAATGCGCCCGATCGCACCGCTACGGTAATCCAGCAGCAAGGTATGCGCTGCTTTTTCAAAATCCGCATCGCCACCTTTTAAGCGGTAACCGCGGCGCGCCGCAATCGATTCAATGACGCCCACGCTATCCAAGCCTTCCGTCTTAAAGCCATAACGAGACGTCAGCAGCGATGCATAATTTTGTAGCAATAAATCTGCCAGAAAAGTTGCGACTTCTTCCTCAATCACGGCATTGACACCGATCGCATGACTGGCCGCGAGCATGAGCCCGTCAGTAGGATGCATGATCTTGGGCCATAACATACCGGGCGTATCGATCAGTACGATGTTATTACCAAGATAAAGTCTTTGCTGCGTCTTGGTGACGGCGGGTTCATCGCCGACTTTGGCCACGCGTTTTTTCAGCAACGCATTCATCAGCGTCGATTTGCCTACATTGGGTATGCCCATGATCATCATGCGCAGCGGCTTTAAGGCCGTACCGCGATGCGGCGCAATCTTGAGGCACATGCCCGGAATTTTTGCTACCTCCGATGCTTTTTTGCAGGACAGTGCAACTGCATGCACCTGCTTCTGGCTACCGTAGTGTGCCAGCCAGGCCTTGGTCGCCATTGGGTCGGCGAGATCGCTTTTATTGAGAATTTTCAGACAGGGACGCTGACGCGCCACCCGCAACTCTTCGATCATCGGATTGGAACTGGCTTGGGGCAAACGGGCATCCAGCACTTCGATCACCAGGTCGACTTTTTCCATCGCCTCTGCCGCCTTACGGCGCGCAGCGTTCATATGACCGGGAAACCATTGGATGGACATAGGCAGCTTATATTTTTCAGTAAAGCGTCATTTTACCTGCTGACAGCGTAAAGCCGGCCTTAATGATGCGAGCACTAACGCCTATGCTCAGACAGTCGTGCAAGTGCCTTGATATGGGCTGTCACGCTGCGTGCCAGCGCAGAAAGGTTATAGCCACCTTCCAGGCAGCTGACGATGCGACCCTTTGCGTGATGGTCGGCCACTTTCATGATCTGCTCAGTGATCCACTGAAAATCAGCTTCAACCAGTGCGACCTGACCCAGATCATCATCACGGTGCGCATCAAAACCGGCTGAAATAAAAATCATCTCAGGCTGATGCAATTCGAGTGCAGGCATCCAGTGCTTCAGAATCAGATCGCGAATCACATCGCCCCGCGTATAAGCGGGCACCGGAATATTGACCATATTGGCCGGTTGCGCATGGTCAGGCAGTATTTCGCTATACGGATACAGCGGATGCTGGAAAAAACTCACCATCAGTATGCGCGCATCATCATGAAAGGCCGCTTCGGTCCCATTACCATGGTGCACATCGAAATCCACAATCGCCACGCGCTTGAGTCCGCACACATCAAGCGCATAGCGGGCGGCGATGGCGACATTATTGAACAGGCAAAAACCCATAGACTTAGCAGGAACAGCATGATGACCGGGCGGTCGTATCGCACAAAATGCATTCTCTATTTCGCCTGCAATCACCGCATTAGTCGCAGCGATGGCCGCACCACTGGCACGCAATGCAGCCTGCCAGCTGAAGGGATTGAGCGAGGTATCACCGTCAATCGGATAATAGGGACCAGCCGCGGCCAATGCGGACTTGCCCGGCGCAGGAATATTGTCTCTGACCCGTGCGATCGCATCCGGATGATGGATGCGCGCTATGTCATGCACGTTCGCTACGGGCGCCTCGCGATAATCCAGTAAAGGCGCGATGCGGCTTGCAATAAGCTGGTCTTCAATTGCCTGCAAGCGTGCAGGCGACTCAGGATGCCAGGCGCCCATTTCATGCAACTTGCAGTCGGGATGAGAATAAATCGCGGTAGTCATTGAAACGGATTATTACATGAAGCTGGCAGCTGGCCTGATGCACAATGTGGAGAAAAATTCACCTGGTGTTTTATCATTCAGGCAATCCCGATATATCAGGACAATATTGCGTAAATTCAGTTGGACGATGTTTTATACTTGCTCACCTGAACTGCATTCACCACAAAGTTACCCGATGTTTTTTCGCTCCATGATGTTTCGCTATAAACGCTCACTTGCATTCAAGCTCAGCCTGCTTTGTTTCGCGCTCTGCCTACCTGTGTATGGTCAGGCAGCCATTGCAGTCAAGTCGCATAAGGCCAAATCAAAAAAAACCATACGGCAGGCCAAAGCTGCACCCGCACTGTTCCGTCTTCACCAATCGCGTCCAGTCGCTGAATTTATTGATGAGATCAGTGAGCGCAATGATTTTGACCGAGAAGTATTGCGCAATCAGTTTGCACGCGTGCATTTCCAGGAAAATGTGATCAGGCTGATCAATCCACCTCCGGCCACCAAAGCGAAGAACTGGTCTGCTTACAAACAGCGCTTCATCGAGCCAGTGCGCATCAAAGCGGGCATGGAATTCTGGTCTGCACATGAACAGACGCTTGCGCGCGCCGAATCTATCTATGGCGTACCTGCGGAAATCATTATTGGCATATTGGGCGTAGAGACCATGTATGGTCGTATGGCCGGCAAGATCCGCGTCATGGATGCGCTGACCACCCTCGCCTTCGCATATCCGAACACGCCCAATCGTGAAGCGCGCATGCAATATTTTCGCAGCGAACTGGAGCAGACCCTGCTTTATGCGCGAGAAAACAATCTTGATCCGTTTTCCTTGTCTGGCTCATTTGCCGGCGCGATTGGCTGGCCACAATTCATGCCCGGCAGCATACGCAAATTTGCAGTCGATTTTGATGGCGACGGAAAGATTGATTTGCGCAATTCTGCTGATGACGCCATAGGCAGTGTGGCCAGCTTTTTATCGCAGCATGGCTGGCAAAACGGCGTACCGTTGATCTTTCCTGCACAAGTCGCTGCCAGCGAATCGCACCGCTGGCGCTCATTTCTCGGGCAAGGCCTGGAGGCCAAATTCATGCTCCATGAATTCGATGAAGCAGGCGTCAATGCCGAGCATGCACCGCTTTATCTATTATATGGACTAGTCGATCTGCAGGACGGCGACCGGCCTGATCTGTACTGGCTGGGCACCATGAATTTTTTTGCGATTACCAAATATAACCGCAGTTTTTTTTATGCGATGTCAGTGATCGAACTTGGCAATGCAGTCAAACAGCAACGCACACCATGAATAGCGATACTGCCAACTCGCTCACCGAAACGCAAATCATTACGCTGACCAAAGCATGGCTAACTGAAGCGGTAATCGGCCTCAATCTGTGCCCATTCGCAAAATCTGTCTACATCAATGATCGGATTCATTATCAGGTCAGCTCAGCTACTGATGCCGCATCATTATTAAATGATTTGATTCTGGCAATGCAGCATCTGGCTTTCACGGATGCCAAAAAAATCGATACCACACTGCTGATTCATCCACTGGTGCTGCAGGATTTTCTCGACTATAACGATTTTCTAGATTTAGCTGACGCTGCACTTCATCAGCAAGGTCTGGATGGCACATTACAGATCGCCAGCTTCCATCCGCAGTATCAGTTTGCCGACACACAGCCTGATGATGTCACCAATTGCAGCAATCGCTCACCATTTCCGGTACTGCATTTACTAAGGGAAGACAGCCTGGACAAGGCGATTGCTGCCGTAACTGATACCGCCGATATTTTCAATCGCAATATCGACACCCTAAAAACGCTCGGGACCGATGGCTGGCAACAGTTACAACTACGCATACACAACAAGTCCTGACCCCCTGTCCTTACTTTCCGCCAGGCCGGTGCTAGATACCTTCCTGTCGTTCACATCATATGCACCTGTATTTGTGCCAGAAGCACATCCATCGATGCCAATCGCATCATTGTTAATATTGACTATATTTATAAAAAATATATTAAAAATTTTCCGTCATTATTAATCATCAACCTGCATAGAAACCAAACAAAAAAATCGCGATCTCAAAAACATCACATTTATCGCCCGCTATTGTTAATCGCTTTAAAAAAAATAATTAACTATTCTGAATGCCTGTAACCGAATTAAATTTCCTTTTAGAAAATTTAACAGGAGAAATTCAGCACGTCACAATTGTTAATGCTAATTTGCAAAAAATTTCTTTCAGAAAAATAAATCCATTAAAAATCATATGGTTATAAATCTGCTTCATGAAGACTTTAGGTGGAGCTTAATTATTTTTTAAAAAATAATTTACTTTATTACTAACTCCCAATAGAATTTGTTAGTATTTTAAAAACAATAATTCACAAGTCTTGTAAAGCTCTGCTCGGTGCAGATGGCAAAAATTGATCCATGAATTTGCGTATCGACCACCACAGTTCTCTCAACCATTTTGCCCTAGGGATTTTGACAATATGACGACTCAGTTTGACAATCAAGATGGTGCCCGGCTGTCCGATCAGGTTACGTACGATCCGAATAATCTGCTTGATTCCCTGATCGAAAAGCTGCACCTGAAAAATGATGCCGCTCTTTCCAGGGCACTCGAAGTCGCACCGCCCGTTATCAGTAAAATTCGACATCGCAGGTTGCCCGTGGGTGCATCATTACTGATCAGGATGCATGAAGTCAGTGAACTCAGCATACGCGAGCTCAGAATCCTGATGGGAGACAGGCGTGAAAAATTCCGTATCAGTGACAAGCAATTCAAGCCCAAGCCAGCTGGCGCGGCGCAATAAAAATCAAGCGATAAGAGTATGAACAAGACTGCTGACTTTACTCAAGGCGCTGTTAATCACGACGCGCCTTGAGTAAGGCCAGCTTTATATCAGGCAGGAAAAACACCAGTCGACAAATAACGATCGCCACGATCACAAACGATAAAAACAATCGTGGCATTCTCCGTCGTTTGAGAGATTCGCAGGGCGACTTCACAGGCACCTGCTGCGGAAATGCCGCAAAAAATCCCTTCTTCAATGGCCATTCTTCTGGCCATTTGCTCTGCAACTGTCTGGCTGACATTTTCAACCTGATCCACTCTGCTTCGA
>JACCDW011033206.1_pt1 | contig 10878 bp, 10 predicted proteins | sample 7449781 | NCBI WGS metagenome assembly JACCDW01 (sample SAMN15323449, study PRJNA562643) | freshwater metagenome | isolation source: river surface water | place: USA:Blue River Watershed | collected 2017-08-18
CAGAGTACAGGCCCGACATGTCGTTGAGTACACCTATCTTGACAATGCCGTCGGAGATCTGAGCCTGCGCTGCACCACCAAAGGCACAGGCTGCGGCAGCCGCGAGCGAGAGAAGTTTGCGTTTCATGGTGTGTCTCCTGGTTGAAAGAAATCAGACGCCGAGGTATTCGCTGATCATGGCCATCTTGGCGGGCAGCTCGGCGGCGGCAAAACCTTCAACGATCTTGCCGTGTTCCATCACATAAAAGCGGTCGGCCAGCGGCGCCGCGAAGCGGAAGTTCTGCTCGACCATGATGATGGTGAAGCCCTTGGCCTTGAGGGCCTTGATCATGCGCGCCAGCGCCTGCACGATCACAGGCGCCAGGCCTTCGGAAATTTCGTCAAGCAAGAGCAGCTTGGCGCCCGTGCGCAGGATGCGCCCCACGGCCAGCATCTGCTGCTCGCCGCCCGACAGCCGTGTGCCCGGGCTGTTGCGTCGCTCGAGCAGGTTGGGGAACATCTCGTAAATTTCATCAAGCCCCATGCCACCTTCCGCGATCACCGGCGGCAGCAGCAGGTTTTCCTCGCAGCTGAGCGAGGCAAAAATGCCGCGCTCTTCGGGGCAGTAGCCGATGCCCAGCTTGGCGATTTGGTGCGGCGCCAGGGCGATGGTCTCGGTGCCGTCAAGGGTGATGGCGCCACTGCGCTTGCCCACCAGCCCCAAGATGGACTTGATGGTGGTGGTGCGCCCGGCGCCGTTGCGGCCCAGCAGTGTCACCACCTCGCCCGTGTGGACCGTCAGGTCCACCCCGTGCAGGATGTGCGATTCGCCGTACCAGGCGTGCAGGTTGCTGATGCGCAGCAGTTCGGTCGCCTCAGCCATGGGCGCCCTCCAGTTCGTTGTCGGTGCTGCCCATATAGGCTTCGAGCACTTGCGGATTCTTCGACACCACTTCGTAAGGCCCTTCGGCAATGACCTGGCCGCGCTGCAGCACGCTGATCGTGTCGGCGATGCTGGAGACCACGTTCATGTTGTGCTCCACCATCAGGATGGTGCGGTTGGCCCCCACCTTCTTGATGAGTTGGGTGACACGGTCCACGTCCTCGTGGCCCATGCCCTGGGTGGGTTCGTCCAGAAGCATCAGTTCGGGATCCATGGCCAGCGTGGTGGCGATCTCGAGAGCGCGCTTGCGGCCGTAGGGCAGCTCGACGGCCGTCAGGTGCGCCATGTCCTGCAAGTCCACCTCGGCCAGCAAGGCCATGGCCTGGTCATTGAGCGCGTCGAGCACCGTCTCGGAGCGCCAGAAATGCATCGACATGCCCGTGGCGCGCTGCAGCGCGATGCGCACGTTCTGCATCACCGAGAGGTTGGGGAAGGTGGCCGAAATCTGAAACGAACGCACAATGCCGCGCCGGGCCACCTGGGCCGGCTTTTCAGCCGTGATGTCGTGGCCGTTGAACAAAATCTGGCCGCGTGTGGGGATCAGGAACTTGGTCAGCAGGTTGAAGACCGTGGTTTTGCCGGCACCGTTGGGCCCGATCAAGGCATGGATCTGACCGCGCCGGACCTGCAGGTTGACGCCATTGACGGCGACAAAGCCCTTGAACTCCTTGATGAGGTCGCGGGTTTCGAGAATGAATTCGCTGGACATAAGGGCTGCTCGGTTTCCTTGAACGACATGTCGGTCAGAAAGTGGGGCGATTCTGCGGGTGGCGCGTCAGTTTCGTGTCATGGTTATCCCGGGGTCTGTCCCCCACGTGTCTGGCACTGCGCTCTTCAGACCAAGACCATGCCGCCGTCGAGCAAGATGGACTGACCGGTCATGCCGCAAGATTCTTGTGAACCAAGGTACACCGCAAGCTGCGCGACCTCCTGCGGCGCGAGGATGCGCCCCAGCGGCACGCGTGCAAGCGCGGCCTGCACCATCTCTTGCCCGCTCAGGCCGCTGCTGCGCGCCACTTGCGCCTTGAGCGCTTCCACCATATCGGTCTGCACAAAACCAGGGCAAATCGCATTGACGGTCACGCCGTGCACGCTGGCTTCGAGCGCCACGCAGCGTGTGAGACCCACCACCGCGTGCTTGCTGACGTTGTAGGCGCTCTGGTTGCGCGAGCCCCATTTGCCCGCCGTCGAGGCGATGTTGACGATGCGCCCCTGGCGGCGCGCTTGCATGCCCGGCAGGCACGCCTGCATGAAGTGCAGCACGCCAAACAGGTTCACATCGAGCATGTCCTGGAAGTCCTGGTCGCTGTAATCCAGGAACGGCTTGGCGCGGTAGACGCCGGCGTTGTTGACCAGCACATCGATGCGACCGAACTTCTGCTCCACTTGCGCCACGGCGGCCAAGCTCGCGGCGCGGTCGGTCACATCGACCGCCAGCGTCAACAGCCGGTCGGGCCCGAGTTTCAGGCCCTGGGCCACCTCGGCCAGCTTGTCGGCCTGGGTGGCGATCAGGCACAGCCGTGCGCCCTCGGCCGCATACGCCTCGGCGATGGCGCGGCCAATGCCGCGGCTGGCCCCTGTGATGATGGCGACCTGGTCTTGCAAACGTGCGGTCATGGGCACTCCTGAAATGTGCCCGCATGATGGAGCGCCCGCACCGGCCGCAGCAGTCACGGCCGTGACCGGGGCCCAGGCCTCATTTGCCGATGCAGAAACTCGAAAAGATCACGCCCAACAGATCGTCGGCGCTGAACTCGCCCGTGATCTCGCCCAAAGCGTTCTGCGCCTGGCGCAACTCTTCGGCCAGCAAGTCCAGGCTTTGCGCCTGTGCGGCCAGGTGCAGCTGGGCCAGCGCCAGGTGTTCGTGCACGCGCAGCAAGGCCTGCACATGGCGCGCGCGCGCGATGTACAGGCCCTCGCTGCCCTGCTGCCAGCCGGCCTCGTGCAGCAGGCGCTGGCGCAAGGTTCGCAGCCCGTCGCCGGTCTTGGCCGAGAGCACCACACCCTGGCGATCGGTGGCGGGCGCGGCATCGGCCTTGTTCCAGATGTCGATCACGGGCACGGCGGCTGGCACGCGCTGCGCCAGCGTCTGGGCGATCTCCTGGTCGGCCGCAACGTAATCCGCCTGGGCGGCACGCGTGAGGTCGTGCAGGAACAGCACCGCGTCGGCCTGCTCGATCTGACCCCAGGCGCGTTCGATGCCGATGCGCTCGACCGTGTCGACATCGTCGCCCTCGCGCAGACCGGCGGTGTCGATCACGTGCAGCGGCACGCCTTCGATCTGGATGGTCTGCTGCACCACATCGCGCGTGGTGCCCGCAATCGGCGTGACGATGGCGAGTTCTGCGCCAGCCAGCGCGTTGAGCAGCGAACTCTTGCCCGCATTGGGCTGGCCAGCGATCACCACGCGGATGCCCTCGCGCAAGAGCGCGCCCTGGCGTGAGCGCTGCAGCACCTGCGCCAGCCGTGACTGCAGGGCGTTGAGTTGCCCTTGGGCATCGGCCTTTTGCAAAAAGTCGATTTCTTCTTCGGGAAAGTCCAGCGTGGCCTCGACCAGCATGCGCAGATGGATCAGGGCCTCGCGCAGCTCGGCAATCTCGCGCGAGAACTCGCCCGCGAGCGAACGGCTGGCGCTGCGCGCGGCCGCTTCGGTGCTGGCGTCGATCAGGTCGGCAATGGCTTCGGCCTGCGCCAGGTCGATCTTGTCGTTCAAGAAGGCCCGCTCGGAGAACTCGCCAGGCTGCGCCACACGCAGGCCCGCCAGCAGGGCCTGCCCGGTGGCCGCGTCCACGCTGGCCGCGGCCTGCAGGCAGCGCTGCACCAACAGCTGCAAGACCACGGGCCCGCCATGCGCCTGCAGCTCAAGCACATCCTCGCCAGTGAAAGAGTGCGGCGCCGGAAAGTGGATCGCCAGACCCTGGTCAATGGTGCTGCCATCGGCATCGCGAAACGCCAGGTAGGTGGCCTCGCGCGCCTTCAGATCGCGCCCACACAGGGCCCGAATCAAGGCGCCCAGGCCACGGCCCGAGACACGCACAATGCCCACCGCACCACGCCCGGGCGCGGTGGCGATCGCAACTATGGGTTCCTGATAGCGGGGCAGCATGGGCAGATTGTCCAATAAGCAAGGGCCGCTCACGCGGCCCTTGTCAGGTGCTGTCAGTTCACTTGAACTTGGGCAAGTTGAACTGCGGTGGCACGCCCATGCGCGTGTTGATGATCCACTGCTGCGCGATCGACAACACGTTGTTGGTGATCCAGTACAGCACCAGGCCAGCCGGGAAGAAGAAGAACATCACGCTGAAGACCAGAGGCATGAGCCACATCAGCTTGGCCTGCATCGGGTCGGGCGGTGCGGGGTTGAGCGCTGTTTGCAGCAGCGTTGTCAAGGTCATCACCAAGGGCAGGATGAAATAGGGGTCGGGAGCAGACAGGTCGGCAATCCACGCCACCCAGGGCGCATGGCGCATTTCGACGCTGGACAGCAGCACCCAATACAGGGCGATGAACACCGGGATCTGAACCAGCATCGGGAAACAGCCCCCCATGGGGTTGACCTTTTCCTCGCGGTAGATCTTCATCATCTCCATCTGCATCTGCTGCGGGTTGTCCTTCAGACGCTCACGCATCTCCATGATGCGCGGGTTGACGGCCTTCATCTTGGCCATGCTGGCGTACGCCTTGGCGTTGAGCCAGTAAAAAGCGATCTTGAGCAAGAGCACCAGCGCCATGATGGCCCAGCCCCAGTTGTGCAGGATTTTGTGAAGCTGGTCGAGCAGCCAGAACAGGGGCTTGGCGAGCATGGCCAGCCAGCCATAGTCCTTGAGCAGCTCCAGACCCGGGGCCAACGCTTCGAGCACCTTCTCTTCTTGTGGGCCGGCAAACAGCACGTTCTCCAGCGCCTTGCTTTGGCCCGGCGCCACTTCGCCCAGCGGCGTGATCATGCCCACCGCGTAGAGGTTGTTGTCGACCTGGCGCACGAAGTTCTCGCGCGCGATGCCCTGGCCCAGCAGCCAGGCCGAGGCAAAGTAATGCTGCACCATGGCCACGTAGCCGTTGTCCGAGGTCTTGTCGACTTCGGCCTTGTTTTTGGCGATGTCTTCGAATTCGACCTTGTGGTACTTCTTGGCTTCGGTGTAGATCGCTGGGCCAGTGAAGGTGGAATAAAACGAAGACTCGCCGGCCGGCTTGTTGCCATCGCGCACCAGCTGCAGGTACAGCTGCGGCGACACGGGTGTGGCGCCCTGGTTGACGACCTCGTGCTTGACACCGATGGCGTAGCTGCCGCGCTGCAGCGTGTAGGTCTTGATCAGCTTGACGCCATTGACTTCGCCCGACTCGAAACGCAGGCTCAGGCTGTTCTGGCCGTCTTTGAGCGCGCGCTCGCCGACAAAGCGCATGGGGCTCTTGTGCGTGGGCAACTGAGCGCCAATCAGGCCGGTTTGTGCCACATACACGCGCTCGCGGCTTTCTTCGAGCAGCACAAAGGCCCGGCTCGGATGGGCGATGTCCGGGTGCTGGCTGAGCTCGGCACGCACCAGCGAACCACCCTCGGTGTCAAAGCGCAGCTTGTAAACATCGGTGCTGACGTCGATCAGCTCGCGCGCAGCGGCACTGGGCGCAGCATTGGCCGGCACCTGGCCCGGGCCAGCAGGCACCACGCTGGGTGTGGGCACGGCGGCGGCCGAAGCCGCATCGGCCTTGGCCGCGGCCACGGTGCTGGGCTTGGGAAAGAAAGTGGCCGCGCGGCCGTTGTGGATCTGCCACTGGTCCCACAGCAAAACCATGGAGAAACCAAAAATCACCCAGAGGATGGTGCGACGGATGTCGTTCATGAAGACTTCCTGGACGAAGAAGGAGAAATCAATCGGCCAAACAGGCGCGGGGCCTGGTCGGGAACAGGGTCATGCCCACCGGCACACCAGGGCTGGCAGCGCACCAGACGAGCGGCCATGAGGTAGGAGCCCCAACCCGCGCCATGGCGCTCGAGCGCTTGCAGGGCATAGGCCGAGCAGGTCGGCTCGAAACGACAGGCCGATCCCAAGGAGGGGCTCAGCAGCAAGCGGTAAGCACGCACCAGGGCCATGAGCACGCGCTGCATCACGCCATGCTCCCTCGTTCGAACAGTTGCTCAAGCTCCTGACGAACCGCCCGCTTGAGGGCGTCAGAACAGGCGCTGACAAACTGCCGTCGATCAAAGGTGGCGCGCAAGCGCACCACATGGGCGGCGGCGGGCAGGCGCGGTTCGAATTGGGCGCTCACAGCGTAGACCTGGCGTTTGATGGCGTTGCGCGTGACCGCACGGCGCGCCCAGCGTTTGGGCACCATGGCCCCGAGCCAGACACCATCGACGGCAAAAAGGGCCTGCGCCTTGTCAGCTGCAGGCCCTGCCGTGGGGGTGGGCGCTTGGACTTCGCCCACGGGCTCTGGCAAGGCCAGGCGGTGCAAGGCGAAATGGGCGGTGCGCGAAACCGTGGCGCCAGCCAGGACCGCCTGGAACTGCGGGCGTGTCTTCAGACGGTGCACGACGACCAGGCCTGGCTTGCGACCACCGGCATGACGCACACGCCGGCTGCGGTCAAGACAATCAGACAGCCAGACGCTTGCGGCCTTTGGCGCGGCGCGCGTTGATCACGGCGCGACCACCACGGGTCTTCATGCGAACCAGAAAGCCGTGGGTACGGGCGCGGCGGGTTTTAGAGGGTTGGTAAGTGCGTTTCATGACAAGTCCTTGGGCCCCAAACCCATGGTCGAGACAGGCGCCAACAGCAGGCGCCCTTGTTGGGGCAAGCCTTCTATTATCGCAAACTTTCGCCGTCCCGGCAAACATCCTGGCCAGTCGGCGGCCGAGCGCCGCTGCGACACCCCCTCGTTGACCCGATGGCCCCGGGCGCGATTTGTGGTTTATGATGTACAGCCCAAACCCCTCCGGGCTGTGGATAAGCTTTTGATAACCTCACTCGCGCCAGCCCAGCCGCTTCAACTGTCCACAACCCACGATCCTGTATGCCCGAGGGAATGCCTTCCGAATCCACGCCCGATGCCGGCCAGTCGCTGTGGCTGGCCTGCCTCGATGAGCTCGCGCGCGAGATGCCCGAGCAGCAGTTCAACACCTGGATCAAACCCCTGAGCGCACAGGTCAGCGATGGGCTGGACAAGGTGACTTTGTTCATCGCCAACCGCTTCAAAATGGACTGGGTGCGGGCCCAGTACGCGCAAAAACTGGCCCAGATTCTGGAGCGCCTGCAAGGCCAGCCGGTTCAAATCGAGTTAGTGCTTACTCCTCGCGAAGCTCCTGTGCGCACAGCTTCTCAGCCCAGCAGCGCCCTTTCGCCCTCCAGCCCCAAGGTGCTGGATTTGCCCGATGAGCCGGCCTCGCCCGCGTTCCGCAGCCGCCTGAACCCGGCGCTGACTTTTGACGCCCTGGTCGAGGGCTCGGCCAACCGCATGGCACGCGCGGCGGCCATGCACGTGGCGGGCTCGCCGGGCCAGCTTTACAACCCGCTGTTCATCTACGGCGGCGTCGGCCTGGGCAAGACACACCTGATGCACGCGATCGGCAACAAACTGCTGGACGACCGCCCGAACGCCAAAGTTCTCTACATCCATGCCGAGCAGTTCGTCTCGGATGTGGTCAAAGCCTACCAGCGCAAGACTTTTGACGAGTTCAAGCAGCACTACCATTCGCTCGATCTGCTCTTGATCGACGATGTGCAGTTCTTTGCCAACAAGGACCGCACGCAGGAGGAATTCTTCAACGCCTTCGAAGCGCTGCTGGCCAAAAAGTCGCACATTGTGATGACCAGCGACACCTACCCCAAGGGCCTGGTCGACATCCACGAGCGCCTGGTCTCGCGCTTCGATTCGGGCCTGACGGTGGCGATCGAGCCGCCCGAGCTGGAAATGCGCGTGGCCATCCTGATCAACAAGGCCATCAGCGAAGGCAGCGAAATGCCCGAAGAGGTGGCGTTTTTCGTGGCCAAGAACGTGCGCTCGAACGTGCGCGAGCTCGAAGGCGCACTGCGCAAGATCCTGGCCTACGCCCGCTTCAACCAAAAAGAGGTCTCGATCCAGCTCGCGCGCGAGGCGCTGCGCGACCTGCTGTCGATCCAGAACCGCCAGATCAGCGTCGAAAACATCCAGAAAACCGTGGCCGATTACTACAAGATCAAGGTCGCGGACATGTACAGCAAAAAGCGCCCGGCCAGCATCGCCCGGCCACGGCAAATCGCCATGTACCTGGCCAAGGAACTCACGCAAAAAAGCCTGCCCGAGATCGGCGAGCTGTTTGGCGGACGCGATCACACCACGGTGCTGCACGCGGTGCGCAAGATCGGCGCCGAACGCCAGCAGATGACCGAGCTCAACCAGCAGCTGCACGTGCTCGAACAAACCCTCAAAGGCTGATGCCCAAGGCCCACAAAAGAATGTCGATTTCACAGGCGCCAACGGGCAAAAACGCCCCAAAAAACGGCGAAAATGCCGTTTGCGCCTGCCACCGTCAACCCGGCGTGGCCTGAAGCCCGACACAACAACCCAAGGTAGACATCCATGATCGTCCTGAAGGCCACCCAAGACAAACTGCTGTCCGTGCTGCAATCCGTCTCGGGCATCGTGGAACGCCGCCACACCCTGCCGGTGCTGGCCAATGTGCTGATCCGCAAATCAGGCCGCGCCTTGCAGATGACCACCAGCGATCTGGAAATCCAGATCCGCACCACCGCCGAATTCGACGGCGACCCGGGCGACTTCACCACCACCGTGGGCGCGCGCAAGCTGATCGACATCCTGCGCACCATGCCGGCCGACCAGACCGTGAGCCTGGAGTCTTCGCAGTCCAAAGTCATCCTCAAGGGCGGCAAGTCCAAATTCACACTGCAGACCCTGCCGGCCGAAGACTTCCCGCTGGTGCAAGAAGCCGCGAGCTTTGGCCCCAAGTTCAGCGTGCCGCAAAAAACGCTCAAGGCCCTGCTGGGCCAAGTCTCGTTTGCGATGGCGGTGCACGACATCCGCTACTACCTCAACGGCATCCTGTTTGTGGCCGAAGGCAAGAAGCTCAGCCTGGTGGCCACCGATGGCCACCGCCTGGCCTTTGCAAGCGCCACGCTGGACGACGAAGTGCCGAGCAAACAAGAGGTCATCTTGCCGCGCAAAACCGTGCTCGAGTTGCAGCGCCTGCTGTCGGACGCCGAAGGCGCGATCGAGATGCAGTTCGCCAACAACCAGGCCAAGTTCAGCTTTGATGGCATGGAGTTCGTGACCAAGCTGGTCGAGGGCAAGTTCCCCGACTATAACCGCGTGATCCCCAAGGGCCACCGCAACAACCTCACCCTGGGCCGCCAGGCCCTGCTGCAGTGCCTGCAGCGCACCGCGATCCTGACCAGCGACAAGTTCAAGGGCGTGCGCCTGAACCTCGACCCCGGCACGCTGCGCGTCGCGTCCACCAACGCCGAGCAGGAAGAAGCGGTGGACGAACTCGACATCGACTACAGCGGCGACAGCATCGAGATCGGCTTCAATGTGACCTACATCATCGATGTGCTGGCCAACATGGACCAGGACATGGTGCGCATCGACCTGGCCGATGCCAACAGCTCGGCCCTGATCACCATCCCCGACAACGAACACTTCAAATACGTGGTGATGCCCATGCGCATCTAAGGCCAAAGTCCATAGGACCGACCCCCACGAAACCCGCGACCTGTCGCGGGTTTCGGCCATTCAAGCGACAGAGAAAATTGACCATGACCGACGAGAACAAGCCCAGCGAAGACGCTTTCACCACCGCCCAACCCAAAATCGACGCCCATCAGGCGGGCGCCTCCGAGGGCTATGGCGAGGGCGCGATCCAGATCCTGGAAGGCCTGGAAGCCGTGCGCAAGCGCCCCGGCATGTACATCGGCGACACCTCCGACGGCACCGGTCTGCACCACCTGGTGTTCGAGGTGGTGGACAACTCGATCGACGAAGCCCTGGCCGGCCACTGCGACGACATCGTCGTCACCATCCACACCGACAATTCATTGAGCGTGACCGACAACGGCCGCGGCATCCCCACCGGCGTGAAGATGGACGACAAGCACGAGCCCAAGCGCTCGGCTGCCGAGATCGCGCTGACCGAGCTGCACGCCGGCGGCAAGTTCAACCAGAACAGCTACAAGGTCTCGGGCGGTCTGCACGGCGTGGGCGTGTCCTGCGTGAACGCCTTGAGTAAATGGCTGCGCCTGGTGGTGCGCCGCGAAGGCAAGGTGCACCAGATCGAATTCGCCAAGGGCTTTGTGCAAAACCGCCTCATCGAGACGGTCGACGGCGTCGAGGTCTCGCCGATGAAAGTCACCGGCGCCACCGACAAGCGCGGCACCGAGGTGCACTTTTTGCCCGACACCGAGATCTTCCAGCAGAACAACGATTTCCACTACGAGATCCTGGCCAAGCGCCTGCGCGAACTGTCCTTCCTCAACAACGGCGTGCGCATCCGCCTGATCGACGAGCGCACGGGCAAGGAAGACGACTTCTCGGGCGCCGGTGGCGTGATGGGCTTTGTGCAGTTCATCAACGCCAACAAAAAGGTGCTGCACCCCAACGCCTTCCATGCCACAGGCGAGCGCCCGGCCGACAGCTACGGCGGCATTCCGGGCACCAGCATCGGTGTTGAAGTGGCCATGCAGTGGAACGACGGCTTCAACGAATCCGTGCTGTGCTTCACCAACAACATCCCGCAGCGCGATGGCGGCACCCACCTGACCGGCCTGCGCGCGGCGATGACCCGCGTCATCAACAAGTACATCGAAGACAACGAGCTGGCCAAGAAGGCCAAGGTCGATGTCGGTGGCGACGACATGCGCGAAGGCCTGGCCTGCGTGGTGTCGGTCAAGGTGCCCGAGCCCAAGTTCTCCAGCCAGACCAAAGACAAGCTGGTGAGCTCCGAAGTGCGCGCGCCGGTGGAAGAAATCGTC
>JACCDW011831297.1_pt1 | contig 10878 bp, 12 predicted proteins | sample 7449781 | NCBI WGS metagenome assembly JACCDW01 (sample SAMN15323449, study PRJNA562643) | freshwater metagenome | isolation source: river surface water | place: USA:Blue River Watershed | collected 2017-08-18
CCCTGCAACCTACGGTGTAGGGAATGTGGACTCTATGTACTATTATGCCCCGACGGCTGGGTATGCGAATACGGCGAGCACCTGGAAGGACTCTGTGGGTGCCCCGGTTCAGATCCAGGTGCCGTTTGCAGCTCGCTCTATGAACCAGGCCTGCTTGACCACAGGTGGAGCTCCTCCCCTGACGGGTGCCCTCCAGAAGGGAGGAAGACGCAACCGCACAAAGCGTGGAGGTGGCATGATGAATACCATGCGGGGATGGTTTGGCTTTGGAACTCCTGAGGGGGTAGAGGAGGTGGTTGTCACTGAGGGTCAAACAAATGCGAATGCGAATGCGAATGCCAATGCCAATGCGAACGCAAACACGAACAATACACCCATGAATGACAACATGGATCAGCAACAGCAGGGTGGTCGCAAGCGCAAACACAGACGCAGCCACAAAAAGAGAACGCACAAGCGTAAACATTAATCATCCAGAATCAAACATCCAGAAGAATCTGGAGTCTCCTCTTCCGTTTCTGATTCAGCTTGGGATCCAACTTGAATCCGGTACGCACATTTCTTGTAATACGCAGCACGCTTTTTCCATTGACTTTGGTATACTCCGTGACTATCCACCACATCCACGATGAGGGGATGAACCTCTCGTTGGTCTTTTTGAACCCGAAGGATTCTCCCGGTGCTTTGTTCAACCTTCTTTCGAGGACTGGCGAGTATGACACAGTTGAGATGTTTAATATTCATCGCTTCAGAGGCCATTGCGTAGGAGGCTAAGAGAACTCTGGCGTCTCGGGCTCCTGATTCTCGTTCCTCTTCTTTCATTCCTCCAATGTAATAACTCATAGAGAGTCCAGAGGATTTCAGAAGAGTCTCCAGGGCTTCCAAATGTCCAATCCGCTCGGACAGAACAAGGATCCTCCTCTTGGAATCTTTGGCAATCTCTTGAATTAAAGTTGCAAGATGCTGATTTCGTTCTCTACACTCGACGATCTTTGTGAGGAGGCGAGCCAGCACAGGCTCTCCACGGTAATCTATAGGAACAGTATTGTAGTCAGGATTCTCTGTCTCAAATCGTTCAAGCTGAACAACAACTTGAGGATCTGGATCTCGTGTCTTTTCCCAATACACAGGTTTTCCAAGAAACCATTCAAAGACCTTTGTCAGGCCATCATCACGAATCGGAGTTGCTGACAATCCCAGCATATGTTTCGTCTGAACTTTGAGGAGGGCACGGCTAAAATGCGCTGCACCCAGATGATGGCACTCATCAAAGATTGTAAATCCGAACGAGCGGAATACCGTAGGAGGAAACTCTCTCTGGACCAAGGTCTGAATCATTGCAATGGTACAATCGTAAGTAACTGATTCCACAGTTGTTTCTTGAAACTCAGGATCCAGGCTGCGAATCCGATCCATGAGGTCTTGTTTTGTCCCTCCCACCTTCAAGCCTTTCTCTTTGCAAAGAGCTTTCAACTCCGCCAACCCTTTGCGAGGACCCGCAATCGTCTGGTCTCCGACTTCACACCGATCTTCTTGGAGGATTCCTACACGAATCCCTGGAACAAGACTTTCTAACTCACCCTTCCATTGATTCATCAAGAACTCCTTGTCGACAACGATCAAGAATCGGTGTCCCAAGCGCATTGCTGTCCAAATCGCCATGAAGGTCTTTCCACGGCCACACGGAACACAGATTAATCCATTTCCTCCCGCATGAAGGAACTGATCCACAATCGCTCGTTGGTAGTCATACGGAGTTCCTGTAAACTGAATCTCAGAGCGAAGAGGTGTTCCTTCAGGAATCGCATCAGCTTCTGCGGGACCATAATTATCAAGGCCCCATTGCCGTGGAAGATAGAAGCGTGTCGGAGACTCCGTGTAGACCGCAAAACTTGCAGGACCTGCTTGTCTCTGGAACTTCTGATTCACTACGGGTGCAACTGTTAAGTCTGTTCGTAAGCGTTGTGTGCTACGAGGTGTTACCGATGTCTTTTTGATTGCATAGCCGTGTGCTGTAAGAACACGGTTGAGTTCATTGAGGGAGTTCATAGGATACACGATCTACAAGGATCTCTGGACTCAATTTTTAAACCACTCCAACTAGATGAAAGCAACTCCCGAGATCCTCGTCAGTGCCGCAGCGATTGGATGGGCGATCGCACTCCCCAGTTTACCGGATTCCTTGTTTACATTGTTAGATACCATTGTAGGTGTCTTTGTTCTCTTGCTGATTGTTCTGCTTGCATTACCGCAGGGACCGATCCCTGGGATTCTTACCTTCCTTGCTGTTGCATTGACCTTTGTCGAGCGCAATCGTCGCAAGGTGTCGACGAAGTTGCTTCTGGAAGGAACACCTTCTCTTGAACAGCAACTCAAGCCTGCGCCGCCTATGAGCCCGATGGAAGTTCATCCTTCGTGGGAACCTACCACGGAGGATGAAACCACTTTCTATCCGGAGGAACAGCAGACAGATTCCTTTGAACCTGTCGCTCCCTCAATCAATGAGAAATCAGCGATCCCGACGATCGGAACCCAAGAGGGAACCTCCGCTGCCACTCGCTTTTTTGTTTCCCAGCATTTAGCTAAGACCGATCTTGAGTAAGGTCTAACGACATCTCTGTAATCTGCGGTTTGCTTCATCAAGTTGTTGTTGCAAACGGCTGGCTTCGTCCGCACGACGTTTTGCGTCTTCTTCTGCCCTTCTGCGGGCTTCCTCCGCAGTTCGCCGTGCTGCTTCTGCTGCTTCTCTGGCTCTCTGTTCTGCCTGAAGTCTGTTCGCCTCTGCTCTCGCTTTCTCACGAGTCCGAATATAGTTATCGCATACCACATCATCAACTCCTGAGATTAATGTTGAGGATCTCCACCCAGGGAACACAGAATCTAGGTACTCATATACGCTTGACTTTTCAAAGCAAAAGGAGGGCATTCCAAGTTCAAAAGGATAATCACAGCGGAATAAAAGTTTCTTGGACTGTCTATCTTCATAGACAATCGCTTCAGGAGACTGACTATTGACAACAGGGCACTGAATCTTTGCTCTCCGTTTTTCTGTGTAGCAACTGTCTATCTTAGAACGATTGTCTGATTCAGAGGAATACACTTTACACTTTTTCATTGTTCCATCCGTGGGCTGTTTTCCATCCAAAGAGATTCCACTGACAGAGCAGCCTTTCTCCTTTGTTGGATCTGTCACATCTTCAAAATAGTTTCTCATGGTGGATGGACAGAGATCAGTTCCTTTCTTTGTGAAATAGGTGCGCCAAGCTTCCATACATGTCGGTACACCTTCGTACGCAGGAGACTTGGTACAGAAAGTTGATCCGTTGCATTTTCCATCAATCAAATCTCCTTGGCAACAATCTGTGCTTCCTCGTGCAGTTTGGACTTCAGAAGCATAGTTGGGACAGGTATTGATCTCCAAGTCCTCCGTAGAATAGGATTTCATTTGAAACCCTTCTTGAAAGCCTTCTTGCCGAAGAAGGACTGCGCAGACTCCCAACAAGAAAAGAGTCAGGAGGACAAGTCCTACGATTGATAGGTTCGGGGCCAGAGCCATCTCTACTTAGAGAAAGCACTAAAGCATCATAGGCAACAACACACCCAGAACAAACCCTACGATTGCCATCAAGGTAGAGAATAAGACAATCGGAGCAACTGTCTTTGCATTGCTCTGGATGATTCCAAAGAAGTTGTCAGCATTCGGAGTGGTCACATTTGCAAGGATGTATGCAAGGACTAAGAAGACGAAGACAATCAATGAAAATGCGATCGCAATCGCAATAATCTTTTCCGCCATCGCCGGAGAAAGCTTCGATGTCTTTACCTCACCAACTTCCTCTTCCTTTACGACCTGAGATAAGAGTTCTCCTGTTTCTGTGTCAACGACGATATGGCCATCTTTGATATTTTGTGAAGGCTCTAAGGGAACACATTTATACGCATCTAAGGAGTCTTTCCGAGTTGTCGACGAATCAGGTTGTCCTTTCGGATAATATTGACTGTAGCGTAACATCGATTTGTAATCTGTCTCGGTGGTTAAGGAAAACAAAGTGGCTTCTGATTTGTCCACCAATCCATCAGGAAGCTGAATCGTAGGAAGAAAGACACGGCCTGCCGTCGGAGGTTTCGTCATCTTTCGACCCAGTTCCAAAAACGATGCGGCAGGATAGACAAGCCCTTCCGTGAAGACAAACACACGAGCCTGTTGAATCGAAGTTCCTGTTTGTTCTCGTTTCTGAAGGCATGTGGAGTATCTGATGAAATGAGTATTCGTTGGAGGAAGCACTGTCAAGAGACTTGTGGGCTTTCCATCCAACTGCTCCTTCCGCAGGGCCTCCAGATAGACAGAGGGGGTTGTTGTGGATCCCATGAGAATCGGTACACAAAGGAAAATATACGCTTCAGAGACCAGAGCAGGAGATCGAAATCCAAGGATAAACTCCCCTGAACAATCGAGTTGCTTGGACATCGGCAGCAATGTTTTGTGTTGCGGTGCACAGATCTGAAGACTGATCAAGTTGAAGGTATTTCCATTCAACCGGAGACTTGTTGTCGAAGCAGCATTCGGAAGATCAATCAAGCCAAATCCAGCCTTGGATCCCTCCGTAATGAAGGTAGGTGCAGTGGATTGTGGACCCCATTGAATATCAAAGGGGATCTCTTCATAAATCGCAGCATTTAAACTCGGAGTCACAGGAACCGAGTTTACAATGGGAATATCGCGAATCCCAAACCTGGAACACATCTCTGCTAAAGAGCCCGGTCAAAGTAATCCCGGAACATACAGCGGACCATCAAAACGATACAGCGTCGCCGTCACCTCTTCACCTGTCGGAAGAATCTTTACAGAATCACCATCAAAGAGTTCTTGACATCCCACAGGGTCCTGGCAATCCTTCTTCTTGTAAGACAAGGGCAACGGAACAGGATTGTAGGTATCCGTGCGAGTGTAATAGTTAAACCGATCGGAGCGAGAGGCCACACGACGGCCATACAAAGGCAACACCTTCCCATCTTGCTGTTTCAAGACACCCATGGGTTGATAACTCTCAGGCCATCCTTGTGTCGGGACATTAATGGCAATCCCTCCATCGGGAGGAATCAAGGCACCCCGAGGAGGAATCTCAGGACCATTGTTCCAAAAGCGTTGCGGCTGCGGCGCCTGGGTATAGCGATCATCTCCACCCCCTGTCGGGGGCATCACGATCGTTGTGTCCTCTCTGTCTGTGTTTCTGGACTCCTTTGGATAGGGTGCTTCAATCGGCTTCGTCATCAGGACATAGGCAACGAACCCGACGACCAATAGAAGAAGAAGTCCTGCTAAGAATCCATTCATAGGACTTATACACCATGTACCTGGCGGACATGTATCTACCACCAACCTTCTTGGCATTCTCTACATTACAGCTTCATTTGTCCATTTCCGAACATCTGCTGAAAGTTGTTCATCATCTCCTTCCCATCCTGGAGCATGGGCTTCATGGTTCCTAACATCGACATCAAGTTCTTCTGGGTCTCAATCAGTTTCCTAGTGTCATCCGTCATCGCCTTGATCTGATCAGGCTTCAATGCATTGAGGGCATTCATCACAGTGGTTCCCTGATCAATGTGGTATCCCCCCTTGGTATCCTCAGGAATCACACCCAACTTGAACTCCATATCCTTCTTGGACGAACCCGTAAAGCCCTGCGCAGCAGAAGCTTGTCCACCTGTCGCAGCCTGCTGCATCACAGCCGCTGCCGCAACAGGAGGAGCAGGAGGCGCAACACCACTTCCCGCATTGCCATTGGTGTTCGCAGGCGCAGCCTTTGTCTCAGCACTGGTCGTAGAGGTGGCTGCTTTGGCCGTCACATCATTTCCTGAGGAATCGGTTGTCGCATCCGCAAAGCCTTCCGCAAAGGAGCTAGCCAAGACACCACGAGGCTCCTTCTTGATTTCTTCGACACGACGAACAATCTGCTGGGCTGTATCTGTTGTGCTGAATCCCTCCTTCACAAACTTGGTTTCATAACTAAATCTTGTCTGGCTGACAAGACCGTAGAGAACACCCACCACAACCGTAAAGGCTACAGCAAGCTCATACGAATCCAAGAACCCATAGGCAATGATCCCTGCAGCGATCGCAATCAGAAGCGTCACAAAGGGGGATGTCATCCAGGTATGAAGAAGATAGACAACAAGAATCAAACCACTCGCTCCTTGTGTCAAAGGTGTTGATTTCATCTCTTTCTTACAAAGAAACAAGAGGAGCAATCACACGCTGGAGAATCCAAAACGCTGCTCCCGCAGTGACAGCTTTCAAAAGAAGACCGACGCTCGTCAGATCACCCGTAGGCTTGAGCAGCATCGGCGCATAATGACTCAAAAGGATATTCAGAAAAGGGAGGCTGACCACAAAGACGAGAATGCTGACCAAAATAGGAGTCTTCAACTCATCCGCAAAGCGAGCATACCAGTTCTTCTGAGGCTCCTGAGGCATCATCATGGGCTGTTGAGGCTGACCCATGTAGGGGGCATAAGCACCCTGAGGCATCATTCCATTTGCAGGCATCGGAGGAGGAACCATTCCTGCGACCTCTGTCCGGGGAACTCCATGCATGGCCGCCGCAAAATCACCAGGCGTGGGATGATCCCGTCCAATCACATGGCTTGTTGCAGGAACGGCATCCATGGTCATCGGTTGAATCGTATTGGGATTTGGAGCCATGATCATTCCACCGCCCTGTCCTGAAGGGAGGATAGGATTTGAAGAGCTGCTCATATTCATATCCGCAAAAATCTTCTTGACGAGATCCGTATCTTGGCTTCCCATTGAACCTCCCCCACCCTCGTTCAAATCACTCAGCAAAGTCCCGCTGGAGGCCATTTGTGTCTCTGAGGAAGGAGATGGTTTTCAAGATTCCTGTGCACACGCAGCCCTAAGCCCGGGAGAGTGTAAAGGCTTCAATGACTTTGGAGGACCCCTTGCACTCACGGTTCTCCACGGAGAACTGGAAGCACTTGCTTCCCAACTGGTAGGTTGTCTTCTCCACTTCATGAACAGGAGGTGCCTTTGCGACAAGACACTGATCTCCCTTGCACGCAGGGCGAAGGATCGCTGCAAGCCCTAAGCCTAATAAGAAACTAAAGATAAGATTAAACCTCTTGGACTTTAACAGATCCCAGATCATTCTCTTCTTTTTCTTGAGAGAAAATAGAGTATGCTGAACCATTTTGAGATCCTCCCATTTCTTGTAGGATTTGCAATCGGCATCGTTGGAATCTTATTGTGGAAGCCGAAACCCCGTATCGTGGTCAGATATCCTCACCCCACGAATGTTGAACAGCTGACTTACCGAGACCCAAATGGCGTCTGTTATTCTTACAAAGCCAAGGAGGTCTCGTGTGATGCAAACGAGGCTACCTTGAAGCCTTATCCCCTCCAAGAAGGAATGCCTCTTGAGGAGTAAGTTATCGATGTCTGAAGGTATTGATAATCGCTCCCACTTTGTCTTTCTGCTGCTGATCTTTGGAGATCACAGACAGTGTGACATCACCCGGTCCAGAAGGAGCTTCCTCATCTTGCTCCTTGAGTTTCGTCCGCACCCAAACAAGAGCATTGGAATAGTCAGGAGCTCCGATCTGTTTGTCCATCAAATGGAATCGAGCAGACCCCGTGGCTTTGAGAGCCTCTCCCATAGGCTTGTGTTGTGTATACAAGGCTTCCAAGATCTCTTGCCACAAGACGAGTGGCTGCTTGACAGGACGAGACTCCTGGGAAACAAGCTGCTTGATTGTGCGCCAGGAACGAGTTCCTAAGAGTTTCTGAATCATCTCTTCCTCACCCAACTCCTTGAACCGCTCCACTTCGTAAGCCTGGTAAGGCGATGCGTATTTTGTTTCATGGTAGACAAACTCCGTTTCTGTTGCAGGGTGGAACTGACCTGTCGTAGGATTCTCTGTATCTGTGATGAACAAGACAGTCGATTTACCACCTCCTTCTTGTCCTTGGACACCTTCGCCATGAGGACGATACTGCCCTTCCGCATCTGCACGAGACATGGAGAGACGCTTATACAAGTACACATCGTAGCCAAACTTCCGCTCCTCATGCGTCTGGTTCAAAAGAATCGATCGAATCTCCGGATTCGAAATCATAGAGGTCCATTGTTCAGGATACAGGGCCTTGTTTCGAAGCACACTCAGTTCACGCACCTCTTCATTGAGCTTCACAACAGCATTCGCTAATCCAATATCTTGTACAGAGGATTGATAGAGATCATAGGCAGTTCGTAGTTCTTTGAGTTTCACAACATATTTGGCTTCAACATCGTCTTGATGCTCCTTGCGTTGTGTGTCTAACTCCTCCAGCTCCTCCGGCCGTAAGGACGAGAAGGCCCGAAGTGTTACTGTACCTGCTGGCAATCCAACAGGGTTGTTTTCTTTGATCATCAGATTCCCCTCAGCCGTATAGACGAAAAACTCAGGATACTTTGCACGATACCGGTAGACTTGCTGCATCTTTTCCACTTCAGACAGACTTGTCCAGTTCAAGGCTTGTTTGGGGCGACGAGCCTTCTTGGCAGGAGCAGCAGGAGCAGGCTCTTCCTTGGGTTTGGGAACAGGAAGAGGAGCAGGAGGAGGAAGAGGCGGGGCTTCCAACAAAGCAGCCTCTCTCTCTGCTCCAGTCAGTTCGCCTGATTCATTAAACACGAGTTCTTCTTCGACTTCGGGAGGACGAACTGAGCTCAAGGCAGCAGAGACAATGGCTGTGCGAGGTGCAGCAGGAGGAAGAGGTTGGAGGGACGGAGCAGCCTTTGCAGCACTCTTAACAGGCACACGGCGCATCGCTCCTGTTTCTTCATCCACTACCAGTTCGTACCCTGCCGCTTTGGATTTCTTTGCGGGTTCAGCCATTCTTCTATTTTAGATCCTATCTCCGTTAGATGGAAAGCAAAACCAAAACTCCTGATCTCAGTGTTCGGGCCGCCTTCTCTCTTATGCAGGGCGCCCTCATTGCTATGGCCTTTCCGTTATTGTTCTTGATGGCTCCGGAGTTTGTCCAAACTCTTCCTCTTGTTGTTCTCCTGTGTTTCCTTCCCGTCTTATCCTTTGCCACCAGCAGTTTCACGAACTGGTTCCTCCAGTCAACTTACTGTGGTGCTGTGAGTCCCGCAGGGATCCTTACGGCAGGAGCCGTTGCACCTGGTGTCGTGGCTGTATTTGGTCTCTTGGTTCATTGGCTCTCCTTTTTGCGAAAACCTGTAACAGATCTGTTTGAGCCTCTGCCTCCGGGTGCAGAACCTAGTGCTGTCTTTGCACGAGAGATGTATGGATACTCCTTCTGGCTCTTCTGGGCAGGTGTCTATTCCCAGACAATTGCCTCAGGCATGGTTGCTACTTGCCCGTAAGTCAAACCACTTATCGCCCGTAGACTCCTCACTCGGGAGCTGCGGGGCCTAAGTAGACATATTTGGGAACGCCTTCAATCCCTGATCCCTCCGTATTTAACATATAATACCCAGGCTTGGGTCCTTTGGAAGCGTTTGCTGCTCCTTTGGATCGCCCGGCCGGAGTCTCCACCTCAAGATGGCTTACCCACAATCCAGGCAGGACACCCCAGTCTGCTAAGATCACCACCAGTACATAAGAGAAAATCGCCCAGACAATACAAAAAAGCCAGAAGGGCATCCATGTATGTGTTTCAGGATTGCGTCCTATGCCAAACTCCTTCCAAATCCCGTCAGGTGTGAAGAGTAAAGCAGGGCGGAGCATCAGAATCGTTGCCACACCCACAAGATACAAAACACCACTGAAGATGAGAAGTCTCATCGCTCTACTATCCGCCTCGAAGGAAGTTCTTTCCTGTCATCCTCATAGAAATGGCAAAGAACTATCAACTCCGAGCTGCCAGTCTTCTGGTGAATCGCTCTGCGCCTGTCGTGTCAGCCAATCTGAAACGGCTGACTCGCAAAGAAAAAAAGAGGCTTCAGAGCTTGCTCAAAGGGACTTCCTTACGAACCCGTCAAAGAAGGGGAAAGACCCGTAAGTCTGTCCGGATCTGATAAACCACGCCTCAGGAATCTGTTTCTGATTCAGCTGTTGCTGAAGCTCGTTCTCAAAGTTGATCAGATGCGATAGATGTTCAGGCTTACATTTCGGACGCTCAACAGATTCCAGATGCGCAATACCATCTGAGATCAGTTGATTCCGAATCGCAGCAGACACACGAGTATACTTGTCCTTCCAGCGAATCAGATCCATCGTCGAAGGCATCTCTCTACCGGACTCCAAGAAGGGTGTCGTGTTCAAATTTGAACCTCACCCTTGGGTGGAGGGCCAGCAAGACTCTATGTCAACGGGTGCCCCGAAAGAGTATTTGAATCCAAATCCAACGGTACGAGACATTGGTGGGTTAGCGGTTCGGAGTTCAGTGGATGTCTGCAATGGATGTCGGAAGTGTCTGCGAAGTCTGATTAAGACGATTGCGCAGAATCGATTGGCGACAGGGATTGTGATTTCAATGCCCATGATTGCGATGTCGTGTTTCCTCATTTATATTGAAACCTCTCTGACCAGCTTCATTCATACACTTCCCTCTCTGAACATTCCCACCTTTCAGGCGTACAAACTTGTCATCTTCTCACCCTTCTACGCACTTGCAGGGATCACCTATGGGTTTGGTCTTCTGGGAATGCTGGCGATCAAATGTGAATGGCAGAATCTTCTCCGCTTCGCAGCCTTTGTCTACAGAGGAATCGCACACTGGGTTCTTCTGAGTATCTTCCTTCTTATTATTCCCATTGCAGGATATCTTCCCTTGTACATTATCTTCCAGGTGAGTTGTTGGAGTCTTCTTCCTTCCTTCCTTTGGCTCTTTACAGCAGGTGTGATGACAGG
>JACCDW011759798.1_pt1 | contig 10877 bp, 9 predicted proteins | sample 7449781 | NCBI WGS metagenome assembly JACCDW01 (sample SAMN15323449, study PRJNA562643) | freshwater metagenome | isolation source: river surface water | place: USA:Blue River Watershed | collected 2017-08-18
AAATTTTTTCCTTCAACTCATCCGCTTGTTCTTCGTCCAAACCGCTGAGCTGAAAAGAAACTACCTGTGCGGTTTCTTTAAGCATGAAATTAATTTCAAATTCCAAATAATCAATTCGTTGTAAATATGACCAGGGTATGTAATTGTATCGTGAAAAGAAGTGTTGTCTCCAACCTATTCCGGTTACATCTACTTCAACAAAATACTCACCTGCTCTCTTCTTATAAATCCAAAGTATCGTTGGAATCACAACTGATAACCATACGAATCCTCCCCCGTAACCAAACAAATGATTGTGCGCACCCCAACCAAACAAAGCAGCAATGGACATCACTATTAATGCCGGGGTTTCGGCACGACGTTTTGGAATATCAAACCGAAGTTTGTCCATATTAGATTTTGACAAATCGCTTTACCTTACTTCCGTTAGAACAAAAATAGATACCTGGGGTTAACAAACGAGTATCGATGACCAAATGAGTGTCGTCTTGTGATTCAATGACAACGTCAATTTTTCTTCCCATTGCATCCATTATCATCGCATTTTTTATGGAATTTTCATTAGTTAAATTAACAAGCAACTTGTCATTCACTGGATTAGGCATAATTTCGAAATCAGCAGATACATTAGCAAAATCTACCGCATTCATACCATTCACTTTCATTGTAAAGTTCCTAATAGTATCCACACGATTGTAAGGCAAAGCACCACCAATTTTTGCAAAAATGGTAATAACCATCTTCAGGGGATATGTGCCTGCCTGAGTTGGAGTACCAGAAAAATTAACGCAACTTGGCTTTGTAGGGAAAAAGACGCAACTATTATTTAAGCACTGGTGGGTGATTCCTGGAGGTAATCCGATAACCGCTTTTAATACTGTAGAATCAATTACTACTGCTTGACCAAAAACCGTGGTATCCTTAATGGATAATATAGTAGTTGTTGCGGAATATGGCTTATCCTGGTCTGCCTCAGGGAAAGTGGCAGGATAAAACCCTGGCACAGTTATATTCCCATCGGGGGTACACTGAGCAGTGGCTATGTTTGCACTGACCATTGCGATAAACGTACAGAATATTAATAAAGAAATCTTTTTCATAGTGCGAAGATAATTGTTCGGGCCGGAAATTTAGTCGAAAATGTACACAGTAAGCTACTTCAATCTGAATACATTTTTTAGTAGGTGATTTGAGCCAAAAACCAAATAATGTACAAAACCAAACCAAACAATCATACCTCCAATACCCTGCAGTCTCAAGCCTTGCCATTGCAATCGAACAGCAGCAGGAAACGCCTCCAAAAACAACAAATTACCCATCAATAATCCGCCTAAAATAAAAATTACCTTGTGAGCAATTGTAAGTCTTATTTGACCATCGATCCAATCTTTCACAATTAGGGCAACGATAGGCAGTTGAAGCATCAAGGAATAATCGCGTTGGTGAGGAAAGGCTATGGGTACCACTCCAATAAATAACGCCATTTGCCAAAACGACTTGTTCTCGTAATTTCCCTTTTCAATGATATTCAATCCCAACCACGACAAGAATAAAACCAATACTCTGAAGGATTGAGTTGACCAAAACACTTCACTTTGACTCCAATGGAAACCGTGAATAGTAGATTCTCCAGGTATATGCAACGAAGTCATATACTTTGTAACCAAAGCACCAAAATCCACAAAACCACCTTCACCTACCTCAACAATGTGACTCCCAGAAAATGGATTGATATTATGAAACCAACCTTTTACCAACTCTAAATGATAATCAAATGGCAAATAACCGAAGGGAATAATTGCTAATAACACAGTAAGAAAAATAACCGTGAAAAAAGCTCGCCATTGCTGCTGAAGAAAATACTGTCCCAATAAAAAAATGGGTAGCACCTTGATATTGATTCCCAAAGACATTGGCAACAAATTCTTTACGCTCGGTGTTTCAGGATTTCTAAAAGCACGCAAAACACCCCAAACAACCAAAATGGTCATCTGACCGTAGAGTAAATTGAGAAAACACCACCGCCACGTTAAAAAAGCCACAACACCCCAAAACCAAACTTTTTTCTTGGGCGACGCAAAAGTAAATTTCTCATTTATCAGCTTGGCAATATCCCAAATCAACCAAACCATGAATAAGCCCCAAATCAGTTTGAGCACTATGATTGAAAACGGAATCTGCTCTGGTAAAAACGGGGTATTGGGCAGTAAGGTAAAGGGTAGCAAGGCAGTAGCAAACAAGGGACTGTAATAATATTTAAGTATCCACCCTTGAGAATTATACCCTGGATCGTACAAATTTTGAAGCGATGCCAGTCGCTCGGCCGCAGAAAAAAACAAATTCAAATCGTTTGAAGTACTTACCGCTCGCAGAAACGGCCAAAGTAATAGAAGCACAAACAGGCCTCCAATTATTTTTAGTTCTTTTCTGGGATTTTCTTCAGATGACATGGTTGCGCGAAAATAGGAATCAAATTGTTTACTTTGATTTTCTTCTGTGAAACAAACCAACTAATTTCGCACCACGCTGGCCCTGTAGTTTAATGGATAAAACGAGCGTTTCCTAAACGCTTGATATGGGTTCGATTCCCGTCGGGGCTACTTTTTCATAGATTTCATCCAAAATTTCTGCCAATTCTCTATCCTTTTCGGTAACTATATTGCCCGCATCGTGTGTGGTTAATTTCACACGAACACGATTGTAAACATTGCTCCACTCCGGATGATGATTGATTTCCGTAATCCTGATCGCCGCCTGTTGCATGAATACCATTGCTAGTTCAAACGATTCAAAAAGATATTCTTTATTCAGGAAATTTGGTGTTTCCTCCCAACTAGAAAATTGCATAACAATCAAGCCCTAATTTAACACCCCTCGTTGGACTCAAATTCCGACTGAAAATCTCCTATTTCAGACTGGCAAACAGGTACTGGCATTCCCTTTATTTTGGAAGCTTTGGTTGAATAAAAAATTACAGATTGTCCTTTTCCTGTGTACTTGTAAGCATTATCTATCAATAAATCCGGATAAGAATCCCCATCTAAATCACCCACAAACAATATCTCAACGGCACCATCATCAAAAAAAGGAATGTAACTCAACATCGTCTTTTTTAAATCTTTACCTTGCTTATCGGTACTTTTTAATATTAATCGATACTTGGAAATATACTCTAAACCTGATTCTTCCTTGGTACGAGTATGCAAACAGCTAATTTTGTATTTACGGTCCGATGCAGCGAACTTCAACGAGTTAGAATCTGTTAGAAAAACAGGTTGCTTAATCAAATTTTTCACGGAAGTTTGAGGTTTGTTCATGGCATTATCGCTGAAAGCGAACAAACATTTTGTTCTGTTATTGATAGCCATTGGCCAATAATAACCAATATGTCCAAACTGGTCTTGTGAATTCAACATATCCACGGATTCGTTAATGGGTTGAATAGAATAATTCATGGTTGAACTATCCAACATCAATCCATAAAATCTCTGTTTTAAATATCGTTCCGCTTGTGAATGATCGTAATAACCACCAGGAATTACCATAGTAAAATCGGACTTAAATTCGTAAGGAAAGTTGCGCTCCACATCAGCAACAGGAAATTCCGACACCGAATCGGGCAATAACAAACTATCTTGAACTATAACTTCGGTATTTTCAGACGAATTACATCCCAATGCCGCTAAAATCAAACAGCTGGAAATCACATAATTGACGTACGACATTCTCATAACTGCATGCAATATACAGCCATTCTCTATAGTCTAAAATAACCCCACTGTAATTTTCATTTACCTTTGAGAATGAAATCGTATTATCGACCATGAAAAAAATAATTTTTATCCTATTTGCATCCTTTTATGCAGTATCCTCTTTTGCTCAGGCTCAAGAAATTCCATTTATCGAAATACAAGCCAAGGCGGAAAAAGAAATCACTCCCAACGAAATTTACGTAATGATTACTTTGTTGGAGATTCAGGATGGCAGAAAAGCAATAAAAATTACCGAACAAGAAATCAAACTGAAGAAAATTGTAAAAGATCTGGGGATTCCTACCGAAAACCTTACCTTATTCAACGCACAGGCCAACCTACAGAATATCAATACTTGGGGTAAAAAGGATGTAGTAGATAAGAAAGTTTACAGTGTAAAAGTTGCAAACGCCGATGTTTTAGGGAAATTGTACCAAGAACTTAACAAAATCAACATCAACCAAGCATCCATTTATAAAACCGCCTACAGTAATCAAGACAGTGTTTATCAAGAATTGCGCATTGAGGCCATGAAAAAGGCTAAAAAACAAGCCCAAATTATGACTCAAGCCATCGGCGAATCGCTAGGAAAACCCTTAATTATCCGCGAAGATGGCCAGCCTTATCCAATGCCTATGTATCGCGGATTTGTAGCGATTCAAGACAAGCTTGAAGAAAATGATGTAAATGGAATAGTTGATCCATACACCATTGAATTCAAACCCATTAAGTTTGAAATATCGGTGTACGTTAAATTCTCATTGAAGTAATTACAATCGAGAAAATAAGTTTAGATAAAATGTGGTGGCTTCGTAGAATGATTGACTGGAAACATGCTCGTTCTTACCATGTATACCCGATAAATTATTGTTGTTGAATCGATAGGGCACAAAACGATAGATTCGGTTGCACACCCCGGTATAGTTTTTACAATCAGTACCGGTAATAACCAATCCGGGCATCGGCACGGCATCGGGTATTACGTCCTTCAAGGTTGCGGTAATTTCATCATAACCCAAACCGGAATTGGGAGAAATGGGGGAAGCTTCGTAACTGTCACCGATTTTCGAAATAGTTATGTTTTTATTATCAATCACTTCCGTCACTTTGGAAATAATATCTTGTATATTATCGCCAGGAAGTATTCGGAAATTAACAATTGCTTCAGCGAATGGAGGTACAACGTTTTCCTTTTCACCTGCTCTTACTATGGTGGTAACATGTGTGGTACGGATTGTAGCGGCTGTTTTTTCACCTCCTTCCAAAACCATTTTTAATAATGGCTTGGTAATCCATAAGTTGGAAAACAAAAATTTATAGCCAAAATTCATGTAGGGTGCAGCGTTTTCAAAAAGTCCACTTACCGGCCCATCCAAACGGGATGAAAATTGAAAGTTATCCAATCGATTCAATGCTGCTGACAATTCTGCAACCGTATTTTTTTGTTTCGGCCAAGCACTATGTCCACCTGCTACCGAAGCTTTAATTTTTAATGTCAAATACCCCTTTTCTGCCAATCCAATAATGGCTGCAGGTTGCTTCAACCCCGGTACAATTCCTTCCATAATTCCAAACCCTTCATCGGAAATAAATCCAATCTTGGTTCCCGATTGTTTTAAATAAGCGGCGATTTCTGCAGCTCCCGATTTACCACCTGTTTCTTCATCGTGTCCAAACGCTAATAGTATATTTCGTTGTGGTTGCTTGCCAATAGCAATGAGTTTCTCGGCAGCTTCTAACAAGGAAATCACAGCATTCTTATCGTCCAAAGTCCCTCGCCCCCAAAGCGTATCCCCTACAATTTTTCCGGCAAACGGTGGGTATTTCCATTGGGAAGAATCTTCCACGGGTACAACATCCAAGTGCCCCAGAAACATGGCAGCTTCTAAATTTGGATTTGTACCTACCAGTGTAATTAATACGCTTCCACTACCAATTATTTTCCAATTTGCACGAGCAGATAGCAAGGGATAATTCACACGCATCCAATTGTGCAATTGCAATAACTGCTGCTTAGAATTTTCATCCATAATTCCATCGTCATTGCCAATAACTTTAAATTTCAAGGACTCTGCAAATCGCAAAAAACCCAAAGAATCAGAATATGTTAAGAGATTTTTTGAGGATGTGTTTTTTTTCGAATCGGGTGCATTTATTACAGTTATCAAAATCATGATAAGCAGCATTGAGACCAACACGATCGATACCGATTTTATAATTTTCCCTAACATTTCGATGAAATTGCAGTTTGTCAAGCAATTATAGCAAATCTTCAACGCTTTAATTCGAATATTATTTATATTTTGCATATTACCGGAGCAGGGTACTTATTCATTTAACAATTAACGTTTGTTAAATCCATGAAACGAATTCAGAAAATACTCTTTTTACCCTTGATAAATAGTTTATTAGGATTGTTTGTAAACTCATTGATGTCTCAATCATACGATTCTATCCGTTATGATATGATACCTTCCAATGTACATTTAAACAGCCTAACGGATTTTAACACGAAAGGGTTCAACGCCGATACATTATCTAAGCCTCTTTACTGCCAAGCTGAATCTATGCCAACCTTTGTTACAAATTGGTCCAAGGGCAATAATTATAATGCTTATATATCGAAAGCAACTAATGTTTTGGATGCGGGAAGTTTTTATGCCGTTGCCGGTGTTTATACAAAAAAAACCTATGATTTAAGTACTCATGTTGTAAGGATAAAAGGTGCTTTTGTTTGCCGAACCACCACGGTTGGGGATTATAATGAACATTGGCTAGGAGCTATTCCATCAACAAATAAAAATTACCACCCTTTAGTTTACGGTACAAGCAATACGCCGGAAGGTTATCTTGTTGGTGCATGGGTAGATTGGTGGATGGCTAGAACCCGGAACGACCCCTTTACAGCGGATAAAACATTTATTGCTAGGGAAAATTGCAACATGCCCTTAGGTTTATTTTTTGAATCAATGGCAGAATTCAAAATTGTTCATGACTCTATCGTATTATCCACCTATAAACTATCCGCAATAGACGGCAGCATTACACAAACATGGAAATTCCAAAAGGAAATCAAATCACAATTTGAACCGATAACCGCTGCCCCTTGGTTCAAAAAGTTCAGACCGGCATTTTTACCTGATGATGGTTTAGATTGGGTAGAAATAGTGGCCGATCCTTTGCCGTGCACCATTGAACTTCGAAAACAAAATAATTCAACCTGTAAATCAAGTACTGGATCCTTTAATTTGCTAAATTTCATTTGGTTAAAAAGTCAATCCATTGATACAAACACGGGTGCCTTTTACATAAGAAACTGCAGTACTGCCGAAGGTGCAACCTTAAAAAATAAACGAATTTATGGTGGGAGGTTTTCCTACAGTAATCCTGCCGGGAAATATACCATCGCCTACATCTCACCTTGTGGAGACTCTACATCATTCGACATTGAAATTACAAAAATCAGTACTGAGGTCTCCCTACATGATACTATTTTGTGCGCAGGAAGCATTTTCTCACCCAATCCAAATCTAACGGTAGATCCCGCCACAATAAAATCATACACTTGGACCATGGGTAGTTTAGTTGGAACAACCTCTAGACCCATTTGGACATTAAATACTCCAGGTAACTACACCCTAAGTCTAACCATCGTAGATAATAAAAATTGCTCCGGTATTTTCACTTCCAATGTTTCGGTTAAAACTTCACCCTTATCGGTCATAACTATTTCGGACACCATCCTGTGTAAAAATTTACAACCATTTTTTGCCTCCGCTAATACCCCAGGTGATCCAACGGCATCCATTGCTTGGGAGTTAAATCCAATGTTGCCGAAAACAAGCAAAAACATAACCATTTCCTATCCTAACAGTGGAAAATATACCATCAAATTATTTGCTGTAACAAAAGACGGCTGTAAAGATTCTTCCATTAAAAAACTTACCGTATCAGATGCACCCGATGTAATAGCCTTCGATTCTCAATTTTGCGAAGACCAACCGATTTTTTTACGATTTTATAATAGTACAGTAGGGCAATCAATTAAAACGTATTCTTGGAAAATACCATCTATCAATGCAACAACAAATACAGGTTTTACAGGTATAAAAAGCGGTTCCTATCCGGTGATTTTTACGCTGGAAAACACAAATGGCTGTACTAGTGCAGATACCGTAACATTAGTGGTAAATCCCAAGCCAACGTTCTCGGCAACAGCCAATTTAGTTAATCTGGACCCTCAAGGCAGCTTATGGAACTTCATATATTCTGGTGTAACTCCATTTAAAGCATTTTGGTATCGAGATAATCAGCTTTTTTCTACTCAAAAACAATCATTTACAAAAACGATTTTTGATACAGGTTACAGTTATTTCAAAATTGTGGTCGTATCAGATAAAGGCTGTGCAGATTCATCGTATTTCAACCTTTACTTACCAAAATCTACCCAAATTTTCACTCCAAATGCATTTACTCCGGGCAAAGACGGTAAAAACGATTTTTTTGGACCTTACAACTACCAAACGCTGTCTAATTTTGAAATGAAAGTTTTCAATCGTTGGGGGGAATTAATCTTTATTTCTAGCCCTTTGAAACCATTGTGGGATGGAACTGATAGTTATGGTGAGCCAGCTATGGATGGCCATTATGTGTACATGTTTACTGGCTTACAACTAAATAAACAATGGTTACATGCTAATGGTACTGTAACTCTTTTACGTCGATAGAACACTTAATCTACAATTTTGTTCGCTAAATTCGAAGCCTTTCCTAGTGGGCGATGTTAGAGGATTTACACCATAGAAAACACTCTTATTTGCGAATCTCGCTTACCGATAATTGTAATTTTCGCTGCAATTACTGCATGCCCAATGAGGATTATGAATTTTTAAGACCTCATCGGTTAATGTCGGCAAATGAAATAATTTCCATTGCCAACATCTTTACTCAACTTGGAGTTTCGAAAATTCGATTAACTGGGGGAGAGCCATTGATTCGAAAAGATTTGCCCGAAATAATTTCCGGTTTAAGCAAATTGCCAACGCAATTAACTCTAACAACCAATGGTTTGCTTTTAGACAGATACATTGATTTATTAAAACAACATAACATCCAGAGCATAAACATAAGCCTAGATACGCTAAAAGCAGAAAAATTCAAACATATTACTCAACGTGATGAATTCCATCGAGTTTGGAATAACATTCAATTGCTAATTAAACAAAATTTTGAGGTAAAACTAAATGTTGTTGCAGTTAAAAACCAGATAGAAGATGAGATAGTTGATTTTGCATTATTAACCAACAATTTCCCAATGGAGGTTCGCTTTATTGAATTTATGCCATTTGATGGTAATTTTTGGGACCCCACAAAAGTGCTTACTGCTAAGGAAATACGAGAAATAGTTGAAAAGAAATTTGATTTAGAAAAAACTCCAGATTCTCCTAATGATACTGCCAAACATTATAAAATTCCTGGTTCTTTAGGTAAACTAGCCTTTATAACCACCATGAGTGACCATTTTTGTTCAACTTGTAACCGATTACGATTAACAGCTGACGGAAAAATAAAAAATTGCCTGTTTGATAAAAACGAAATAGATCTACTAACTCCATTTCGACGAAATGAGAACATTCAATCTCTCATTCTTCAATCAGTGAAACATAAGAAAGCAGCCCTTGGAGGGCAGTTTACAGCCGAATACAGAGAAACAAAGCCTCATCAAATAATTAACCGGAGTATGATTAAAATTGGAGGGTAAAATGGTTAACCAATACGAAGCCATCTCAAAATTATCTACTATTTCTATTAATAGAGAAATAATTGAACTTCCATTAGCTGAAAGTTTGGGATATATCCTAGCAGATGATGTTGTCGCTCCCATGGATGTACCCAGTTTCGACAACTCCGCTATGGATGGTTACGCTCTATGTTGGGAGCATGAAATTCCAGATAAATTTTTCATTTGTGGAGTAATAGCAGCGGGAGACCATTGGACAACACCGCTAAAACATGGCGAGGCTATACGAATTTTTACAGGTGCAAGTATCCCCGTTGGATGCATTTCGGTAATACAACAAGAATGGGCCATAGAAACGGAAAAATGGGTAACATTTAATCAACCCATAACAACAAATCTTAATATTCGTAAGCAAGGATCACAAACTAAAATCAATCAAACGGTAGTATCTGCGGGTCAAAAAATAACCAGTGGAATTATTGGTTTATTGGCAACGATAGGAATCACGAAAATTGCAGTAATAAATAAAGTTATTGCTTCTATTATAATAACTGGTAATGAGTTAGTAGAAATTGGCCAAGATCTACCCATGGCAGGAATATATAATAGTAATGGCCCTATGTTACAAGCATTATTTGCCGAAAAGAACATAAATGCTCTGCCTTATTCTCGTTGTATAGACGACCCTCACATCTTAAAATCCAGTATTTTATCGGCCATGAAAGAAACCAATATTGTTGTGTTAACCGGTGGAATTTCGGTGGGTGATTTTGATTTTGTTAAAACGGTTTTAGAGGAAATTGGCGTAAATGAGACGTTCTATAAAGTTAAACAGAAACCCGGAAAACCGTTATATATTGGCACATTAAACCATCAAGTTTTTATTGCGCTCCCTGGAAATCCAGCTTCTGTAAATACTTGTTTTCATGCCTGGGTAAATCCATTAATTCAACAATTAAATGGTGGTTTTACAGTAAGTGATTATTACAATCAACTGCCTATTGGTGAGTTAGAAAATTCTTACCAGAAAAAAATCGGGCTCACGCATTTTGTAAAATCAAATGTATCCCATGGAAAAATTAAAATTCTTACTGGCCAAGAATCGTTCAATTTATCCACCTTAAATGCATCCAATGCGTTGGTGATCTTACCTGAAGATTGGGAAAATAATGATTCTGGAACCTCACTAAAATATATTCCGATTTAATCCTAAATATCTGTATTTTAATATATTAACAAGCACTTCTAGACCGTTATTATCCATGGAATTTTACTATTTTTTGTTTTTCATAGTAGCATTTTTATATTCCTCGGTTGGACATGGAGGTGCTAGCAGTTATCTCGCGTTGCTAGCATTATTGGATATTTCTAATGACCTCTGTAAA
>JACCDW010989075.1_pt1 | contig 10876 bp, 12 predicted proteins | sample 7449781 | NCBI WGS metagenome assembly JACCDW01 (sample SAMN15323449, study PRJNA562643) | freshwater metagenome | isolation source: river surface water | place: USA:Blue River Watershed | collected 2017-08-18
AAGTTCCTGCAAAGTTTAACGGTCTTGCTGATAGAGCTAACTCTTTAGAAGTTAGTAGAGGTGTTTTAATTAAAGCAACTGAAGTTTTAAAAAATAAAATACCTTCTAATGCAAAACAAACACATACTGGAACTTTTGTTGTAGAGTCTATTGAAGGATTTTCTGTTAAACGAAACGGAACAGCACCTGAAGTAAAAATTTATTCTGATCTAAATAGAGCATTTATAACTTTTACAGCTACTACCACATCTACAAACAATGCTGCTATTATGAGAATAGGTCTTGAAGACCATTCTTATATATCTTTTAGAAGAGTAAATCAATCTGCTAACGAAGGAAAAATTGGTTTTAACGTGTCACCTTCTGTCTTGTCAGCGTCGTCATCGACAATAACTGTCAATGGTGGCGCAACATTCAGTGACAAAATTTATATTAATGCAGCATCTAGTTCTACAGAAGTTTTAATAGTTGACGGATCTGTAAATTTAAGCGGAAATTTATTAATAGACGGCGGAGTAGCAGTATCAGGGAATGTTTCAGTGGCAAACACTTTAACAACTTTTAATATTGTTCCTGCTTCTACAGCAACATATAATATTGGTCAGCCTGACAGATATTTTGATCGTATATACGTAAGGCATCTTGGAACCGTTACTGACAATTCTTTAATGTTGTATGGATATGCATCATACGCAAGCACATTAACAACAACACGAGTATTTAAAGTTGAGGGAGATGTAGAATCTAGTAGTGAAGATTTTAATGGTAGTCAAAATGTAACTTTTGTAGTGTCTGCAACTTCGGACCTTATTTTAAATAAACCTGTTTCTACACTAACAACTATTACACAAACGTTACTAGTTGTGAACACTGCTACACCTGGTGCAGCACCTGAACAAATTTCTAAAGAAGATTTTTTAGCTGACATATATTCTCATATTTTTCAATCTGGAATGATTTTACCGTTTGCAGGTGAGCTTCCTACTGATTTACCGACCGGATGGTTATGGTGCAATGGCGATTCTTATATCACTACTTCGACTACTACTACAAACTATTCTCCACTATTTGAAATTGCAAATTATCGATTCGGAAGAGAGTTTGGCGGAAGTCATTTTAGAGTCCCAAATATGACAGCTACTACTTTTGTTAGCACAGGTTCTGGAACAGGAACATACTTACAATACATTATAAAGATCTAAGATATGGCCTATACAATTTACATCAACAATGATACTGTTCTTACTACAATCGATTTAGGAGAAGTTGATAGCGTCAGCACCAGCTTAGATCTAGTTGGTAAGAACGTAAACAACTACGGAGAATATGTTAACAATAATTTTGTTAGGTTGTTGACAAATTCTGCAAGTCCAACTGCGCCGAGAGCACAACAAATTGGTCAGCTTTGGTATGATACTGATACAAATCGATTAAAGCTGTTTGATGGAATTGAATTTAGCCCTATTGTCGGTGCAACAGTAGATGGTGCTGAACCTATTACAACAAGCACAGGCGATTTGTGGTATGACAGCACATCTAGTCAACTAAAAATTTGGGTTGACGGAAAATTTAACATAATTGGTCCCGATGTTTCTCCTAAGCTAGGAAAGTTCGGAATATTTCCTTCGCCGTTCGAGATTAGAGATCAATATGCTGGGATGTTAAGAACACCTGGTATATTATATGCATTTGATAAACCTTTTGGTCTTTTTTCGACGTCTTCTTGGTCAATGGAACCTAGCACAGCTACAGTTTTTATTGGAGTAGCAACTGATGCTCCTGTTAGAGAAGGATTGACTCTTTTCAAAGATTTAGAAGTTAGAGGAACAATTTATAACAATGGCATTCCTATCAGAGAGTATCCAAAATTAGATCTTTCTGCGGCCTACGAAATTACTCGATTTGGTAGTTTAGAAACTGCGGTAACATCAACTAACGTTGCACGTTATGAAGAATCTAATAGACAAATTTCTGACGTGTTAGCTAAAATGTTTTCTCCAATTCCTGGTTCTCAATATCCTACTAGTTCTGAATCTAAAGTTGTTTGTGATTTTAGATATATGGTAACATCTACTTTTGTTACTACAAATATTTCAACTGGTTCTACAACACTTACAGTTAATACTATGACTGGTATTTCTGAAGGATTACTAGTTCAAGGAAGCCCATTAATACCAGAAGGCACCTTTGTATTATCTACAGGTGGCGGAGTAGTTGCACTATCGAGTCCTATAATTAGTTCTATTTCTTCGGGAACTTTTATTACCTTTAACAATATTCAGACATCTGTAAGACATTTTAGACTTGATCAAGTTGATGTTAATTCAAGACAGTGGACTCCTAGAGAGTTATATACAAGAAGTTTCTTAAATTGGGCAGGGACACTGACTGTTGTTTCTACCACAACTGCAACAGTAGTAGTTCAAGGAACACAAACGGGTTTTTATAGTGGATTGCAAATTGAATTTATTAGTGGACCTACACAGAATACAGGTTATACAACAATAACAGGTTTTACGATTAATACTGCTACAACCACTACTAACCTAATACTTCAGACTGCAACAACCGGAACAAATGGAAATGTAATGTTTAATGCACATCCAGTTCCGTTCCTAGCAACATATACTAATATTGTAATTTAAGGATAGTTACGAATGCCATATATTTTAAACAAAACAAATGGAACAGAGCTTACAGTAGTTCAAGATGCATCGTTAGATCTGACTACTGATTTGGCATTTCTTGGAAAGAACTATGCAGGTTACGGTGAAGTTCAAAACGAAAACTTTTTAAAACTTCTTGAAAACTTTTCGAACTTAACTCCGCCTGTAAAACCAATTGATGGTCAATTATGGTATGATTCTCTTAACAAAAAATTAAATGTCTACAACAATGACCGTGAGACATGGAAAAAAATTGCAAACTTAGAAGTTGATTCTGAAGCAAATATTCCGACTTCAAACAAAGAACCTACTAAGGGAGATTTGTGGTATAACACTGATACTGATCAACTCAACGTTTATAACGGAGTTGAATTTATTGTTGTAGGTCCTCCAGTCGGTTCTGATGTTAGAGCACAATGGAGAGGCGATTTTGAATTTGATTCTCCAGATTCAAAATCGTATAATATCAAAGCTATTATTGGTGCATCCAATGATCCTGTTGCAGTAGTATCAGCAGAACCTTATACATTAGATGCTTATGAAAATTCTACAAGTTTACCTGCATATCCTGTTAGGACTGACAATTTTACAAAAGTTGTAAGAGGAATAACATTAGTAGGTGCAGATCCAGTAAGCGGGTCAACAAGAAAAGAAGTAACGGGACTAGCAGAAGATCTATTCTTTTGGGGAACAGCAGCAGAATCTTTACATGCACTAACTGCTAGCACCTCAACATATTCATCTGGTATTTCTTATCGAACTACTAACAGCACTAATATATTTTTAGTTCCCTTTGTTAGTTCAACTCCAGAAGCAAACTCCGATTTCTTTGTAGATCCGGATACTGGTCAAGGTTTAAGATATCAACCATCATCTGGAATTTTATATGCTACTGCCAGTGCTGCTTTGTATGCTGACATAGCCGAAAGATATCATGCAGATTCTTATTATGAGCCGGGAACAGTTTTAGTGATTGGCGGAGAAGCTGAAGTTACTATTGGTCATAAACACGGTGATACGGCAGTTGCTGGTATTGTTTCTAAAAACCCTGCATATAGAATGAATGACGATGCAGGTAGCGACGAGACACATCCTCATATAGCACTTAAAGGGCGTGTTCCTTGTAAAGTAATTGGACCTGTTAAGAAGGGAGACTTGTTAGTAACAAGTTCTTATCCTGGATATGCAGAAAGAGCTGCCGATCACGACAGTCCTAATGCAATAGTTGGAAGAGCCCTTGAGAGTTTTAACGGAGTTAAGGGCGTTATTGAAGTTAAAATTTAAACAGCCATTGGGGCTTTAATAGCCTCGTGGCTTTCGTAATTTACAAGCTCGAAGTCCTGCATTGTAAATTTGTTTATATCTGTAATAGCAGGATTAATGATTACCTTAGGTAACGGTAACGGTTCTCTAGTTAATTGTTCTTTTACTTGCTCTACGTGATTTTCGTAGATATGTGCATCACCCAATGCAATAATAAGTTCTCCAACATCCAATCCACATACCTTTGCAATCATATGTGTAAACAATGCATATGATGCAATGTTGAATGGCACTCCAAGGAACATGTCTGCTGAACGCTGATACATTTGGCAGCTTAGTTTTCCGTTGTTAACATAAAACTGTGCCATCACGTGACATGGAGGTAAAGCCATTAGGTCGAGTTCTCCAGGATTCCATGCAGTAATAATATGACGTCGGCTATACGGATCTTTCTTAATTCCGTCAATCAACTCAGCAAGCTGGTCATGATTTTGAAGAATGACCTTGTTGATTCGAATTAACGGCTTACGCCACTTACGCCATTGAACTCCGTAGACACGACCTAGATCACCTGCATGACGCTGTAGACGTTTGCTAGTCCAATAAGGTGCAGTAGCATTATCGCTCCAAATAGTTTTCTTTTCGCTATATCTAGTGCCGTGAAGAATTTCTTTCAGTCGATTTTCATCACCACTGCCTTCGATAAACCAAAGAAGTTCTGACACCATTGCTTTCCACGCTAGCTTCTTTGTGGTAACTGCGGGAAAGCCCTGTGACAAATCAAAACGCATCTGGACCCCGAACTTACTAATAGTTCCGACACCTGTTCTATCTGGTCGATGTTCTCCCGTAGAAAGGATGTCTCTTAGTGCGTCTAAGTAAGCGTGTTCTGGATGTCTCATATATTATATTCTTTTATTGTGTATTTGATCGGTTCATTAAATGTAGCATGTTCTTTGACCTTTGTAAAGTTTTCTCGAACATAATTTAAATCAAAGAATGTGTCGCACTTATAGTCTGCATCGATCTCTGTAATGTAGAAACGGTCTACAATGTCAAGATAATGTTGGTAAATGGCACTTCCGCCGATAATGAAAATTTCTTTGTAAGGATAGAATGTAGTGCAGAATCCTAATGCACGATCTGTATCTGAGAAGCAACGATCTGCCTCTTCAATAAAGTTTCGGCTAATAACAATATTGATACGATTAGGCAAATTTTTACTGCCAATGCTCTCCCAAGTCTTTCGACCCATGATGACAATTTGGTCAGTAGTTTTTTCTTTAAACCAGCGCATGTCCCCTGCAAGGCGAGGCCAGGGCATCTGACCTTCAAATCCTATGCCCTGGTTGCGTTCTACTGCAACAATACAGTTAATCATGCTTCCGCTTTAACGGTCTTTACGGCCTTCTTAGCAGGTGGATCCATTTCGTCTGCCTTCTTTCGAAGAGCCTGTGCTTCTTTGAATAGCTTGTCAGCCATTGAACGAAGATCAGAAGCAGTTACTGGTTGTTCCGGAACAGCGACTTTAACAGTTTCTGTTGGTAGAACAATTTGTTCTTCTACTTTAGGAGGCTGTGCTGCCTTCTCTTGAGCTTGCTGAGAACCGTCATTAACTGCAAGCTCTTCTACTCGAACATTCTTCTGAGTTGCAATCAACTGATTAAGTTCATCGAGCGGAAGTTGTGTTTGAGTATTTGGAGTCATCACTACCATGTTAGTGGGAACTTTCTTAAGTTGCCCTCGACTATGTAGCCAGTTTAGCATTACAGCACCATCCGGAAACCTTCGAACTGCAAGAATATCTGCAAGTTCGTTAGCCTGTTGCCCTGATTCGCTTTCGATGAGTTCCATTAAGGAATCATGGTAAGCATCTGGCAAACCATTAGTTCCTACTACCAAGGCATTCATCGGCTCTCCTGGTAGAGTTCTATAAACTACCGCTACTCGAGCAGAGTTGTTCTTCATTTTTCCCACATGTTTCATGTGTGTCTCCTTTTATTCAGATTTTGCACCTTCGGCTTCTGCTTTTTGTTGAGGTGCTACAGCAGTTAGAAACGCATTAAGGCGATCAAATGCGGCACCCACACCAGAAGCTTCAGATGCACTAAAAGCACCTCTACGAACAGCGGTATCAATGATAGCACGAAGTGTAGCTAGATCATTGATAGTTAGTTCTGGTTGTGCTTGAGTTTGTGCTTGTTGTTCCATTTAAAATTCCCTCTTTTTATGTAAATGTTGACATCCTAGTGATAGCATTGTTAGCTCTTTAGGATCTTCCATACCAATTTCAGTAACAGAAACCATTTTCCTATTCGAGTCTAAACTATAATTCACTTGTATAGCATATCGACTATTTAAATTGTATTCAATCCAGTGCTCTACTAATTTGACATCGAACTTATAGTCAATAGAGATTTTGGAAAAATGTTCTGGAATAAAGGTTAATTTCCTAAAATCCAGAACGCTTAAAGCATTTACCGTTCCTCTATTTAACGACATTATATACCTACTTTATTTATAATGTGCGGTCTGGCCGAAGGGTGCAATAATGGTATCGTTACCATGAACGATAAACAGTGTTTCGCAGTAATCTTCGTCACCCCAGCTACCGCAAGGATATCCGTCAGTGAACATGATAAACCGCTTGGGCTGAATATCGTTATCCTTCATAAATTCCCAGTTGGCTTCAAAGTCAGTGCCTCCACCGCCTTTAACTTCGTAGCTCATAATTTCGTCTGCATTGTCCGCAGTGAACTTAGCATAGTTATAGACGCCAGTGTCGAAGCACCACAAGTCCAGTTTGAAGTCGACGTATTCGTCCATAATGCCTTTAACTTCGCTAAGAAAGTCTTTAGCCTGCTTGTCCGAAATACTACCCGACATGTCAATTGCGACAGACACATCAATTGTTTCTTCATTCATCATGCCGGGCAAAACTGCACCACTGTGCTGACTCTTGCGGTTAGGACGAGAAAAGCTAAAATTGCTCTTTAGAATGCTTTGGATATTCATACGGAGCAATTGACGCCAGTCCATTTTAGGCTCAGTAAAGTCCTTAATCAAGCGAGCAACACCTGCAGGAACTTTACCTGCACCTGCACTCTGAGCAGCCGCAACCATAGCTTCTTTAATCTCGTCGCGAATGGCTTTCTTTTCTTCAGGAGTTAGTTTAGGCCGCTTGCCTTTACCTTCTTTGTCACCATCCTCTCCTTCACCATCCTCTCCTTCACCTTCGTCATCCATGTGTTCGTCATGCAGTTCTCCGAGAGAGCTAATGTCAATCTTTTCAGCCTTGTCATAAAGGTCTTGATAGATTTGTTCGTAGCTCCAACCACGATACTTATCGTCTTGGAAAATTTGAATGAAGCTCGGCACTGTGCCAATGCGTTCGTCTTTGAGAATTTGATTGGCAGCAAAGTCTGCGGCGATGTTACTCAGCTGAGGATCTCGACCGTCACGTCGACCCATATGGTCAAAAACGTTATGGAGAACTTCGTGAGCAAAACCAAACTCGCATTCTTTAGGAGTAAGTTTATTTACAAAACCGTAATTGAAGTAGAAGTTACGACCATCAGTTGCAAGAGTAGAACACCAGTCGCTGGCATCAATCATTTTCATACGGGTAGCCATGTTACCGAAGAACGGATGTCGTAGCAAAAGACCAACACGAGCCGTAATCAGCTTGTCTAGGATTTTGGCTTTTTCAGCTTCGTTAAACTTCTTGCCAATCCAATCTTGTTTCTTTTGCTTCTCTTGCTTCATTACTGCGGACATAAAAACTCCTTGTTTCGATATATAAATTATACAGCCAAATTGGAAAAAAGTCAAGTATTGATTTTTCTTTTTGGTTCTTGAACATCAAGGCTGCAATTACAATTTTCTTTTTGGCAAATAATGCTGTCAGTCATCCAGCTGACATCTTCTTCTAAATTTTTGAAAATTGGTCCACCTTGCCTGCATACGCTTCTAAAAACTTCGTCAATTTCGATGATCATCAAATCTTTTCCTACGTCGCATTCCCAATCTTTAAATTGAGTAAGTCCGTGATTGACAAACTCTTGAGCGCTGTTTTTTCTCTTGCTACCGTCGCTAAATTCTAAAATCATTTCTGAGTCGTAATACGGTATGCTCTTCATTGAATTAAATTTTTCAGGAGATTGTAATTTCCATTTCGGGCTTCTTACATAGAGATTATTTTGGATAATAGAAAGTTGATCTTTGGAATACGGTTGTATAGAAGTAGAAGTCTCTCCAATTACTTTCAATGTAGAAATAGCTGTAGCTTCTGCCAAAATTTTAAGATGACCTGCAAGTGCCTTTTGAAAAAGGCTAGGATCAGTTTGAGTTGTTACGAACATTGTAACCAGCGTGTCAGTCTTTTGCATTATCTCGTTGACAGCAATTATATGATTCGGACTATTTTCTTGTTCAGGGTGATATGATAAGAACAGTCGATTCAAAACATTCTTATCGGCAAGGTCTTGCCAAAACCGTAGCGTTCTAGAACCGTTACTAAGGAGACTAGTGTAGCCTCCTCGGTTCTTTATATGAGACAACAGCTCAATTAGTTTAGGGTAGAGTGTAGGCTCTCCTCCCGAAAATTGAAACCAGACATTTTTTCCATTTGACTGGTCAATTAAATTGTCAACGATTTTAATATAATTTTCAAGAGAAAGAGGCCGCTTGCTACCGTCTTTAAATTCATTTGGACAAAAGCTGCAATTGAAATTGCAGACATTGCTCAGTCTCCATTCAACAATTTTGGTTGTTCTTGGAGCAGTTGCTCTTTCAAGTTTAATTGGGATTATATTCATCTTTTATTTAAAGCAAGCACTCATCAAAAAAGGCCCTTTCGGGCCTTTTTTAACCTTCCATTGCTTGGATAATGTATTTGCCAAACTTGTCATGGAACTTGTCAAAGTTCTTGAGCTTACTAGCATCAAACGGCAGTTGATAGTTAGTCAATGCAACCTTAGCACCCATAACAACCAGCTCAGTTGGGAAATTATCCATCATGAAGCCGAAGAAGTAGTCCGCCATTTCGTCCCAATTCTTAGCCTTCTTCTTGTCGGCTTCTTGAAGCTCGTAGCAGAGGCTAATTGTCAACGAATACATCGCAGAGATTTCTTTGATGTTAAAGGTCTTAACCTTGCCTGCCAGAATGTCTTCGGGCTTAGGCATCTGTTTAGCAACCTTGCGGTGTGCCATAAACTTAACAGCGAGTCCTTCACCAACTGCACCTGCAATCAGGTCAGTTAGAGTGTTTTCGCTAACATCGTCGTCTTCGAGCAGTTCGCTAACAAAAGACCAAGAACGTGGGGTAGCAAAAGCCTTACTGGCACTACGCGGATCGAAGTCATAGAGGTCTTGTTTAGCAAAGCCAACATAACCGACAACCTGTTCGTGGATGCGATTAGTAACAGCCCACTGATGCCAGTCATCAAAATCGCAACGGAGTTCAAGGTGAACAAAACGGTTAGCCAACGGAGCAGGCATACGATAAGTAACACCTTTGTCACCTTCTCGGTTACCAGCGGCAACAATTGAAACACCCTTAGGCAGCTTATAAGTGCCAACACGGCGGTTCAGCACCAACTGGAAAGCAGCCGCTTGGGTAGCAGGAGCCGCAGAATTCAGTTCGTCGAGGAACAAAATAGCAGTGCTATCTTCGTCGGTAGGCAACTCTGCAGGCGGTGCCCAAGACATAGTATTTGCGTTGGCATCAAAGTAAGGAATACCTTTGATATCGGTAGGTTCCCAAAGGCTCAGACGAACGTCGATAACTTCTCGATCTTGTTCTTCACCAATTTGCTTGATGATATCAGATTTGCCAATGCCGGGAGGACCCCACATGAAAATCGGACGTTGCTTTTTAATAGCCTTACGAATAGCGGCCTTAGCTTCGTTGGGGCTAACAGTGCGGTTGGCGGAAATCTCTTTAGACATAGCTCTCTTTCGTTAAAAAACTGTTGGGGAAATCGTTTGCAGTGCTATTATTGTAGCGCATAACTGCGTCACTGTCAAGATGTTTTTTCTGAAAATCTTTCGTGAGCTCTTTGAAATTTTTGTATGTTGCCAGAAAACAACACCAGTTGAACCGCAGTTTTCTCTCCAAAAACATAGATTTTTTTGGACGTAAGAAAGTATGGACAGTCAATATTTTGATCTATCCAGATTGCTAGTTTATTGGTTAAGAACAACGGTTCATCAAATTTGATTTCGTAGTGTTTGATGTCTGCTTTTTGCAAGCATTCGAACCCTTGTTCGGTTAAGCGGAGTCCGCCCTTTTCTTTTCTTCTAGTATTAAACCACCAAGTTGGAATGGTTTTTCTTATTCTATTCTCGTCGTTTGGTAACCCAAGTGTGTCTAAAACTATTTTGGTTATCTCAAACTTCTGATTCATTATTAATTCTCTGTCCAGTTGTTAGTTTATAGACCGAGAAGTCAGTTGTATTGAATAGCTTGTTTAATTTTTCAGCCAAATTAAATGCGTGACCGCTATTCGAGAAACTAACCTTCTTGTATTTGGGTCCTAATTTTTGAGCTACTAAACTACTGGTTTTGAGATTAATCGGTTTGTCTTTGTAAAAAACAGCCCATATAGCATCGGCCTCTAAAACCTGTTCAGTTTTATAGTTCTTTTTATTTGTTATTTCTAATAAAACATTTGGCTTTGGCCTACTCATTACGCTAATATCTCCGAAAAGTGCGTAGATATTTAGCATTTTTTTAATCAAAATTTACCACCGTCCATAGTTATAGTAATTTTTTCTGAATTTTGAGTAGCCGCTTGATCAAGTTCGCCTGCTAACCTAGTCATTACAATACTAAGGCTATTTTGCAAATCTGAGACCTCTTTTATAGTCAAATTAAGCGATTTTTGATTACTTTTGATAGCAATTCGTGCTTTATTTAGAAAGTCTTCTATAGGTAGTGTATTGAG
>JACCDW010711765.1_pt1 | contig 10875 bp, 2 predicted proteins | sample 7449781 | NCBI WGS metagenome assembly JACCDW01 (sample SAMN15323449, study PRJNA562643) | freshwater metagenome | isolation source: river surface water | place: USA:Blue River Watershed | collected 2017-08-18
CTGACAGCTGTAGGGCGAATATCAGGCATGGCCAAGTAGCCATCACCTGTGCCAAATGTCAAACTGCTCACCGTAAGTGAAGAAATCAGTGCAAGGTTGGTAAAGAAGTTTGCAGCATAGGAAGTAGACATCGTGGACATGAAAGTGCCGACAGCAGTTAGAGTAGATGTTAAAGATGCTGTGGAAACATATCCTGCTGTTCCAAGTCCAGCCACTGTAGAGGCTAGACGATTTGTGAAAAAAGTCGTGGAGATCAGATTTGTCACCGTGGAGGCCAACTCAACAGGATCAATAAAACTACTTATGAAAGATTGAAGTCCTGCAGTAGTGCTGACAAGCTGACTCGTGGAAATATAGCCGGCAGCCCCAAGGCCTACAACTGTAGAAACAAGTTGTGAGGTTAAATACGTTGTAGAAACTATATTCAATAGATTTGGTGTGCTAACGAGGCCCAGAAGGTTGGCAGTTGAAACGAGGCCAAGGATGCTTCCTGTAGAGAGAAGACCACTGAGATTTGCTGTAGAGACAAGCCCAGACAGATTCGCAGTACTTACAAGCCCAGTTGGGTCAATCGTATTATTCACGGTGACAGCTCCAGTTCCTCCAACAGGCGATACGCTAATGTTGGAACCAGCTATGATTTGAGTAACAGCAGTGCCTCCAGAACCAGTGATAAATCCTCCATTCAAGAGCAAAGTTCCAGTACTGACCGTGAGATAGTTTGTTGCATTTGTGAATGAGTCAAGGAGATTCAGTGTTGATAACTCCACAAATCCTGTACTGATTTTTTGAGTTTTAAAATCAGTTTGGAAGTTGATCACAGTGGAGACAAGCTGTGCAGTCGTGACATCACCTGCCCCCCCACCACCATTAATCTGAACACCATTCCAAAACAGATTTCGAGTCCCATCTGTTGTGAGGATACCCGTGGAAGGCAAAGAACCCAATGTCAGCGTAGACATTCTTGCAGCCCCATTGACATCCAGTTGGAAGCTTGATGTAATGCTCGACACATTGATTCCAACACGTAAGTTTTGGTCGACTTTAATATAGCTGCTCAAATAGTTTCGTACCTGCAAAATATCTGCAAGTCTGTTATAGTATGCAGTATAGATAATATTCACATAGCCATCAGTCCTGGGAAAGGAGCCACCACCCTGTGTATTGACAACTGTTCCTGTGAGATTTGCAACGTAGGAAGAACCACCGCCACCGCCATCTCGTGCTCCACCACCACCACCACCAAAGTAGCCACCACCACCGCCTCCACCTTCATTTGCTGATGCGTCATCACCATTCCCACCAGTATCCTTCGTACCAGCTGTTGAAGTGCCTGTCCCACCAGCGGCACCACCTGCACTTTGCGTTCCACCACCACCAGAGCGAGTACCTGCCCCTGCTGCTCCAGTTGTGCCACCGCCATCTCCACCATTATTTCCTATACCTGCACCACCACCGCCTCCAGCAGTCACGACATCAGCTAAACGACGAATCGCTGAACGGCCACCGCCGCCTCCACTTGCCAAAGCTACACCTAACCCCCCTCCTCCAATCGCAGCGGTCCCAGCTGTATTCCCCTGCTCACCGACGAGCACTGTGAGGGTTTCGCCAGGAGTTACAGTCAAGATTCCAGAAACCAATCCTCCAGCACCACCTGCAAATGCATTGGTACTATCTGAACCACCACCTGCTCCTGACATTTCAACATTAATGGCGGTGACACCAGCAGGGACTGTAAATGTGAAGGTTCCTGGTATATCGTAGATAAAAGTTCCAGATTGACTTGCTCCAGGCTGATCAACAACAATTACTGGATCAACAAGATTAAAAAACCCCGCAGCTGCATGAATATCTGCAATATAGATCTGTGCTTTTTCACCAAGCGTTCCAAAGTTAAGTTCGTCAGATTCAGCCTTCAGCTGGAATAAGTTTTGACCGAGCGGATATCCAGCGTAGGGGATAGTTAAGAACTGAATGGCATTTGATAAATAGCTGGTAGAGACATAGCCCAGTGTTCCAAGTCCATTGACAACGCTTGTGAGGTATTGCGTGGATACCAAGTTAAGAAGATTGGCTGTACTGACTAAACCTGCAAGGTTGGCAGTGGAGATAAGATTAAGGAGGTTGGGTGTACTCACCAGGCCGAGAAGGTTTGCAGTCGATACCAAGTTCAGAAGATTGGGTGTACTTACAAGGCCAACTAGATTTTGAGTCGAAACTAGATTCAGCAAGTTAGGTGTGCTGACCAGACGAATGAGATTTTGAGTTGAGACTAGGTTGAGCAGATTTGGAGTACTCACGAGACCAATCAGATTGGCAGTCGAAACATACCCTGCAGTACCAAGACCTGCTACTGTGGAGGCTAATCCATTCTGGAATGCTGTGGTTGAAATGAGATTAGCAACTGTAGAAGCCAACTCTACAGGATCTATGAAACTGCTGATATAGGTTTGTAATCCCAAAGTTGTTGAAACCAATGATGTATTTAAGAAAGGTGTACTGACAAGGTTCAAAAGATTGGGCGTTGAGACCAAGTTAAGTAAGTTTGGTGTAGATACAAGACCTATCAAGTTGGCAGTCGAAACAAGATTCAGGAGGTTGGGTGTAGACACAAGGCCTATCAGGTTCGCAGTAGAAACATGGTTCAAAAGATTGGGTGTACTGACAAGGTTGAGTAAACTCGCCGTGGAGACATATCCTGCAGTGCCTAAGCCAATCACAGTGGAGGCAAGCTGAGATGCCAAATAGGGTGTGGATACCAAGTTCAAGAGATTGGGTGTGCTCACGAGGCCAATGAGATTTGCAGTGCTTACAAGGCCAATCAAGTTTGCCGTGGAGACATGGTTCAAAAGATTGGGTGTACTGACAAGATTCAGTAAACTTGCCGTCGATACATATCCTGCAGTTCCAAGGCCAATCACAGTGGAGGCAAGTTGAGATGTCAAATAAGGTGTGGATACCAAGTTCAAGAGATTGGGTGTGCTCACAAGGCCAATCAAGTTTGCCGAGCTCACAAGGTTCTGCAGATTGGGTGTACTGACGAGGCCAATCAAGTTCGCGGTGGAGACAAGATTCTGCAGATTGGGTGTGCTCACGAGGTTCAGTAAGCTCGCAGTGGAAACATATCCAGCTGTTCCCAAGCCAATCACAGTGGATGTAAGGTTCGAAGTCTGAACAAGGCTGATTCCCGCAATAGAACTTACATTCAATGCAAGAGTGCTGAGTGTAATAAAACGACCGGTACCCCCCACATCGAGTTGAACTTGAGGAGAGCTCACCCAGATACCCACATACTGGCTACTGTTCAAAATCATTGTTGGAGTTGACATCTGTGCATTGAAGGGCCAAAGGCGAGAGGTTACGCCAGGTTCAAATACGATGCTCCCTGTCGTTTGGATTCGTACTTGATCAGCAGTAGAGGATCCCTTGAACAGAAGCAACTCTTGAGTTCCTCTGCCAGTGGATTGTTCTGCGATAACTGTATTGTTGAAGTTTCCTTGAAGTCCATAGAACTGCAGGGCCGTTTGACTTGAGATTGTTCCAAAAAAGTTGCTATTTGCATACAATGCATTCGTATTCAGTTGAAGTGTGCTCAGGGCAACGGCCTGAATGGGTCCTATATTCACCCATCCAGTACCATCGCCGAACTGAAGTGAGTTTACAATCAGCGAAGAAATCGTTGCAACAGTTGACACGTTGGCAGTGATTGCATTTATAGAGGAAGCCCCTAGTGAGCCTGTACTCAGTGTTAAGAAGGAACTTATATAGGATGATACGTAGCCAGCGGTTCCCAGGCCACGAACAGTGGAGACCAGTTGTGGAGTGCTTATATACCCTGCAGTTCCTAATCCAGTCACGGTAGACGCAAGACTATTTGTGAAAAACGTTGCTGAGATAAGATTGGTAACGGTGGACGCAAGTTCTGCAGGGTCGATAAACGTACTAATATAGGATTGCAATCCAACGACAGTTGAGCCGAGCTGTTGGCTTGAAATATAGCCAGACTGTCCTAGCCCAATCACAGTGGAAGTTATACGATTCGTGAAAAAAGTAGTAGAAATCAAGTTCAAAAGATTGGCAGTACTTACAAGCCCAGTAGGATCAATCGTGTTATTTACAGTGACAATCCCTGTGCCACCTGCTGGGGATACATTCATGTTTGAACCTGCAATAATCTGCGATACAGCAGTGCCCCCAGAGCCTGTAATGTATCCACCGTTCAGCAGAAGTGTGCCAGTACTCACTGTTAGAAAGTTTGTTGCATTTGTAAAAGAGTCTAAAAGGTTCAAGGTTGAAAGCTGTACAAATCCAGTGCTGATTTTTTGAGTTTTGAAATCAGTTTGGAAGTTGATCACAGTGGACACGAGCTGAGCAGGGGTTACAGATACCTGAGTTATCCCTTGTCCGTTCAAGGTTAAAACTCCAGAACTGACAGCGAGGATTTGAGGCTGAGAAGTTCGAATATCCATCAAGGTAAATGTGGATGCCAAAACATTCGCAGAACTTATGAGGCTATCCGCAGTTACAGTTGATGCATACAAGATTGAAGTATCAATACCTCCAGTTCCTATAACAGTTGTAGTGGAACCAATGTAAATATTTTTAAGAATACGTAGGGAACCAAAAATATCAACTGCGAGTGGACTAGGATCTGGATCAAACCCAGCGGCAGGAAAGTTCGAGTTCCATGGAGGGGCCGAATCAGGATTTAAATTCACATACAATGAAGATAAAGTAGCTTGCTGTCCAATAAAGTTTGTTTGAAGTCCAGAAGTAGTACTTACAAGCTCAGCAGTAGTAACATCCCCAGTGCCCCCTCCCAACAATGTACTCCCATTCCAAAAGAGCTCTGTTCCAGTAGCATTCGTTCCAAGTTCTCCAAAAAAGTTCCCTCCAATATTTCCAAGGAAGAGCGAGCTGATATAGAGCGAGGCAGTTGAACCTATACTTGGGTTGAATATAGTGGGTGCACTTATTCTATTAGTATACTCATTTCCAGCTAGAATATTATAAAAAGAAATATTCGGTGTTGTGGTGACTATGTTGAAACTATTCGCAACGACAGTTGCAGTATTATTTCCAGCTACATTCACAAAAGTATGTGACACTCCTTGGTAGTTCATTCCAAACTGAGTATTTACAATAACACCAGGGTCAACAGTAGGATTTGTTTGATTCAAAAATATTAATGAGCTTACATTTAAGGACCCAGTACTCACGGTCAACGCTGAAAGATAGGGTGGTAAAGTGGAAAGATACACTTGTCCAAGACCTGCAACAGTGGATGCGAGGCTATTTGTGAAAAACGTCGCCGAAATGAGATTCGTGACAGTAGATGCTAACTCTACTGGATCAATAAAAGTACTTATAAACGATCGAAGGCCAGCAGTAGTACTTACAAGCTGACTTGTGGAAATATATCCTGCCGTTCCAAGGCCGATGACAGTGGAGACTAACTGAGAGGTCAAATAGGAAGTAGAAACTAAGTTCAAAAGATTTGGTGTGCTTACTAGACCAATCAGATTTGGCGTAGAGACGAGTCCAGTTAGATTGGCAGTACTTACAAGCCCCGTGGGATTAATTGTAGTATTGATTGTAACAGACCCAGTTCCACCAGGTGGCGACACAACAATATTGGAACCAGCCAGAATTTCAGTAACTGCTCCACCACCAGATCCTGAAATGAATCCGCCATTCAAAAGTAGAGATCCAGAGCTAACAGTAATGTAGTTGAGTGAGTTCGTATATGTATCCAATAGGTTTACAGAAGACAGTTGAACAAACCCAGTGCTTATTTTTTGAGTTTTAAAGTCAGTCTGAAAACTTATAACAGTTGACACAAGTTCAGAGGTTGTAACATCTCCTATGCCACCACCACCTCCAGTGATGCCTTGACCATTCAAAGTTAATGTTCCAGAACTTACTGCAAGAATCTGATTTGAACCTGAATTAATATCCTTAAATGTAATAGTTGATGTTGTAACATTTTGCGTGCTCAGATTAATAGTGCTCAATGAACTAATATATCCTGCTGTTCCAAGGCCCACAACTGTAGAAACAATTTGACTTTGTAAATAACTTGTAGAGACCAAGTTCAGAAGATTAGGTGTCGATATCAACCCTTGGAGATTTGGAGTAGACACAAGATTTGTCAGATTTGCAGTGGAGACGAGGCCAGTCAGATTTACTGTGGAAAGATACCCAGCTGTGCCAAGACCAGTAACAGTGCTGACTAAATCAGCCTTTGTGACATCTCCCGTACCACCCCCCGTGATTGCTTGTCCATTCAACGTCAAGATACCTGAACTCACGGCCAGGAGTTGGGTGGCATTTGTGGTGGTATCTTTAAAAGAGATAGAAGAGGTTGTCACATTTCCCGTACTGAGTGAATAGCTTGATAAATAAGGGAGGTTCAAAAAGACATTTTGAACGTCGTAAAATATATTTGTGCCATCTGCATAGACTGTCGAGATGGTTTCATAAAAATAGTTGGTTGTACTATAATAAAAAGTACCATTCGATCCAAAGAGCGTGGAGAGTGTCGATAGACCCACTGTAACAACTGTGCTCAGTGAGCAAATACCAGACACGGCACCCGTATTGGCCATAGTAGAGATTTGACTGATGCTGCTGATTGTCAGAATGTCCTGAAAACTTGCAGAACCATACTCGCCAGTTACTAAGACCAAACCCGCAGAAATATAGTTATTCGTTACGGGGTCATTCGCAAACATGCGACGTAAGGTTATAACGTCTGTGTCATAGGTTTTTCTTGAAAAAGCAGACATCTAACTATGCCGTCTATTGTAATCAACATAAAATTTGAAATGATTCGCGACCCCACGCAACTGCACTCTCATGAATCTCTTTGTCCTTTCGATCAACCCCAAAAAAGCAGCAGAATATCATCTTGACAAGCATGTAATCAAGATGATTTTAGAAGCCTGTCAGCTTCTTTACACGGCTCACTGGGCCTTCACATATCCACAGATCCTCGAACAGCGTTCAGCCATTGCAATTAGTCGTCTTCAAAAATCTCTACCAGTTCCTGCTGCATTTCAAGAAGCCCCGCACTCGAAGACCCGTAGTGACGAACCTGGATTCCGACCTGTAAATCCTCATCATCCATGTGCTATCTGGGTCCGTCAGTCATCGGGAAACTATTTATGGGCAGCCAATCTAGCCTGCGAGCTTGCCAAAGAATATGAGCATCGCTGGCCAGGACGAGGCTCTCATAGCTGTCGAGTCCATGCTGAGTGGCTGAGAAAGAACCTTCCTGCACAGATTCCGCACGCAAAGCGTACAGAGTTTGTTCAGGCTATGGAGGACCGATTCAAAGATACTGATCCTGTCACCGCATACAGAAGATATTATGTAATCAGCAAAGATCAAGAACGAGGCCTTTGGCATTACACGCGTCGTCAAGCACCTCAGTTCGTTACATAGAGCGTAATGGGATTGTTAGAACCAATGGTGACAGTAACATCTGGTGAAGAAAATCCTGATGTACCACTGAAAATGCCAAGGGGTCCAATCATAGGATTCAACTCACCTGCTGCTACACGACCAAATGCGAGTACGTGATATAGGGAAAAGGTTGATCTGTAAAGATTTTCAAAACTTGTTTTTGGTAGTTCAAAGATATTATTCTTTGTGTAAGAGTTGCACGTATTAATTGTATTACTGCTGGGGGCACCCGATGAAAAGTTAAAAGTATAAGTCTTAGTGCCAATATTTGGTACATAAATATCATGAATGTAACTACCTGGAGTTTGGCCCAGTTTCAAAGTGGTTGAAAAGGCAACATAAGGTTTTACAAAATCATCTGTATTACTACCACCTGCTAAATTGATATAGGCCGGTGTTTCCCAATACGAAAACAGATAGTTGTATTGAATCCCTACGTAGAGATTGGCAGTGGAACGAATAAAACTAGAAAATCGATCGATTTTGAATTCAACAGTTGACATCTGAGAATACCGGTTGCCTGTAGCCAATGTGTAAGTTCCTGGGCCTGGTATAAAACCTGTAACACTGGATAATCCCATATACTCAAGCGTAACTGCAGTTGGATTTACAAACGTGCTCAAACTGGATATTAAAACTGTGCTGAACGCTGCAAAACTTGTGCCTCCTCCCCCACCGCCCGCTGCATCAATGGTCACATCTCCAATGCCCGATGTGGGAGTGATTGTGATATTTGTGCCCGCAATGATTGTTGTTACAGCAACCTTCCCTGATCCGGCCATTGGGCTGGTCAGTTGAGTGCTGCTAATATATCCAGAAGTGCCAAGGCCAATCACAGTAGACGTTAGATTTGCAGTTGTAATACCACCTCCACCTGCTCCCACCACAGACCCATTGAAATACAGAGTAGCATTCGAGCTATTCAATGCATACAATGTACCAGTCTGCAAATCCTTGAGATTTACTGTACTGACTTCTGCCGTTCCAGCTCTGAGCCATCCTGTGCTAAGAAAGAATGTACTCAAGCTACTAACATATCCTGCAGTTCCGAGACCAATCACCGTGCTTACGAGTTGACTGCTGCTTACATATCCAGAAGTTCCAAGCCCTTCAACAGTACTTGCGAGTTGGCTTCTGTTTATATATCCTGCAGTTCCCAGGCCTACAACAGTGCTTCCAAGTTGACTTGATGACACATATCCCAAGGTGCCTAATCCGATCAGACTACTGACAAGCTGACCAGAGGCAACAAACCCTGCAGTCCCAAGCCCAGCCACAGTACTTCCAAGCTGACTTGAAGATACATACCCAAGCGTTCCTAATCCAATCAAACTACTTACAAGCTGACCAGAGGACACAAATCCAGCAACACCTAAGCCCACAACAGTGCTTCCAAGCTGGGAAGAAGAAACATATCCTGCTGTCCCAAGGCCGCGCACAGTGCTTACGAGCCCTTTTTCAACTGTGGAGATGAGTGTAGGACTGCTAATATACCCATACGTGCCCAACCCGACCACTGTACTCACAAGATTTGAATCACTCAGAATGTTCGATGTATTGAATTTTAAGATTCCATTGTCAACTGTCAGGTACTGAACTGCATTGGTTGTTCTATCCTTGAATGAAATAGATGACACTGTCAAATCACCAGTGCTGAAAAACCTAGTAGAGAAAAAGAAGGGACTCAAAAATGCATTTTGAACAGTGGAAATATTAATGAAATCGGCATACGCAAACAAAGTAGAAACGGTGCTAATCTGATAAATAGAAGTACTAAAGTTGGAGTTATTAATCACCGTGCCTCCACCCACAGGAGCATTATTAAAATATAACGATGCATTGCTGCTAAAAAGACCATATACGTTTGTATTTCCAGTATCCTTGAAATTTACAGTACTGACTTCAGCAATCCCAGCCTTCAACCATCCAGTACTGAGTTGATTCGTACTGAGTGTACTGATATATCCTGCTGTGCCAAGGCCCACGACGGTCGATACCAAGTTACTTTTTGTAACATCACCAGTACCAGAACCAGTCCCAACAATGCCCTGACCATTCAGCACAAGGGTACCAGAGCTTACTGCGAGTGTATTCAAGCTTCCATTTACAATATCATTGAAGTTGATCGTGGAAGTAAATACGTTTGTCGTACTCAGATTGAATGTACTCAGATTCACAGATGTATTTCCAATCGCAGTGGAGAGTGTGCTTAATCCTTGAATGGTAATCGTGCTCAGAATATTATAATATCCCAAACTCGTGCTGGCCAATGCGGTTGTTGCCGTGCTAAAATCAGTTTTTCCAACGTAGTTTCCTAAGATCGTGCTAATGGTTCCATTGCTCGTATTGAGTGTAAAAAAGATAACATTATTTGTTGCATTTGTTGATAAGAGAATATCAGAAAGGCCCACGTATTTTAAGACAGAGGAGGGGCTTGCTGCATTCAAAATCACGGAGTTTGTGCTGTTCAAGCTATCAAACACAGTGGAGGCATTTCTATACACCTCTACCTTAGTAAAAGAAAGTTGGCTTGTGCTAATCTGTGTTCCCTGGGCTGTAATCGTCACAGTATTTGTATCAGGATCACTCAAAAGTGTTATACCCCCAGCTCCTGCAAGTTTTACGATAGGCGTGACTCGATTGCTTGTGAATCCATACAGGCTATTGTTGCCACTCACATCAATCTGATTAAACGCTTTCCCATAGATATTCAACTCATTGCTTCCAGCCCCTTCAGAAAATCCAATGCCTGTCTGTGCAGTGAGCGTAAAAATATTATAACTCAAGTCGGCCGTAAAGTTGCCAGCAGATGTGTTGATTTGATTAAAACTCGGGTTCAATCCTAGAGTACTCGGAATCGCCCAGTAAGTGCCGCCTGCTCCATCAGCAGTCAGAACTCGCTGAGCAGGTATCGCCGAGTTATTTGCAAACGACTTTGCGAAAACTTTGCGCAAAGTTATTTCATCCGTATCATAGGATCTTCTTTTGGATGACATCCTTTCACCTATCTTATAAAGGCAAGTTCTGGATGGACAAAAATAACGAGTTCGTTGATCCATAGAAAACCGATACATTACAGTTCGAGAAGCCTTGTGTACCTCCAATGGTCAATGCATTCGGGAGATAATGAGCTAATCTCATGGAGTTCGGATAAAATCCTTGAACAGTAGCCCCATTTAGCGTGAGTTTCATAGGCTGATTATAGATATTTGAACGATTCGCTGTATACTGATCAGGATATATTGTTGTTTGTATCATTTGAGAGCTGGTAAAGTTATTTCCTGCTTGGATAAATGTTGACATATAAATGAGTGCAGGATTCGCAGCGGGCAATGCATTATTTGCAAACAAAAACGTGGGATACATTTCAAGAGTGATAATACTGGCCGCATTGATAAAACTCGACCA
>JACCDW010828533.1_pt1 | contig 10875 bp, 10 predicted proteins | sample 7449781 | NCBI WGS metagenome assembly JACCDW01 (sample SAMN15323449, study PRJNA562643) | freshwater metagenome | isolation source: river surface water | place: USA:Blue River Watershed | collected 2017-08-18
AAAAAACCTACAGATTGTAGCAACGCAGCACTGCACCATCCCGCCGCACAAACCCACGCCCGACCTTGATGTCGATGTAGTGGCCGCGTGTCGTACACGCTTTGACTTGAACCAAGAGCGCTTGCAGTTGTGCCGCACTCGCTTGCGAGTGCTCTGACACCAACCAATGACGCAACACGTTCGATTGCCGTGCCTCACTGAGCTGCTGCAAAGCCTTGATCGCTGGTGGGTTACCCACGTGTTGCAAATCTTGTTCTGCCAATTCTTGCAGCAACGTTTGGGCTTGCGCCGCATGCGAGGCGCTGCGCGCAAAAGTTTGCCTGAACGACGGAAACGCCTGCTCAATCACTGGCAACAACTCAGCACGGATGCGGTTTCGGGTGTACCGCATATCCGTGTTGGTCGGGTCTTCGACCCATGTTTCACCTGCAGCCGTCAAAGCAAGACGCAGCTGCAAGCTTGGAACATCCAACCAAGGACGGTGATACGTCACACCATCACGCACTGCAACGCTCGGCATGCATGCAAGACCAGGCAAACCTGCACCTCGGGAAAGCGCCAGCAACAAGGTTTCCACTTGGTCATCTGCGTGCTGAGCCAAAGCCATGTGTTTGATCTGCCCGCCCCAGTGGCTTTGGAGTGCCTCAGCCAGTGCGCGGTAGCGGGCTTGGCGCGCGGCGTCTTCTGGGCTTTCACCTGCAGCGTGGGCGGCTTTGACACGCTGCACCACCAGTGGCACTTGCAAGCGTTCACACAAAGCCACGCAATGCGCTTCAAAACCATCTGCGGCCGCTTGCAAGCCGTGATGCACATGCACAGCATGCACCCTGCCCGGCCATCGCGTGGCACAAGCAAGGAGTAAAGCCGTGGAATCGGCCCCGCCGCTCAGCGCAACGGCGAATGGGCCTAAGTGCTGGAGCGCGTCCAGCGAAGGGAAATTAGCGTTCAGCTTTGGTGTCGGTGAAGCGGCCATAGCTTTGCAGACGCTCGTAACGCTTGTCGAGCAGCTCTTTGACCTTCATGTCCGTCACTTGACGCCACGCATCGTTCAAGCCGCGCTTGAGTTGCGCCGCCATTTGCTTGGGGTCGCGGTGTGCGCCACCCACTGGCTCGTTCACAATTTTGTCGACCAAGCCCAAGGCTTTCAAACGATGGGCGGTGATGCCCAGTTGTTCGGCAGCGTCTTCGGCACGGTCAGATGTTTTCCACAAAATCGAGGCACAGCCTTCGGGACTGATGACCGAATACACCGAGTACTGCAGCATCAACACTTGGTCCGCCACGCTGATGGCCAACGCGCCACCCGAGCCACCTTCACCAATGATGGTGGTGATGATCGGCACTTCGAGCTGGGCCATTTCAAAAATATTACGGCCAATGGCCTCGGACTGGCTGCGCTCTTCTGCGTCAATGCCGGGGTATGCACCAGGCGTATCCACAAAGGTGAATACGGGCAGCTTGAACTTCTCAGCCGTTTTCATCAAACGCAACGCTTTGCGGTAGCCCTCTGGGCGGCTCATGCCAAAGTTGCGTGCCGCGCGCTCTTTGGTGTCGCGGCCTTTTTGCTGACCCAAGACCATGCAGGCATTGCCATTGAAACGGGCCAAGCCGCCCACGATGCTCAAGTCATCGGCAAAGTGGCGATCGCCGTGCATTTCTACGAAGTCGGTGAAGATTTCGTTGATGTAATCCAGCGTGTAGGGACGCTCGGCATGGCGAGCAATCTTGGTGATTTGCCACGGCGTGAGGTCGCTGTAAATTTCTTTGGTCAGCTGCATGCTTTTTTTGCTGAGCTGCTCAATCTCGTCAGAGATGTCCACCGCAGACTCGCTTTGCACATAGCGCAGCTCGTCAATCTTGCCTTCTAGTTCAGCAATCGGTTGTTCAAAGTCGAGAAAAGTTCGTTTAGCCAAAATTCATACTCCTTAGCTGCTCAATATGCCACTGGCAGCGGATCCAGCGAGCGCCAAATATACCAAGTCGCCACACTGCAGTAAGGCGCCCACGCCGCAGCCACCTCGCGGGCTTCGCTGCGACTGACGGCCTCGCCCGAAAAATAGTTGTGGCTGATGCCGTTGATCAAGCCCACATCGTCCAGCGGCAACACATTGGGACGCATGAGGTGGAACATCAAAAACATTTCTGCTGTCCAGCGGCCAATGCCGCGAATGGCCACCAACTCTTCAATGATGGCGTCATCCGTCATCTCAGACCATGCCTTCACATGCAAGGCCCCATTGTCAAAGTGCAGCGCCAAATCAACGATGTACTCAACCTTGCGGGCTGATAAACCCGCGGCGCGCATGTCGTCCACTTTGAGCTTGAGCACATTGGCCGGCGTGATTTTGCGTGGCAACTTGGAAAAGCGGTCCCACACGGTTTGAGCCGCTTTGACCGAAACTTGCTGCCCCACAATGCTGCGCGCCAGTGTGACAAACGCATCGCCGCGCGACTGCAGCGAGGCCTCACCAAACTGAGGGATCAGTCGCTTCATGACCCGATCTTTTTTCATCAGGTGCTTGCATGCCTCACCCCAATACTCGGGCGTGGCAATGATGACTTTTTCGGTAGACGCCATGCTTAACCACGCTCCCATGTCGTACCCGTGGGGGAATCTTTGAGAACAATGCCTTGCGCCAGCAAATCATTGCGAATGCGGTCGGCTTCGGCAAAGTTTTTGGCAGCCTTAGCGGCTGCGCGGGCCGCGATGTGCGCCTGAATGGCGTCTTCATCCACGCCAGCACCCGCTTGGGCAAACGCTTTGGGATCATCTTGCAGCAAACCCAACACCCCACCCAATGCCTTGAGCAAGCCTGCCGTCTGTGCCGATTGGGTGCGATTGACTTCGCTGGCGAGTTCAAACAACACAGCCACGGCTTCGGGTGTGCCAAAGTCTTCATCCATGGCAGCTTTGAAGCGTGCGGCATGGGGCTCCGTCCAATCAATCGTCACCGCATCTGGTGTGACCGTGCCCAGTGCCGTGTAGAGACGTTTCAAGGCACCACGTGCATCGTTCAAATGCACATCGCTGTAATTGAGTTGGCTGCGGTAGTGGCTACGCACCACAAAGAAACGCACGGTTTCAGCATCAAACGCTTTGAGCACATCACGGATGGTGAAAAAGTTGCCCAAGCTCTTGGACATTTTTTCGTTGTCCACATTGATGAAGCCGTTGTGCATCCACACGCTGGCCATCTTCTGGCCATTGGCACCTTCGCTTTGCGCAATTTCGTTCTCGTGGTGAGGAAACTGCAAGTCAGCACCACCACCGTGAATGTCAAAGCTTTGGCCCAGCATCTCGCAGCTCATGGCTGAGCACTCAATGTGCCAGCCAGGGCGGCCCGCACCAAAGGGGCTGGCCCATTTCACTTCGTCAGGCTCGCTCTCTTTGGCCGATTTCCAAAGCACAAAGTCCAATGGGTCTTGCTTGCCGTCATCCACGGCCACGCGCTCGCCCGCTTGCAACTCGTCCAAGGACTTGCCCGAGAGCTTGCCGTACCCTTCAAACTTACGCACGGCGTAGTTCACATCCCCATTGCTGGCTTGGTAAGCCAAGCCCTTGTCCTGCAAGGTGCCGATCATCGACAACATTTGCGGCACATAGTCCATCGCGCGTGGCTCGTGCGTGGGGCGTTCAATCCCCAAAGCGTCCGCATCTTGATGCAAGGCGTCGATCATGCGATCAGTCAGACTGCGCACGGTTTCACCATTCTCTAGCGAACGTTTGATGATCTTGTCATCGATATCTGTGATGTTGCGCACATAAGTCACGCGGTAGCCGCTGGCTTTGAGCCAACGCTGCACCACATCAAACGCCACCATCGAACGGGCATGGCCCAAATGGCACAAGTCATACACCGTCATGCCGCACACGTACATGCGCACATGGCCCGGTTCTAACGGCGAAAAGTTCTCCAGCGCACGCGTGAGCGTGTTGTGAATGCGAAGCGTCATGAGTGAATCGAGAGAAGACCGCAATGGTGGGTCGGTAATGAGGTGAAAGCCAAAGAGTTGTTGAGACCCTCTGTTTTACAATGCCTCCAGTATACAAAGCACATGACAAACCCTCACACCCCCTTCCCTGCCAAGTTGTTGGCCCTGCTGGCTGGCTGCCAAACCTTCGCGCAAACCCGTGGGGTGACGGCATGGGCCTTGGGTTTAACGCTTAGCCTCGCTTTTCAAGCAGTGCATGCTCAGAGTGTGGAAGCCTTGGAATGGCAACCTGGCCAGTCCATGACCACAAAAATTGTCATCAGCACGCCCCACAACGATGTGCGCAAGCTCTTGCGCCAAGCCAAGTACCCTCAAGCCCTGCTGTTGGTCAACAAAACCCTAGCCACCAACCCACGTGATCCACAAATGCGTTTTTGGCAAGGATTTATCTTTGAGCAGCTGGGACAACCCGACATGGCCCTGCAGGTCTACTTAGACCTGACACGCGAGTATCCAGAACTGGCTGAACCGTTTAACAACTTGGGCGTCATTTACGCATCAAAAGGTGATTACCCCAACGCCAAAGCGGCCCTGGACAATGCTTTGCGCGCTAACCCCAATTACGCAGCCGCCCACGAAAACATGGGCGATTTGCTGGTCAATATGGCACGTCAGTCGTATGAGCGCTCGCTTGCCTTGGAGCCCAAACAACGCGGCATTTCTCAAAAAATCGAACAAATCAAACCCGTCCTAGAAATTACCCAAGGCAAACCATGACACTTTCATCTGTGACCCGACGTGTACTTTGCAAGGCCAGCGCTTTGGCCCTCGTCTTTGCGAGTTTGACGCTCAGCGCAACTGCCCAAGAGGCACCACGCGTCAAGTTCGTCACCAACGCTGGCGAATTTGTGGTCGAGGTCTACCCAGACAAAGCACCCAAAACCGTCGACAACTTTTTGCAATACGTCCGCGACAAGCACTACGACGGCACGATTTTTCACCGTGTGATTGCCAACTTCATGGTGCAAGGCGGTGGCTACGACCAACGCTACATCGAGCGTCGCACACGTGCCCCCGTTGAGCACGAAGGCCGCGAAGCCTTGGCCAAGGGCGGCCCTCGCAACACCGTGGGCACCATCGCGATGGCACGTACCAATGCACCGCATTCTGCAACTGCTCAGTTCTTCATCAACGTGGTGGACAACGGTTTTCTTGACCCAAGCCCACAGCAGCCTGGCTACACCGTGTTTGGCAAAGTAGTCTCCGGCATGGAAACCGTGCAAAAGATTCGCAGCGTACCTACAGGTTTTGGTGGCCCCTTCCCCTCTGACGTGCCACAAACCCCTATCGTCATTCAATCTGCCCGACTGCTTTAAGCCTAGGGCTCAAACAACCCATTCAATTTAAGGAAACACACCATGAGCAACCCTCAAGTCGAAATGCACATCTTGGACCTCGGCGTCATCACCATCGAACTCGATGCTGAAAAAGCACCCAAGTGCACCGAGAACTTCTTGCACTATGTGAACAAAGGCCACTACGACAAAACCATTTTTCACCGCGTCATTCCAGGTTTCATGGTGCAAGGCGGTGGCTTTGAACCAGGCATGACACAAAAAGAATGTGATGCCCCGATTGAAAACGAAGCCAACAACGGCCTCAAAAACAACCACTACACCTTGGCCATGGCCCGCACGTCTGACCCACACTCTGCTACGGCACAGTTCTTCATCAACGTGGCCGACAACGACTTCTTGAACCACAAAGCACCCAGCATGCAAGGCTGGGGCTATGCCGTGTTCGGCAAAGTCGTCGCTGGCCAAGACGTGGTCGACAAAATCGCCGCCGTCAAAACAGGCCGCAAAGGCTTCCATGACGACGTGCCTAAAGAAGACGTGGTCATCGAAAAAGCAGTGGCACTCTAAGCCGCTTCCATGTCCACACCTCCACCGCTGCCCCAAACTGTGCCCTGCGTACAGGCACAGCAGCACTGGCAGTGTGTGGACTTCATCTCTGACCTTCACTTAGACGCCCATGAACCCACCACGTTTGATGCGTGGGTGCAGTACATGGCAAGCACAACCGCAGACGCCCTGTTCATCTTGGGCGATTTGTTTGAGGTGTGGGTTGGCGATGACAACCAAGACCCATTCGCGCGGCAGTGCATCGCCACCCTCAAAGCCACCGCGCAGCGCATGCCTGTGTATTTCATGTGCGGGAATCGCGATTTTTTGGTGGGCCATGAATTGCTCAACACCACGGGCATGCACGGCTTGAGTGACCCTAGCTTGCTAGAGCTAGGAAGCGCAGGTGACGCCACGCGCATCTTGCTCAGCCACGGAGATGCGCTGTGTTTAGACGATCACAACTACCAAGCCTTTCGCGCCCAAGTTCGTCAACCCCAATGGCAGGCTGACTTCCTAGCCCAAGCTTTGACAGAGCGCCAAGCCTATGCCCGCAGTGTTCGTGACCAAAGCGAGGCACTCAAGCGCAGCCACACAGATTACGCCGATGTGGATCACCCAGCCGCCATCGCATGGCTCCAGCGCACCCATGCCCAAGTGTTGCTACACGGCCATACGCACAAGCCTGCGATGCATGACTTAGGCCATGGCTTGAGTCGCTGGGTGCTGAGCGATTGGCATGCAGACAGTCAGCCCCCTCGCTTAGAAGTCACGCGTTGGCTTCGCCAAAACGCACAAAGCCCCACGCGGGGGCTTTGTCGGCTGCCACTGAGCGCGGCTTCGCGTTTGTCTTAGCGACTTATCGCTTGAGCAACACTTTCAGTGCGGCTTGCAAACGACGCGCGGCAGCCTCGTCATAGGCACCACCCAACACCTGAGCCGCATCAGCCGCCCAAGTCATTTGAGGTGATGGATCGTTGCGACGTGTGAGCATTTGCAACTGTAAGGCACGGCGGGCATCCATGTGTGCTGCAGGTGTCGGCAACTCAGCGGCCACTTCCAAACGCAACAGCGGCGTCACCACCTCACCCTTGGGTTCTGCAGACAAGGCTTGCGCCCATTGCGCACGCTGGGCGGAATTCAATTTGCTGCCAATCGCTTGTGCGGCGGGGACTTGGGATGCATCGCGTTTTTCCCATGCATGCATGAGCTGGGTCAACACTTCGCCGTGCGCTTGTGCCGCCAAACGGCGCAAGGCATCTTGGGCTGACTCCAAAGCATGGCGTTGTGCTCGGAATGCTGCATCACCCAAGCGTGGGCCACGCGGGGCAAAGCCCTCACGACTACCGTCACGGCCTGGTTTGCCATCACGACCAAAGCCAGGTTTGTCACCAAACTTGCCGCCTGGCTTGCCATCGCGTCCGCGACCTGCGGGTGCAGCTTCGGCGCGTTTTTGACCTGGCCGGTCGTCACCACGCACAGCAACCACAGGACGTGGCGCCGCCTTGGGTTTGACAGGGGCGGCTTCTGCCACAGGCTCTGCAGACACTTCAGCATCTGATACCTCTGAGGCAGGCGCATCATCAGCAGTGTCTGTTGATGTCGCTTCTGCAGGCGCTTCTTGCGCAGCGGCTGCAGCGGGCTCAACGGCAGTTGGTGCTGCTGGGCTGGCCACTACTTCGCCGCGTGCGATTTGCTCCAACGCTTGCATGGCCGCGCGAATGGCTGAAGCATCACCTTTGGCTGTGGCAGATTCCAGCGCCTTGGCGGCATCCAATACCGCTTTGTCGTGCGGCGTGAGCGGAGCTTGCGATTGCTCGCGCACCGACGATTTGCGGGTAAAAGCTTCGTCAATCGGCTGACGGAAGGCATCCCACAGTTTTTGTTCTTGCTTGCGGTCGAGTACCACCGCGTGGGCCTCTTCTTGCCAGCGCTGTTGCAAGGCCTTGACAGCATCTACACGCAATGTTGGCGCAGCCCCCAAAGCTTGCGCTTCGGCAATCAGCGCATGGCGACGCGCCAAGCTGGCTTTTTGTGCGTTTTCAAGTGGTTCATGCGCCGCATGAATCGCTGCCTTCCAAACAGGCTGCAACTCAGCAAACATTTTTTCGCTCAAGTGGCCGCTCTCGCGCCAGCGTTGGGCGAACTGGTGCAGCTGACGTGCCACACCTTTCCAATCAGGCCCACTGGCATGCGAAGCCGTCCAAGCCTTGACCTCTTCAATCAAAGCCAAACGTTGGGCTTTGTGCGCCGTGGTTTGCGCGCGCGCCTCCTTCAGCCACGCATCCACCACTTCGTGGGCGCGGTTACAAGCGCTGTCAAAACGCTTCCACAAAGCAGGGTTAGGTGCTGCTTCTTTGTCAATTTTTTTCCATTGCTCGCGCAGGCCGCGCAAGGTTTCTTGCATCTTGCGGCCACCCATGGCAGGGATGCGAACAACATCATCCGCTTTAGCCGTTGGATCAAGCTCTGAGGCAGGAGCTGCCGCCACCACGGGTGCGCTGTCAGCGTTAGAAGCCACCGCGTCAATCGCGTCCGTTGCTGCATCTGGCGCAGGTGCCGCTTCATCGGCCTTCGCAACCTTGGCTTTGACGGGCTGAGCCGCAGGCGCGGGCTTGAACAAAGCCTCCGCTTGCATGGCCAGCTCCAAACGTTTTTGATCGACCACCGCTTTGTCCGCTGTTGGCTTGACCTTGCGTGTTGCGTCTACGCCAGCAGCAGGCTTGGCCGCTTTTTCTGGCGCTGCGGCTTGAGGCAGCACTTCGCCGCGCGCCACGCGAATTTGGTCTGACCATGCGGGTACGGCCGGCAGTGGTGCTGCAGCGTCTGCCGCTGCGGCCTCGGTCAAGGACAGTGCTTCACAAAATGCTGTCCACACCGCTTGTACTTGTTGGGTGCTGGTTTGCAACGCAGGGGCAAATTTGGCATCGACGCTCGGCCATTGGGCATCCGCAGCCAAGGCTTGCGCTTGGGCGACCCAGCGGTCGAGGTCGGCTTGCAAGGCTTCGCGCTGCGCCAAAGCGTCTTGCCAAGGTTTGGTCGACAGCACTTCAATGCGCTGCGCCAACAGCACAGCGGCTTCGCGTTGCACTTGGGTTTGATGCTGCAAATCTTCGATGGCTTTGACGCGTTCGGCCAAGGCTGTTTTCAGGCCAGCCAAAGGCTCACGTGACAAGGGGGCTCCCGCTTTGGCGGCATCGCGCTGCCATCCCATGGCGTCAGCCAAATTGATGTGGGTCGCATCACGCAAGGCCTCGCCTTTGGCGGTCCATTCAACGATCAAGGCGTCTTGGTCTTTGCTGCGGCGCAGCTCGTCCAGCTTTTCGCGCAGCACTTTGGCAGCGCCTTTGTCGCGGTGGCTCATTTCATCAAAAGCGGCTTGCACTTGCTCCAAGCTAGGCTGGCCCGCCAGCCAATCGCGCAGGCGCGAAGTGCGGTCTGCCGAGGTCGAAACAGTAAAAGCCCCGCCAGTCAATTGGTCTAAGGTGGCGAGGTCGAGGGATTTGTTAGAAGAATCAGTCACAAGTAGGGCTCACAGTAAATTAGAGGTGATTGTCGCCGAGGCTTTAAAATTTCGGCTACTTCCTATTTAATTAATTTATGTCTATTCCCATGATCGCCCGTTTACAGCTAGGTCTACGCACCTTTGCGACGGACGTTGCCCAAGGCTTTTTTGCCATTTCACACAATGGCTTGGCTGTCTTGGGTCTCTCGATCTTCTTCTTTGTCGTGGCGCTGACTGTGCGCCCTGACCTGCGTGTGGTCACGGAAGCCAAGATCATCAGCTGGCTACAAGAGCGGCAATACGACGAGCTGGGCATTGCCACCGATGCCGATGCCGTGGACCGCGCCACCGCCACCGACCCCCGCGACCTGCCTAAACAACAAGCCAACTTGGCCTATTGGTTGAGCAAAAAATACCGCGTTGCGCCAGAGCCCTTGAGTGCCTTGGTCTCCGAGGCCTACGACGTGGGTCCCGACAACAACATTGAACCCACGCTGATCTTGGCTGTCATGGCCGTGGAATCAGGCTTCAACCCCTTTGCCCAAAGCCATGTGGGTGCTCAAGGTCTGATGCAAGTGATGACCAAGGTCCACGAACAAAAATACCAAGGCTTTGGCGGTGCATTGGCCGCATTCGACCCCGTGGCCAACGTGCGCGTGGGCGTCAATGTGCTCAAAGAGTGCATCACCCGCGCTGGCAGCTTAGAAGGCGGCCTCAAACTCTATGTGGGTGCTGGCAATATGAAAGACGACCAAGGCTACGCGGCCAAGGTCATGGCCGAAAACGCACGCTTACAACAAGTGGCCAAAGGCGTGAAAGTGCCGATTTCTGCCCCACCCGCCACCGCCGCCGAGGCTGCCACCGCCCGTTTGGAGAGCTTGTGGGAAAAAGCTCAGCGCTTGACCCCCTTTGGCAAGGACGACGACGAGTAAATCCAAACGGTGAAGCGCGGTAAACTCTCAACCGCGCGCAACTGGCGATAGGCGTATCAGGCTTGCCCGATACCGCTGACGTGGATGTATGACCACTGGGAAGCGCGCAGCCTCTGTTCACAGAGGTGTTTTGCCGTTCGCCTGGGCAGCCATAACTTCACCTTTTTCTAGGACTGCCAGTATGTACAACCGCAACATCACGATCGAACAAACCGATCCAGAACTCTGGGCCGCTATTCAAGCTGAAAACGCCCGCCAAGAACACCACATTGAGCTGATCGCCAGCGAGAACTATGCGTCTCCTGCCGTCATGCAAGCCCAAGGCTCGCAACTGACCAACAAATACGCCGAAGGCTACCCAGGCAAGCGCTACTACGGTGGCTGCGAAAACGTGGACGTGGCAGAACAACTGGCCATTGACCGTATCAAACAAATTTTTGGCGCAGAAGCTGCCAACGTGCAACCCCATTGCGGCGCATCGGCAAACGAAGCCGTGTTCCTCGCTTTCTTGAAGCCAGGCGACACCATCATGGGCATGAGCTTGGCCGAAGGCGGTCACTTGACCCACGGCATGGCCTTGAACATGTCTGGCAAGTGGTTC
>JACCDW010189026.1_pt1 | contig 10874 bp, 9 predicted proteins | sample 7449781 | NCBI WGS metagenome assembly JACCDW01 (sample SAMN15323449, study PRJNA562643) | freshwater metagenome | isolation source: river surface water | place: USA:Blue River Watershed | collected 2017-08-18
CCCCATCACATTCATGATCACGTTCAATATCTTCTCAGTGACGAGCTTCAAGAGTTTGCTTGAAAAGTTCTTAGAGTGGCGTAAGCATTATGGCTGGGACGAAGAACGCAAGCAACACATCATTCGCTTTGACACTCCGTATCTTCGTGACCCGATTCAGTATGATATGAACATTCTTCCTAAAGAAGAATTCATGCCCTACATGTACGAGTCATTGAAGTTTATGGAAGACAATCTAGATGACACCCGCGCAGATGCCTTCAGCACGATTGAATATGAAAAGTTCAAGAGAGTTGTTGACTATATGGCAGAAACAGTGTATGATGAACAAAAGCTAATTGAAGGTCGCAGAGATTTCTATAATTGGTTTAATGAGTTAGACGATAGACGAGAAAATGACTTGTTGACTGTCTTCCCTGAAATGATGGATTTTTATAAATTATGTCAACAAGTAAATCTAACGAACCCTCTATGATACAAGAGTTGATTGCACGGGCACGTAGCACTATGCCCTCTACTATTGCTAATGAAATTACGAGTGTCCAGCCAATTAATATGGTTAATCCCTTCGCTAAGAAGTGGGAAAAGATTGGCATTGATGCACCTAGTCAAAATGCCGTATATAATATTCGTGCGCAAGAAATTAGAGATTGGATTGAAGAACAACCTACAGACATGTGGGGGCAGTATGGCATAGATGAGATTCACGAAGGTACTCCTATATCTGCAATGTTTGGGCAGAACTATGTCTTCTCAGAAGAAATGGAGGCGTGGTTCACGTTACGTTGGTTATGAACAGAAACAAAGATTATCTATTAAATGAGAGCAAGACCTTTTGCATGTTTCCATGGGTGCATGTTAATACTGATCCAACAGGAATAGTATTTCCGTGTTGCGTTGCATCAATTGATCCAAAGGACCGTGAAACAGTTAATGGCAGAGGCTTAGACGAAATTATCAACGTAGATACTATTAAGCAACTTAGATTGGATATGTTAAATGAAGTAACCAATCCTATATGCCAAATATGCACTGAACACGAAAAATTCAACATACATTCAGTTAGAAAATCTGCTAATCAAACATACGGCAAGTATATTGATGCAGTAGATAATACTAACGAAGATGGTTCTCTATCAGATTTTAAAATGTATTACTTTGATATGAGATTTAATAATATATGTAATTTTAAATGTAGAACATGTAACAGTCATTTTAGTAGCCAGTGGGAACAAGAAAATATCAGAAATGGTATTAAAATAGAGTTTACTAAAAGTGATACCCGGCAATTATTGCAAGATTGTATTAAGCAGATTCCGCATATGGAGACAGCATACTTTGCTGGGGGAGAACCACTCATTACTGAGGAACATTATATCCTGCTAGATGAAATGATAAAGCAGGGTAGGACTGATATCAATCTAATCTACAATACTAATCTCAGCGGCTTTAAGTTTAAAGGTAAGCATGTGTTTGACATGTGGGACAAATTCAAGAACCCTGTTAACGTATGCGCAAGTATAGATCACTATGGCGCCCGCGCAGAGTATATTAGACACGGGACAGTTTGGGACGTTGTTGAAGCTAACTATAAAAGTGCAATGCAGCAGGATAACATTAGCCTTAGCATTAATACAGTATACAGTATATTCAATGCATTGACGATTGATGATTTCTACCGATATCTAATTGATCAAGGAATGTATACCAATTATCCATTGGCGCCTACAAACTCTTTAAACTGTACTGCAAACCCTAAAGAGATTGCTTGCCATGCATTACCCCCTGAGTATAAGGATAAGGCACGCCGCGCTCTAGAAAATACAGTACAGCTATTTGTTGATGCTAAATTCAGAAAAGATAAAATACAGGTAATTAATCAAGCAATTGCATGGTTAGATAAAGAAGGTAACGAAGAATCGGACCTTACACAGTTTAGAAAAGAAGTTAATAGGATAGATAAAATCAGAAACGAAAACTTTAGAGAAGTGTTCCCTGAATTGCAAGGATTGCTAGATGAATAAAGACTTTTTATTAAATGACAGCAAAACATTTTGCATGTTTCCGTGGGTGCATCTCAATGCGACTCCTAAGGGAGATGTATATCCTTGCTGTAGCAATGACTATACTGATCCAGTAGGCAACACTAAGAACAATACGCTAGAAGAAATCTTTAACAGTCCAAAGATGAAAGAATTACGTTTGGATATGTTAAACGAGCGTAAGAATAAGATTTGCGACTTCTGCTATAAGCACGAAGAAGCTGGCCCGTATAGTTTCCGTAACTATAGTAAAGAACACTTTGGCAAATACTTTGATGAAATTGTACCCACCACACAAACTGATGGTACTGTTGACGAATTCAAGATGAGATATTTTGATATCAGATTTAGTAACATTTGTAACTTTAAGTGCAGAACTTGTGGGTCAGAGTTTAGCTCAAAGTGGGGCGAAGAAATGCGTAAGAACTACGATCCTAATCATCCTGTGTTAATTCATGTTGATGATAATAAGGGTACCGTTCTTGACGAAGTGTTAGAGCATATTGAACATATTGATCTAGCTTATTTTGCGGGCGGCGAACCACTCATCACTGATGAGCATTATACTATGCTTGAAGCAATGATTCGTAAGGGCCGCACTGACATTACATTGCGTTATAACACGAACGCAAGTAATATCAAGTATAAAAAGCATGATGTACTTGATCTATGGAAGCACTTTAAAAAGATTGAGTTGAGTTGTAGTATTGATCACTACGGTGAACGTGCTGAGTATATGCGTAAAGGAACAGATTGGGGAGTTGTAGAAAGCAATCTACTTACATTCCGTGATTTGGATTATGTCATCTTCCAAATGAATACTGTTTTCAGCATTTACAACTATCTCACTATAGGAGACTTTTATCAATATCTTAAGGATAAGAACATCGTGAGAACAGAAGACTGGTATCATTCGCTCTATCTTGCCGTACATCCTAATTATTATTGTGCTAAAAGTCTCCCTAAGGAATTAAAAACAGTAGCAGGCGAAAAAGCGTTAGCCTGGGCCAACGCTAATATGGACGATAAAACTTGTGTTCCTAGACTTGTAGTTGACGCTGTTAATTTTGCAAGCGATACCGATCAGTGGGCGCAATATAGAGAGCAATTTTTAATGCATACTAGATCAGTTGACAGAATCAGAGGCGAAAACTTCTGGCAGACTTTCCCCGAATTAAATAGATTACAGGACTTGATGGAATGATTGATAAGAATAAAGTAGAAAAGTTAGTTACTGAAGGTAAGCATTTTTGCGTATTACCCTGGGTGCATTTTCATGCCTGGCCTGATAAGCGTGTAATGCCTTGCTGCGTTGCTGATAGTAACATGCCGGTAGCTCAAATTGAGGGCGATCAATCTATTATTGAAATGATGAACAGCGACCGCTATAAAGAAATTCGTGAAGCAATGCTTAACGACATTGAAGTTCCTGAGTGTAAGCGTTGCTTTGATCTTGAGCTTATGGGTACTTGGACAATGCGCCAAAGTCATAACAAGCGCAGAGGTCAAGACTATGTAAACTACATTGCTGAGAACACACAAGAAGATGGTGCGCTCTCAGAGTTTGAAATGAAGTACATGGACATTCGTTTCAGCAATCTATGTAACATGAAGTGCCGTAGCTGTGGCCCCGATTGTTCAAGTCAGTGGGCGCAAGAGTTTGTTGATAAGCGCGGAAAAGAAATGTGGGAAGAATACTTCCCTAATCGTAAAGTAGTTATCAACAATAACGATGATCAAAAGTTTATGGTTAAGTTAAAGCCATATCTTGCAGACGTTTCGGAAGTATACTTTGCTGGCGGCGAAATTATTATTACTCCAGAGCATTATGAATGCTTAGACTATTGGATTGAAAATGGTCAAGCAGATACTATTGAATTAAACTATACTACGAATTTCTCAACATTACATGGATATAAAGACAAGAACCTACTTGAATATTGGAAGAAGTTCAAGAATATTCAAGTGTGGGCGTCATTAGATGCACACGGTGATCTAGCCGAATGTATTCGTAAGGGTACAGATTGGGATAAGATTGTTGCTAATATTAAGAAGTTGAAGGAAGAACTTCCTCACGTACAATTAAGCATTACGCCTACTATTAGTATTTGGAATATCTTTAAGTTCCCTGACTTCTTTGACTACATGGTTGAAAACGATCTACTGGATCTAACGATTAGTCCACGATTTAATCTTGCGACTAGCCCATGGTATGCTAACGTAATGATTCTTCCAAAGCATGTGAAGAACAGATTGGTTGAGCTTTATCGTGTTTATCAGAACAAGTATGGTAAAGATAACATGGAGATCAACAATGGCTTCAAGATGATCATCTATAATCTAAGCGTGGGCGATGAGAATAAAGGTGGCATTCTAGAGTTCAAACAGTTTAACGATGAGCTTGATAAGTTCAGAAATGAAAAGTTTGAAGACCTAGTACCGGAAATAAAGGAAGTGTATGAGTGGGCCGCAAGTTAATTGCAATTGAGGCACCTGAGCAATATCTTGCTATTACATGGCAGGTAAACAATTTCTGCAACTTTCGCTGTAGTTATTGTAACCCCGGAAACTGGGCGGGAGAAAATCCCAATAACGGTAATCTAGATATCTATATCAATAATCTTAAAGCAATCATTGACAAGTATATTGATATCGGATATAAAAACTTCAAGTTCTTTTTCAGCGGTGGAGAGCCTACAGCTTGGAAGAACTTTATTCCTATCTGTGAATTTTTAAATGATTACGTATCCTGCACACTAGCAGTGAATACGAATCTAAGCAGACCATTAGCTTGGTGGGAAAAGCATCACCATTTATTTGATGATATTGTTGCTAGTTATCACGTAGAGTTCGCTAAGAAGGAACGCTACGAAGAAAACAGCATTTATCTATGCGACAAAGTAAACTACTTGTCAACTAAAATGTTGTTACACGATGAAAGATTTTGGGAAGTAGTTGAGTTCGGTAATCACTTGAAGACAGTGATGCCTAATTACTTTATTGAGTGGACTCCGTTGTTTGACGAAATGACTGTCAACGCTGGCCCTTGGCAATACGCTGACCCATTGAAAGAACAGTTTGTCCGCGAGAACACAATTGAAATCAAGCAGACGCTACCCAAACCCAATAAAAGATGTGAGACAGTCAGCTACAGCAGATATGATGATGGCTTTGTCACACCAACAAACAGCAATCAAGTAATTGTAGATGGCGAAAACTTCTTTAGTGGTTGGAAATGCAACGTGGGCGATAGCATCTTCATTAGCCCCAACGGTCAAGTGAGCTTAGCTAGCTGCGGACAAGGTGGCGTAGTAGGCCATATTTTAGAAGACATAAGTAAAGTGGGACCTAAGCAAATAACGTGCTTCAAGCAGCATTGTCATTGTGGCACGGATATTATCATTCCCAAATTTAAGGTATAACATGACAGACAAAACAAAACTCGTATTTAACTGGATAGGTCCTAGGGGCCCAATATGGAACACTGAGCTACCTAATGTATTGAGTTTTGCAGGGGCCTCTGAGCAATGCTCAATTAACTCACACTTTTGGTGGAACGATGATACGTGGCTGATGCTGTTTAAACATGCTAGCGATCACTATGAGATTACTCCTTCGTTTAACATTGATGTGAATGATGATAGCTATTTTATCTATCCTTTTACCCTATCATGGCGCATACCATTTGAGAGCTATTTTATGGGAAGAACCGGTATATTAGAATTCTCTCATATGCCGATGCATTTAATTAACTTAGCTCGTTATGGCAATGGCTATATTCTAATCAACCACTCCGTAGAAGCTTTTATGGGTCCGGGTTATATTTCTGCATTGCATTCCTATTTTGGTAATATACACTATATCCCATTACACAAAATCATATATGTTACTGGATGTATTAACAGTGCTGAAATGTATGAGCAATATTGTATTGATAATAATGTTCCGGACAGTAAAGATCATAGACTGACTATCATTTCTTATCCGTCTTCGCAAACTATCTTCAAGCCAAATTTAGAAGAATCAGAAGCAGTTTACGATACTGAAACAGTTCCTGAAAAACTATTCCTAATGTGGAATCGTAGATACAGAAATCATAGAATTCTTCTAGCTCTAGTTTTAGAATCATTTGGTCTGATAGATAAGTCATACATCAGCTTTAGTGACGTAGATATTGAGCGCCCAACTAGAAAATTTGCAGATGCAGTGCCGCACCATCTTATTCAGAATTGGGCAGTAGATATTCATCCAAATGCCGTAGAAACACTTGCAGCGAGATTGCCACTAGTAATTGATAATGAAACTAACATTAATCAAATGTGTGCAGATAGGGGAAATGTCTCTAGACCATACTATCAGAACAGTTTAGTCAGTCTGATTACTGAAACTAATTTTGAAAACTCCGAAGTAACGTTAACTGAAAAGTCGTATAAGCCAATTAAAGAAAAGCATCCATTCATTATTGCAGGAGTTAACGGCGCCTTAAAGGGACTCAGAAAAGCTGGATTTAGAACGTTTGGTGAATTTTGGAATGAGAGCTACGATGAAATACAAGATCCTTATTTAAGAATAAAGGCTATCAGTAATATCATCAAGGATATATCAACATGGGATAATGATAGGATTTTAGACTTTAAGAGAAGGGTAAAACCAATCCTTGAACATAATTTCCAAGTATTGAAAGAGTCAAGCCCGAGATCAATGGCTCTAGAAATTAATAACATTATTAGAGGAAATCATGCGTAAGACAATATTAGTATTAGGCGCAGGGGGCTTTATTGGAACTCATTTAGTTGACAGTTTAAAAAGTCAAGGCCATTACATTGTGGGTGCAGACTTAAGAAAGCCACTGTACAATGAGACTTCGGCTGATGAGTTCTATCTTAAAGATTTGCGTGATAAAGACAGTGTTGACTATCTAATGTACCTGCACAATTATGACGAAGTATATCAGTTAGCAGCAGACATGGGCGGCGCTGGCTATATCTTTACTGGCGAGCATGATGCTGATATTATGCATAACAGTGCAATCATCAATTTGAATGTATTACGTGCCATGACTAAATCAGGGTGTAAGAAAATCTTCTATAGCTCAAGCGCCTGCATCTATCCTGAGCATAATCAACTTGACCCTGACAATCCTAATCTCAGTGAAGACAGCGCATACCCAGCTAATCCTGATAGCGAATATGGTTGGGAAAAACTGTTTAGTGAGAGACTATTCCTAACATATGCTAAGAATTATGGCATTGATGCTAAGATAGCAAGATTCCATAATGTATTCGGCCCTCAAGGAAGTTGGAACAACGGCAAAGAAAAGTCGCCAGCCGCACTGTGTAGAAAAGTAGCAATGGCTGATGATAACGGCACTATTGAAGTTTGGGGCCCGGGTAACCAAACAAGATCGTTTCTATACATTGATGAGTGCATTGAAGGCATTCATCGTATCATGGAGAGCGATATTACTGTGCCGGTAAATCTAGGTAGTGAGCGAATGATTAGCATCAATGATCTTGTATTATTGATTGCTAGCCTGACTAATAAGAAAGTCATCATCAATAATATTGATGGCCCCGTTGGCGTTATGGGTAGACGCAGTGACAATAAATTAATCAGAGAATTATTGGGCTGGAGTCCTAAGGAAGACTTAGAAACTGGATTAGCAAAGACATATCATTGGATCAACGAGCAGTTGATGCAAGGAAAAACAGATGAATAATTCACTATACTTAATGCATGTTTACTCGCCAACAGTTGCAAACAGAGAACACACTAATTTTAGTAAGTATATCAATGATATAAAGACTCTTAATCCTAAGCATCTTGTCGTTTGGTCTGACGGCGAATATGATGTAGATTTTATATTTGATAAGTTCTTTCAACAAATAGATCCATGGCTGAAAGAAAACAACAAGCACATAACTGTTATTGCGCCAGGCTTTGATAGAAATATCACTGACAATATAGCTGTAGAGGGTAGCTTCGGTTACTACATCAGGGGTAAAGAAGTATTAACTACTCTTACAGACATAGACGTTGACAATGTGCATTTACAAAGCGATAAGTTGTTTACTCTTTACTGCAACAGAGGATCAAAAGAACGAGTTCAAATGATTGATACTGTAGTCAGAGAAGATTTATTATCCTCGGGCATCGTTACTTTTAAAAGCGCATACTTTGGTAAAGAAATGCATGACTGGAAATATCATGATGGTTCTAGATTATACGACGAGGACGATTATGATGCAACCAATCCAAACTATGCACCTAATTATTTTCCTAAGAGCTTTTTTAAGGGCTTTATTGATATAATCTGTGAGTCTAGAGTAGATGGTAAAGAATATTTCGTTACAGAAAAAACGATGAAAAGCCTAGCTGCACAAAAACCCTTCTTAACTTTATCCTGCCAACATTATCATCAATATCTCAGAGATGACTATGGTATAGAGATGTATGACGAGATATTTGATTACAGCTTTGATAGCAAACCCAATGTTACTGACAGAATAGAGGGCATTGTGGAGAATATTAAGCGGGTGAAAGACATGGACAAGAATCACTTACACAGTCTGATTTTGCCCAAACTACAATCAAACAAAGCTAAGTTCGCAAATTATCAATATGATATTAATAAGATGTTTCCAAAAGCGGTAAGATTCCTAACAGAAGGCGATTATGAAATCTTAGGTGACAATATAGATAGCTTTGTTTTTTGGCTTCTATTAGTTCAAAAGAATGGATGGCTACCATGAAAAAATATATAATTGGCTTAGGCTGTAGCTGGACTCAAGGAGAAGGAGGGTACCCGGATCATATTTGGCATCAATATAACGGACGCCCGCAGATTAGTTTGCGCGGTCACGATGACTATCACATTAGACAGTATGAACACGAGAACAGTTGGGTAAACGTTTTATGCCGCGATCACTTTACCGATCACACTCCTATTAATCTAGGCGTTAAGGGTATCGGCAATAGAGCAGCAGTTGAGCAATTGCATTTCTGTGACAGAATTGACTGGGAGAATAGTACCGGTACGATTGTATTATTACTAAGCGGCTTTGAGCGATTAGATTTACCCGGTACACATAGCGGTGGAAATGGTCAAGATGATGGCTACAGCAACGGAGAGTATCGTCACTATAAATGGCAAACTGCATGGCCGCATGACTCACAAAACATGTTTTGGAAAACATACGCTAAAGAACTTTGGTCAGAGAGATTTGTTGCGACCGGACAAATGATGGCTTTGCTAAACTTACAAAATTTTGCTAAGGCACATAATTTTAATCTAGTTATTGCTAATGCATTTAACCAACGTAACGAAGGTATTATTGAATACTTCAGAGGTAATGTTGGCGCTCTATGTGATAAGTTTGATTGGAGCACGTATCTACACAATACTACTGACTACGTAGCATTTGTGCAGAAGCTAGTGCAGTTAGATAATATCATGGATCCTGATCAGTGGGGAGGATTCCATCAGTGCTATTTTAAAAGAGATTGGCCTGCTGAGCATCTTACTAATTGTGAAGGTGCTCACCCTACTATTAAAGGGTACAAAGTAATTGCTGACGAGCTTGCAACCTTCATTAAATACAAGTACTATGCATAAAAAGAAAATCAGCTTCGTAAACCCTAACTTTCAAGTTGGACCCAAAGAGTTCAACGCTTATTACCTGCCATACTCAACTGGAATACTTTGGAGTTATGCATCACAGTTTGATACTGTAGCAGATAATTACTATTTGGGTGACTTTATTTGGCGCCGAGACCCTATTGAAGAAGTAGTTGACCTACTTAAAGATAGTGATGTTGTAGGCTTCAGTATCTATATTTGGAATCGTAACTATAGTAAAGTATTAGGTAGAAAACTAAAAGAAGCCAATCCTAATATTCTTATTGTAATTGGTGGGCCAGAACCGGCTATTACTGATCCAGAACTATTTGTTAAGCATCCTTATGTTGATATCTGCGTTAAGCTTGAAGGTGAAAAAGCATTTAAAGCTATACTAGAGCAACGTGCAGGTGATGAAGACTATAAGAGTATCCCAGGATTACTATTAAACATAAACAATGAAGTATATAATACAGGCGAGCCCAATAGAATTAATGATTTAGACGAGATACCTAGTCCTTATTTAACTGGTGTGTTTGATGATTTAATGGCACAGTTCCCAGAGATTACTTGGAATACTATTATTGAATCAAATCGCGGTTGTCCCTATGCATGTACATTCTGTGACTGGGGTAGCCTTACCTATAGTAAAATTAAAAAGTTTGACGTTGAGCGAGTATATGACGAACTTGAATGGCTAGCATCTAAGGGCTGTGATTTTATGTCACTGACTGATGCAAATTTTGGAATCTTCCCTGAAAGAGATTTGGCTATTGCTAAAAAGATCGTTGAAGTGCAGAAAAAATATAATAACCCCAAGGCATATACCATGTCATGGGCAAAGAATCAAAAGAAAGAAGTTATTGACATTGTTAAAATGTTGATTTATGAGGGCGGAAGTAAGATTGGATTGAATTTAAGTGTGCAGTCAATGGACGAGCATACTTTAGATGTAATTAAGAGAAAGAACCTTGACACCAACAAGATCGAAGAAGTATTTGAACTGTGTGAAGAAAACAATATTCCGTTATACACGGAATTGATTCTTGGTCTACCGGGCGAGACTGAGCAATCATGGAAAGAAAACTTCTACACATTGTATAAAGCAGGTAACCATACTGGCATTACTGTATATCAAGCACAATTGCTAGAGAATGCTGAAATGAATTTAACTCAGAGAGTTGAATACGATCTTAAGGGTAGGGTTGTATACG